>Ga0123355_10013709_pt1 | contig 12630 bp, 6 predicted proteins | sample TergutEmb28metaG_3_FD_89872 | JGI IMG/M metagenome (GOLD analysis project Ga0123355, IMG submission 89872) | Embiratermes neotenicus P1 segment gut microbial communities from Petit-Saut dam, French Guiana - Emb289 P1 | ecosystem: Host-associated > Arthropoda: Insects > Digestive system > Gut ...
TCGAGACGTGAGCTATTATCAAGTTTTTTTTTTCCTGCAAGGCAAGGCACCGAAGGAAATTCAAGCCATTCTGACAGAAACATTAGGGGAACACGCGCCATCGTATTCCACCATCAAAAACTAGGTGGCCCAGTTTAAACGTGGTGATTTTTCCACCTGTGATGCGCCTCGTCCTGGATGACCCAAAACAGTCACTACTCCGGAGATTTTTGATCAAATTCAAGAACTAATCTTGGAAGACCGCCGGATTCCAGCTCTATTAATAGCTGAGCAACTGAGCATCTCACGTGAGCGGGATGGGTCCATCATTCATGAACGTTTGGACATGCGAAAGCTCTCCGCGAAGTGGGTCCCGAAATGCCTGAACGCGGATCACAAACGTCAACGGTGCCACTCGTCTGAGCAACTTTTGGAATTTTTTCGGCGCCATCCAAATGATTTCCCGTCGCGATTGGTGACCACGGACGAAACCTGGTTATATCACTATGGCTCGGAGACAAAGCAACAATTAATGGAGTGGCGGCATAGCGGCTCAACCGCCCCAAAATATTCCGAGTGTAAAAATACGCTGGAAAAGTTCTCGCCTCGATTTTTTGGGATCAAGACGGCATCCTCCTCATTGATTATCTTCCAAAAGGCCGAACTATCAACGCGGAGTATTACTCATATCCGCTGGTGCAACTGAAGGAAAAACGCCGCGGGAAGGTAACCAAGGGGGTCTTGTTCCTGCACGACAATGTCCCGGCTCACGAGGCACCTGCAACCCAGAAGAAACTGGCCTATCTGGGCTTCCATTGTCTTGAATCACCCACCCTATTCTCCGGATCTGGCCCCGTCGGACTACCACCCGTTCGCTGGACTGAAAAACAATCGAAATGTCGCCACTTTTCGTCCGACGCGGAGGTCATTGCTGCCGCGGAGACCTGGTTGGACGGACAACCTTATTATTATTATTTTTGAGTGGGTTTTGAAAGTTAGAGCAACGGGCTAAGAAGTGTATTGATCTAGGTGGGGAGTGTGTTGAATAAATCCCGAGTTTGGTCACTGTAGCTTGTTTCCTTTTCCTTCCTTGGCGGGCAAAGGACTTTACAGCACCCCCTCGTATTAACTAAGGTAAAGCAATCCCATTACAGGTCTGGGCAGGCTCTGAGGGTTCCAGGAGGTTCAGGATCCCAAATTTCTAGACAATCGGCAGATGAAGGCGGTAAGGTTATCAGCCCTAGGCATCGGCCGCCTATATTCCCCAGGAAATATACCTGGTACTCATTTCTGCTAGATACTGAGTCGAACCCAGGGTCATAGTGCGGCCGAAAGATTACGTCAATGAAAAATTCCAATAACACCATCGAGAATCGATCCCGCGACCTTCCAGCTTGTAGCACATTGCCTCATTCAACTGCTCCACCGCGTGCCCTCATGATATTATCTAACAACATAAAAATTTGTGATTGACGGCCCATATATTTGTCTAATAGATGGGGAACTTCTTAACTAGCTGTGCGATTGACAGTTTCTCACGCAGGACTCTGCTCTGCTCCAAGGTGTTCATTTGCTTGAAATGAACATGAAAACAAACTGGAACCAACTGAAGTTACTTTCCTGCTTTTCTTTTCTTCTGTCTGGTAGAAGACACTGGTTCTCAACTGACATAGAAACAACATGTCCCACTTCGGTATTGAAATTAAAAATAATTTTTAAAAAAGTTTTTTTTTTTTGACGATTCTTTACTGAGATGAAACCTCAAGTCAAAATAACAAGAAAACAAAAGAAGAACATGATTGATATTTCTTCGATACCTACACGCACTGAGTCTGAACCGACTGTGTCCTTGGTCGGACCGAGTTCTTCAGAGAAGCTTCTAGCCAGAAGACTTCGACTTTCAGAATTCACATGTGGAAAAACAAAGTACTCTTGAAGATATTTATATTATTTTCAAACACGTGTATGGAATACAATTTTATCCAGTGTTTAGGTAAATAATTACCCTTTATGGCGACAGCTGCATTCAACACATAAACGCAATCTATGGGCAAATTAAGACGTAACTAATGTACCCAGCAACAGAAATCAGAACTCTCCTCGATAAGACAAAGTTCCTCAGCTAGTCAAGGATTTCCCCGCAATTTATGGAACCCGGAGTTTCATCACCGAGTTCATTTGTCCCCATACCAAGCACATTAAACCAATCCACACTCTCCGATCACATTTCTTTAACATACATTGCAAATAATTGTTGTTAGAACTGTATCTATAAAGAGCAATATGTGGCATTTCGAAAGAACGCGTGATCTTAATTAACCAACTAAGCAGGAAGATGAAACTGGAAGGATCGCTTGCAAATTCATCGAGAATAAGAAGCTGATATGTCACGGACAGTTGCAGAGGATGGCCACGGATAGGTATATAATTTGGCAGACTACCGATAAGATAGAAAGCAGTGTTAGTGAAGAACGGGACGAACACGGGTAACAGCCTGCCACTTCGGTGTTGTGCTGACAAGCTATACAACAAACAACCTACATTCACAATAACTGAACACAAGGACCAGTGAGAATGCGATTGGGACACAAATGCAGGTAGCCCAAATTGAGTTTGCGGTATACATTTCCACTCTTGCTCCGTCCTTAAAGTACAAGTCTTGCACCCCTCCGCATTTTAGCATCCCGATCCACAAGTGCCTTTACCTTACCCTTTCATGACATTTTCAAAGATTATAAATAATTCACCACTAGCGGAGGAGTATGAGAGATGTGCAGCTGACATGAAATATTGCATGAAGTAGCCAGATCGGTATAGACGAGTGGTCTACGGTCCTGAGAAATAATTAATTGGTTGGCTTCGTAGATAATGCTTGTCTCTCAATGGTGGGCAACCGGAGGAGAAAATAAATCTAGAACGAACCAATGATCTCATGAGGTCGGTAAAGTAAGGTCAATGTCCCTTTGCCGAAACATCATGCCACGACAACTCTGAGAAACCGAAGGTATAACTACGCATTCCGGACCTCGGCACTAATGTCCCGGCGCGGTAAGCTTAACCTTCCAACCCCTTTATCCCTAGCAAAAGAGCGTATGGTATTTATGAATGGGCTCCAGAATCGAACTGAACGGATATAGATATAAAAACTACCATGAATCGAACCCCGGTGATGCTCCGCGGGTGTCAGCGCTATAGTGACCGAGGTGTCCAGCCTTAACTTAGCGTACTGTTCCAAAAATAGGCCCACCGTACCCCGATCATAATGGGAAAAATATTTCGAAACAAGACAGGCAATGTAAGTATAACGTAACACTGTGGCGCTTTCGCGTAACCCTTGTTGCCGTGAAAAAGCTGTTAAGGGTTACCATTACGAGTCTGTGTGTCTGTATTCTTGCCTTAGTTAGCCTGCGTCGCATTATACTGTCATCAGTGGCCCGTCCGGCTCTACCATATTTTTCCACAGTATCTAAAAAACGGTACAATCTTCGGGGGGGGGGGCTTTACTGAACACAAAATTGTGTGTTTTGACTTTCCCTACAACTTCTTTCTGAAACATTTCTCATTCTAACAATAATTCAGCGAGGTATCATCAAAAATGTACAAAGACCATGTGAAGAACCAGTTATTCTTCGGAGTTTAATAAAACTTAAATTTTCTTGACAGATTTTCAAAAAAATTCTCGAATGTCAAATTTAATGAAAATCCGTCCAGTGGGAGTCGGGGTGTTCTATGCTGATGGACAAACAGACAGACACATGACAAAGCTAATAGTCGATTTTCTCAATTTTGTGAATGCGCCTAAGAATATGGGGAGGCAACTGCTTAGTCATGTACCATACAATATGTCGACATATGGGGAAATGGAGGTATAATGTCCAGTTGTCCACACATGAGTTATATTGAATGGCTTCTATATACAGTGAATAAATATAAATGCACCCAGGTGCGCACCCAAAATTTTTCATTGGCCCGGGGGGGGGGGCGGCCTTGAGGCTATATATAATTTATATGTTTGATTTTAAAAATTGTGTTACAAAAATCATATCGTAAGTATAACTGTAATTTAACACTCTTTGGAACTGTACTTATATACATACAAATATAACTACATGTTCCACGACTCAGTGTCCTACATTATTGGTTTTCTAATTTAATAATTCATTTTTCAAAATTCTCGTGTGCTAGTCATCAGCTGATCTCAGTGGCTCATTTTGGCTGGAGGGTAAATCATGTAAAATGTTTGATATCATCAAATCTACAAAATCTTTTTTTTTTTTTATTTTGGTGTTGAGGGGTTTGTGGGGGAGCTGCAGCCCAGCAGCCCCCTTGGGGTGTGCCCCTGTATGTACCAGACATTTCTGGAAATTAATACTTACATCCTACCTGTTAATTTAAATGTCTGTGAATATACAATAGGCTGAAATGGGCAAGGAATGCACATTCTATTTGAGCAAACTCAATAAACACAAGGTTTACATAATGCAACTCAGTGTTGACAACCATACATGCAAGTGATGATGAAGAATGAAAAGTAACCAAAGATAAGGAGCAGAACAGAAGTAGAACTGTTTCACAGAATAAATGAAAATTCACAGACAAATATATACACAGCAAAAACATTTGACAAAAGTTACACACACGCATGTATATTGAAGCTCACAAACAATATTCAAGAACACAGGTTTAATTTAACAGGTCCAACTGTGTACACATTTTCTTTGCCTCCTTGATTTTTATTTGAAGATAGAGTCTCAAGCACCCTCTGAAACACTGCACATAAGATGTACTCCACTTAAGGGGTACAAAAGAAAGAAAACACACCTTGATATATCAGCAAGGAATTGGGATACAGGTTATCATGGGTTGGATGTGTACATTAAATGACAAGGTGTTTCATTTGATGACACTACCAAGTTGTCAGTGACAGAGGAATGACATGTGAGTAGGGAGCATTGGTGGATGACACAGACAGCAGACAACTCAAGTACTCAGAGATAGCCCTGTTTCAGTGCTATTCTGCTCATCGCCAATCCCATGCAGACCAGCCTGAGACTGAAACCAGGCCTCTGTTGTGAGAGGACAATGATGGATGGAAAAGGAATGATCATAGCATGTTTACGGGCAAAATTCTTGAAAATGTATTTACACTTAACAACCAAGATATAAAGTCCCTAAAGTCACTTCACCAAAATCATACTAAGTTCCAGTCAGTGCTACTTGCTACTCTATTTACAGCCAACCACCACCAGAGACTGACAACACAAATAGGAACTAGTGTTACCAGTGTTATCAAACGTTCCAAATAAAAACCAGAAGGCAAGTAAAACTAAACACAATTGAACATTTCACTATCTTGGTAAAGTGACTTTTAGGACACCTGGCACCAAATAGGAATCCAAGGCTAGCTTACAGGGATATAAACCTTATTGGAACAGCCTCAACATAGGTACTCTTAGGAAACTGATAGCTTCTTGTGTGGTAGAGAAAATACCATGTACCCTCCTCTGAGAGAGTTTAATCCAATTCAGAATCTTACACTATTTTAACATTTTAATATTATCCAGCCATCTGAAAGTTACAAAGCCCAATGCAAACTGTCACATGAAGTATCAAAACCAGATGCAGTTTAAATCTCTTTTTCATAGCAACCACTTGCATTAAAAAAAAAATGAGAACTTAACCACACAAATGAGACAAAATGCAATGTTAAAGAAATAAAAACTATTCATTTGTAACCACATTAGACATACACACTTTGTGCTGATGCCTTAATCTTTCAAAATCAGTATACTGGTGCTGGTTTCTGAGTAGGAAGAAGATGGAATCTCTTCTTGATGATAATTCGCTGCCTAGAATATTTATCCTCAGGAGAGAAGCGAGCTAAAAAAAACACATCACATAAATGATCTACTTGTGTTAACTTTTAAACAGAACTGCTGACAAATCAGATAATTCAAAATGGTGGCTTATGTTAAGACCTGTCACTTCACAGCCATGAATATAAGACATTATATATGGTTTCTAATGCTGATATTCAAAATTTGGTCAGTTTTTAATGTGAATAGTAACTAAGCTGAACAAACAGGGCTAATTTATGGCTACCACAGACTACATGGCTATGTACAGCCCCACACTCTGGGGAATCAAAAGCTGGTTGTAATATAGGTTTTGCATCCAAACATATGTTATAAAAAATCCTTACAGTACTCTATCTGCCATTTCAGATTCTGGATTACATGTAGGTACAACATCAAAATTTATTTTTTTATTGGGACCGCAACTGCCTTCAACTAGCCCTTCCCACAAGCACTAAAATTTAGTAATTAATATCAGTATAGTGTAAGCAGTTCTATGGTTTCCTTTTACAGTTACATGCCCCAAAACTATCCCAAAATCACAAAATTAGCCAGCAATAACCTAGGAAGTATATGCTGCCATTCAAAATCCACTTCATAGCAGTGAAAGCATAATACACTACAAGCTAGATTGATTTTTTTTTTATTTTTTATTACCTGTAGAGGACATCCCGTTGTGTTACTGTCTTAGCTAGTCAAGCGCATTCCACCAATCAATACAGAAATTTAAGAAGCAAGGTTCTGAAATGTTGTGCAAAAATTTACTTCAATCGTCAATGTCTTAAAAGGAATCTAACACTTAATGACGCCAAGATAAAAATACCATATAGCTTGCTTGTGCTTTGCTTGGCTATGAAGCCTGATAGTCATAAAACTTTTGCTATAGTAGCAGGTAGCTTGTGCCACCTGCTTTAATTTTTTTCAGTCATAAGGATGAATGGAGATTAAGCAGGTTCATCTGACAGAACTCTTGTACCTTGTACAGTAGCAATGAACATGAGTGTCAATCTGGTACATGATGTGGACCACAATGTACTGTTCACCACACTATTGACAACGTGTAAGCTGTACACCCACTCCATCAACAGATAAGTATGAATCACTTCACTATAATGCCCTTGCATTCTGTGGCATATTTACATACATACCCACAATTGTCCACGCTCATGTTAATACCAAAAAAAGAATTGTTACGCTTAAAGATAACTAAAGAATACTGCATCAAAAACCATAAGCCTAATAAATGAGGAATGTACTTCGTAACTGGACATGTCACATTAAATACCTGGATGGGCAGACATTGTTGGTGTTCCATCTGGTGCTGCCTTCTGAAATACACAAAAGAAAATCAGGTGCATACAGCTACTGCGTAAAACCAGACTCCAAGATTCTCAGTTTAACATTTTTGCTTCTTTATTACTGCATAAAAGACCTCCTCGTACCCATTAAATGAGATGTTGGCTGAAGGTAAATGTTGCGCCTATATATGCCATGAAGGCATATGGAGGATGTTTCACCACACGAGTTTTCGGCTTTTCAAAATAGTGTCGATGAGGTATCCATTCTTCTAGGATATTATGCCGCGTTACTTAGGTAAGTGGTAACCGACGTGTCGGGAACCAGTTAACGCAGTGACTGGAATCATATCCCAGAAGGGCAGATACCCCTGTTTTGGCAAATTTGTAACTGGTCCGTATGGGTTTTACTGGCCAAGGAATCCGTCAAGTTTTGCCAACTCCGAACGAGCTAGCAACGAAAAATTCTGGTCGTGTGCTGGTAAAAAGGGTTATATCATACACGGCATGCAAATACGAATTAGTACCATGTTACATGGCAACGTTTCCTCCGTTATCTTCGAAATTTTCATGCTGTTGGTCTTAAAATTATCCTACACATCTTACCACTTACTGTACAAGGGACTAAACGTAATCAGCCAACACATTAAGTCATCAGCCCCTATCGAAGAACGTACTTTGCACTTAATATGGACCATACCCTTTCATCAAAGGACTATTTGCGCTTATGTAGTAAACGTATTTTGCATTTCATTTCTCACCTTAAACGTGTACACTCTACTTCCATCTTCACCAATGTAGTACATTAAGTACATCTTTTGCAAGACTTCACGCTTAAGGTCGTATAACTTCTGCAGACGTAATAAAATACAAATATGCCCTTATTTAAACTCCTTGATTTGTAAATCTGCACTGTTCTGATACACAAAAAAACTGTACACACGTGTCCTTTACTTAGACCCACGCTTCACAAATGACACTCCATGAAAATTCAAAACAAATCCCACAAAATGGAGGAAATCTTCTACCAACACAAGTGCTCTAAAAATATCAGCTGAAAACACTATTTATTAATTATATTGCAATAATCCGCCATGTACAAGTATTTGAATATTACGTGAAACTAATAAAGACAATATTTTAAAGAAATTATATGACAGTTTAAATAGAAATATCAGATAATTAATTGTTAATATTGGCGACAATGATTTCTGTGTCAGATCGCCTACTCATATACTCCATGTAGGAGCTGCCACCTATTGTTGAAATAGAACAACTACTAACTGTGCAGTTGCTCAGTCGGTAAGAGAGAATTGGTAGTGCGTGATAAGGTTTTCTACTACTCTTTGAGTTATACGTAGTGTGTACTGGTAACGCGTTGAAAACTTTATCTTCCAAAGCCTGGATTTTAGAATAAAGTCCTATTTAGTAATAACGTAGAGGCAGCCAAACAACCTTCCCACCATTAGAATGTCACACAGATATGTAACATACTTGTGAATGAGCTCTGTGATGGATGGCACTAACACAAGATGTCTTGTAGCATCTATTAGATCCAGTACTAAAACTTTTGATTTCATAATCAAATATGTTTCTCTGTGTGAAATGCTGGTTTTTGCTGCATGTATGCTATGTGTTGATTGTTTTTCCAGTCATGTTCAACTCCTTTCTTTCAACAGATATCTTCTTTACTTTTGTTATTTTTTTACACCACATGAAAGAAAGAAGATATTGAATAGCCTGTATACCACATATAGCACATTTATACCTTTGGTACCATTATGAGACCTCTATATGGGCCCACATCCTCCTCATGACTGATTAGCCATGAAAATGATGACTGCTCTTGAAACAAAATGCAACAACTTTCAACACATGATACAGTTAAACCCAAAAAATCAAAACCGTAAATTAGATACAGGTTACAGAAACCCAAGAACAATATGTAGTAGTCAGCCAAGACAGTGAAAATAATAGAGTAAACATGGTGCTAGTTTTTAATAAAAATCTTATATTTAATTGAAAAGTGTGCTTTTGGGCGTGGAAGACGTATTTATTTCTTAACCTCTTTATTTCAAATGTAGTACAAGAGTTTGAACAGCCATACAAATTTAACTGGCGGGTCTCCAGTTATTGTGGCAACATAATTACAGTCGTCATATATAACTATATTTTATACTCAGTTATTACACATTTGAGCAAAGTGGGAATCACAGACCCACTAGGATGAAAATTATTTAAGTGCTTACCTTCACAGATAACATGAAAGAAGTTTTAGATGTAAAATTTTGTAGTATGTTCTTGGTTCCATACATCATATTGGTTTACTTTGTGTTTATAATTACTTTGTTACACATTCCTCTCAGTTTGTTTTTAAACTATTTCATAAGCACCTGTTCACAGAAATCTTAACTGCTCTTGATTTAACCCTTTACCTGCTAACGTGGAGAATATGGTGAGCTCTGAATAATTCTAGCAAAGGGCAGATGGGATTTAATTCAGTGTTTAAAGGGTTAATGTAGTAGTGGCATAAATGCATGAAACATAATTTTCCAAAAATTCGGCTATAGGGGAGTCCCAAAGAAATCACTTCTCAGGACAACCAATATGTAATCTGCAGGCAATCATGCAGCATTTTATTTCTCTCTAACATTTATCTGAGTCATCACCTCATTCTCTGATTTGATGTAAATGTGAAGTTCACCCTAATAAGGCCATGGAGGCCCAGTGTGAGAGTAGAAATATAGCTCTACTCTTTCTTCAATCTTGGCACTAGATGGGGGTGGGTGGTCAACACCATGCCCTGGCCGCTTTGCCCCTGGGAGACAGACTTGATACCTAATGTGCAGGAGGTTTGGTGGGCCATAGGGCCGGTCTGGAAAGTGCAGAAAATATCGCTCCACCGGGATTCGATCCCCGGACTTTCTAATCCATATCGAGTTGCTATTACCGACTATGCTATCCCCACCCACTCTGTTCTGATGGGCAGTGATTTAATACACTGATTACACGCCTCACATGTGATATGCAATTCATTTAACAGCACTGGCCATTACTGACTTATTGGGTTAATCCTAGGAAATTCTGATGATGAATATATATATATATATTACTTATAGTAGTGTTGGTTTTATAGCCTTCTCCATCATAAATTATTCAGAACAGAAAACAATATTTCTAGAACTGGATCTGTTTCAGTGATCAGCTGGGGAGGCACCTACTTGGCTGAGTATATTACAAAAAGAGCTAAAAATTGATTAAAGGGAACTAACCTAGCTCACCAGTGATTGGGACTAATTATTTCTTATGTTCCCAACTGAATATGTGCCTCTTTATGCTTTCAGGATGATAACACTTGGTTGCTGAAACATAGCATTCCATTCAGAATTCTGGCTGGGCAAAATTCAGAAATAATTTGGTGTCTGGGAAGATCAATGGGAAAAATGTCTTCCACTGTCTATAATTAGAGCTCTTTGTTGATTTTCAATATATTCCTAATTGAAATACACTAACAAAAGAAGGTTTCTTTGCACAATATCCAGCATGGAAAGTGCTGATATTTTTGTGTTGTATATCACCCCAGTGTGTATCCAGAGTGTCCTTGCGTAATATGCTGTATTTATGAGTTGCATATATAGGCATTTTTTTTACCATTTTTTAAAGAAACGATGCACTAAATATGATATCTACTTTGATTGGATTAATACAAATACAATACTGTAGAACATGTAAACATAAAAACAAAAATATTGGTAGAATGAACAATGATTAAGGTCATGATGATTTGATAGTAATCTACAGTCTAACCCCAGTACTGAAGAGGCTACATGTAATGCAAGTCACAGGAGATGTCACAGTCTTACAGACGGTTTTGAATCTTGTTTGAGTCACCAGACGATACAATGTAGCCCACAATATTGAACATGCCATGGATCCCACCTAATATACTTTCTGACCATGACAGAAGCATCCAAAGCAGGAGTCCTAAGAAAATCAGCTTGGTGAACACATCGACCCAGTACATTCTGAAACAAAACCACCTTTTCTCAACATTGTCTAGTTGAATATGTATGAATAATTTGTATGTTAACAGTGAGTTGCCAGTTATTAAGAAAGAGAGATCTGTTGTGGGTTTCACCTTGGGAGACAAGGAATTTAAGATAAACTCCACTTAAGAATGTTGGTAAACTGGTTGAGATTTCAACCTCGTTTATCAAATAAGAAATTCTGGAACATTACTGCTGCACCAACCAGCATGATAAAACACAATACATGTGATAATAAAATTTAATTTTTATGACAAAAGGTAGAACAAGTCGAATTAAACATGAATTATTATTCTGGTATTCACATATCTGCTAGGCCAAGTAATTTCATCCTTACAAAATGTGTTGAATTAACTCCAGCAACAAGGAAAAGAATAGAAGGAAACATTCTTGCTGTTGTATGCATTATTTTTAAAATAAAATATCTGTGTAATTTCACAAAGCAAGCCATTCCATCACAGCATATATCATCCAAAATAAAATTTACTGAACTATCAACATTCAACGTTATGAAAGATCATACTAATTAACTAAACCAAACACGTTTCGGAATTTAGTAACTACACCCTCAGCAGCATCCTCACGCACGCACGCACGCACGCACGCACGCGCACACAAACACTCACACACAAGCTAATATAACCAATACAGCAATTGACACGGATGAATGACAAGAAAAAAACCAATATGCCGATCATAATGTAATAACTAAATATGTGATGGCACGTAATGTTCGAAGAGCAGTAGCCGAAATTACATTTATGCTTATTTGCAAATTATTGAAATTTTATTTATATGCCGCGGTGCACTCAGTAGGCTTCCGCAATTAACCCATAGATGGCGAGAGTAGCGTTTGCGGTACCGACTTCCATTTTGATAAATGTTATTGACTTTCATCAACTTTCATCCGCGAAATATTCAACCATCCATTCAAGATAACATCAGCAATGACGGCAGTTAAGTGTGAACGGATTGTATTAACTCGAAAACTGAAGCTATAACTGATAAAAGTAGAATGAAGTGGCAAAAGTACAGACTAAACCTAGACTGCAGATCTAAGAGCGCCAAATTTGTATGTGTCTTTTACAGTGTTTTAAAACAACGGTAAAATTTCATTTAGTGAATTTAGTGTACAGTGATTTTGTGTAATTGCATCATATGTGATAAACACCGTGTGTCAATATAATTTTTAGGAATCTTAAAAGTGGAAATAATGTACTACAACACTGTGGGAGCACCCACATAGCCACCTTCTAATTCACCGCTAAGCATCACAGCACGTAGCCAGTGCAGGAGCACCCACATAGCCACCTTCCAATCCACCACTACGCATCACAGCACGTAGCCGGTGTCGGTGCACCTACATAACCAGCTTCCAACTTACCGCTATACATCACAGTAAGGCTACCTCTCTCTTTCCTATCCTTCTCTCACTACAACCGCAGTCTGCTCACA
>Ga0123355_10013711_pt1 | contig 12628 bp, 4 predicted proteins | sample TergutEmb28metaG_3_FD_89872 | JGI IMG/M metagenome (GOLD analysis project Ga0123355, IMG submission 89872) | Embiratermes neotenicus P1 segment gut microbial communities from Petit-Saut dam, French Guiana - Emb289 P1 | ecosystem: Host-associated > Arthropoda: Insects > Digestive system > Gut ...
AATGGCAAACTACCCCCAAGAACTTGCCTAGGATGCAGTGTGCCAGAGCCATACCGGTCACATGACTGGGCTCTGGTTCCTGCCAAGCCCGGCCTTCAAGGCTGAATACTAATGAATGAATGAGGCAAGTTATAGGGACTGGGGATTATAAACATTTATTAAAATGCACAACAGACTTAACAACAGTCTCTTGTGGAACCCATAAATATATGATATTATGTCATAACAAGGGTTAATTAGACGACCTTTTTCTGCTTATATGGGCTATGGACATGAGGTTTGATGAAAATTATGTATTATGTATAAAGTGTTGTTACTCGTTTTTATTGTATTATTGTTTTTATTGTATTGTTCTATTGACACATTTTTTTGTCTGATTTGTAAGAAAAATTTTAAATTTTAGCGCATTTCAGTGGTCATTACTCTGTCTGTCCTGACAAAAAGTATAAACAACCAGTTGGCATAATTTAAAGTGAGTGAATTTTATAAATTTGTATTTTAAACATGACAATGAATAATTTCCAAATATATTATTATTGTCGAATTTCTCACTTCTCGGCTTTGGCTGGGAAATATTCACCTATCCTGGGATATAGTAATCAACAGGATTAGGCTCGATGGTCTTATTTGTAGTTTAAAAAGTTTCTTACAATTGAACATGTACCAAGAATTACAGATTTTTGCAGTTGTATATATGTATTGGGGTGCAAGTTAAGTTTTGTTAGACTTGGTGATAGTGACTTTGGAATTACTCCCGTAATGATATTACTATCGGGACCACTTGTGCTGCCTTTTACTTCCACATAGCACATATTTCATTCGCCAGTTCTTGGTACTTGTTTTGTTTGTCGATTATTGTTTTGGCGAGAGTGTGCGTATTTGGGACAGCTATGTCTATCAAAAAGGTGTTCTTTGTTTTCTTATTCATAAAAGTTATGTCAGGTCTATTAAACGTTATTGTTCTGTCCGTAAGTATGATGCTATTCCAGTACAGCTTGAAATTTTCGTTCTCCAGTACATTGGCTGATGTGTACTTATGATATTGACTTTTATCGTCAATCAATTCGGCTGCTTCTGCCAGTTGCTGATAGATAATTCTGGCTAGCCCATCATGTCTCTTTACATGCTCGGTAGGTGCTAGTTGCTCACATGCTGCAGTAATGTGTTGGAATGTCTCCGATTCTTTTCCACATCTTCTGCATAGCTCATCGGTATCTGGCTGCTTCAAAATAGATTTCTTGTAGTTTCTTGTTAGTATGACTTGGTCCTATACTGCTGTTGAAAAGCCATCTGTTTCGGCGAACAAATCCGCGTTTGGCATTATTATTATTACTGTGTATGTGAGATGCTTCTGGAATTCTGGCGCAGTGATAGAGCGAGTGTTAAATATTCCGAAGACACCGGTTTGGTTTAGGACCAAAGTAGAGAATATTTTAAAGGAGACGTTTATTTCACTTCATACTATTCGATATTACACAATTTGTGGACATGGCAGACTGCCTCCAAACAGTTAAATCCAGATATTCATTTCCGGCCACAATGCGAATTTCACTTCTTGCCTTGTCTTCAGCTAGGTAAATTCGGGGTCATATGTCAGTTTCTGTCATATAAAACACTGAAATGCGAAAGGTTGAGGAGCTCGGTCAGTACGGTGACAGGCTTATGGACTGGACAAGAGGGATTACATTTATGGTATGCCCTAATATTCTCTCTTCGCAATAGCGCCCAGACCACCTCTAGGTTCCCAACAGCCCACGACCAATGGGTAACTGGGATTTCTTGCCAGACATCAAGCGGCCAAACCTTTAATGCAGAAACTGAGAATGCGTGGAAAAATAGTTCCACTCCCCTATGCCTATTTAAGACTCAATGTTTAATTAAGCACCGGTACATTTTTACTTTATCCCTAATTTAGGAAGATCGTGAGGCATAAATAGATACTGCAGCATGGAGGGTATCGGGAATAAATCATGTGTGGAAATTTGAAAACCTTAACCAATAAATTCACAATTCGAAGAAGATTAGGCTTTCTGTCGTCTGGGATGTGACGATATCACATCAAGAGCAAAACAGTAGCGTTTATTAGGCTTATTTCAGTTCTGGTGGTCTTAGGGAGAGACGATAATCTGTCGGCTAGTTGTCTTTGGAATATGTGGGTGTTGGTGCTGAGAAAACCAGAATGGATTTGCTTGAATGTTTATTCAGAACTTTCAATATTCAAACTTCAAATTTTCCCTCCTTCTGACAATCAACGGTTTCATTATGCTGAAGGCACAAGAACTAAGCTGCTAGAATATTTATTAATTTTATCCTTCTCCGTCTGAGGCTATAGTGTGATTAATGAAGAGCCAAATTGTGGCTTAGCGACAGAGTGGAGAATACGATCGATGTGAATAAAATATTTAGCGAAAATTTGTTGACCCATTGCTAAAGAGGAACAGCCCATTTAACATTCATATAGGCGCCTCAGAATTAAAGTGCCGTCGTTCTTGTATCTTCACGAAGTCAGTCATTCATACAGTTACAGATAAGTACGCCAGGTGGCAGTAATATACCAATGCTGTCTGTCATTACGAAGCAATCGATAAATACCTCTGCTTCGATGGACAGTGCAACCACACCTTTACAGATATAAATTATCTTCAGTCACCTAGCGTGCCGTTGTCCGCGTACATTTCACGTCATGAAGGTATTAGGATAAGAGCAGATGTAGCTGTACGCATTCTAAACCTCGCCACCAGATGGAGGTGAGTGGTGAGATTTAAACGCAGCCGGTGAAAAGGCCCCTTTAAATATTTGGAGCGCCAAATTTCTAGTCCCAACAATTTGGAAAAGAGAAAGAAACCTTATCCTATCTGATGATCGAAAAATAAATCCTTGAAAGTCCAACCCCTAGGCCAGTCGCTATGCTGACTGGGCTACCTCAGCTCATGTCACTATGTAGGACAGTCGCTCGTTCTATGAAGCTGTCTTTCAAGAACCTTTGAAAATCGTAGACGGCGTACAGAGGGTAATAGTGATTGGATAAGTTCTTGGTTTAATACAAGCCTATAAAATTTTGTCAGCAGAGATCTGTTCTGTGGAACCCGTAACTAGAAAAAGAAAGTGTTTATTTTGAAGATTTACTGGATGTCCGCTAGAGGATATACTAAGAGGCACAGCTGTAACCTACACATGCGGTTTTGTTGCATCTTTGACATCATTCATATCACTGGACAAAGGACGGGACTAGACAAAAATAATGACGTGTGTGGTGTCAGCGTGGAGGCACGCGGTGGCACAGTTGGTTGAGGCAATACGCTACAGTCTGAAAAGTCGCGGGTTCAACACGCAGTTTGATAATTCGAATTTTTCAATGATTTACTCCTTCCGGCCACACTATGATCCGGGGGTCGACCCAGTCTCTTAGAGAAATGAATACCAGAGTTATCCACCCTGGGAGTAAAGTCGGCCGGTACGTAGGGCCGTTACGTACCTTGCCACCTTCGTGTTGCCGATTTTCTAGAAACCTATTAGCCTCAAACCGGAGGGCCTGTCCACGCCCGTAGAGTGATTGATTTTTTTACTTTATGGTAGCAATGTACGGGTAGTTGCAGACACCTAAAGATACAGTGATACCTCGGCTAACGAAGATAATTAGTTCCGGAATCACGTTCGTTAGCCGAAATCTTCGTTAGCCGAAACGTGTTCATTTCAGCTCCTGGAATGGCCCGACCGTTCATGTTTGCTGCTTTATATTAGCGCGCGCATCCACTAAAACATTCGTTAGCCGAATCAATATTCGTTAGCAGAGTCCGAAAAACAGCGGAAAAAATATTCGTTAGCCGAAACATTCGTTAGCAGGGTCACTCGTTAGCCGAGGTATCACTGTATTAAGTAATTTCCTGGTTAGTATCTTAAATTCGTAAACCAATCTGTGCAGAAAATATGAGGTCAAATCCCATGGTCGCGGCTGAAGTTGTGAGAAAGCGAGAGACGGTTATTTTAACCTTTCCAAGTAACTCTTCTCTGAATTTTTTTTTGTAAACCTGTATTAATTTTAAAAGGCGTCTAGAACTTTATTAACATGCTACAGGCCTGCATGTTTGTGAGTGTCATGTTGAGAATGGAGGAGGAGGGGCTAGAGTGTTGGGTTGAGAAGGAAATTAGTAATGTGAATCCCTGATGTCAAAGTAGCTGCAGCATGGAGGCGAGAGAAAACGTCTTGTTGCGGGCAGCGCAGCCAAACCCATCACCCTCAACTTCCTCCCCTGCGTATTACAAATTCCAGCGTCCATGACATCAGATACCTTGCTCCCAAGAGAGGTCAAGCTGCCAGCACGCATCACGGTATAAGCGACCCAACAAAAAATTAACATTTCCTAACCAAGCTCCACTCTTCTCAACATTGTACATTGTATTCAGGAAGCCTAGGCCGGGTTTAGCTCTCCCTACGAAACATTAAGGGCAATATCCATCACGTAGTGTATTGGAGGGCACCATAAATATTAAACCAGTTCATGTCCTATTTTCTTTCTTAAGAAAAATTTCGAACCAAATGATTGGATTTCCAAGAAATTCCATATGAACAATATATCATTGGAGGCCAACCAGAAATTTTATTGTTAAATTCACGACAATAAGTAACACAACACAAAGATCGCGCGAACTTCTGAAGTGGAAGACGCGTCTACAGCCATTAGCAACTCTAGCGCCATATCCTGTTTCATTCTGAAATGATTTGTGGTAATAAATTTTGAAAAATATCCAACAAGTTTAAAACGTACAGAATATTTGTCTATACTTTTCAGTTTTACAGCTGTAAGTAATAAAACACTGTAGCTATTTTTTACTATTTTGTACTATGACCACGGTACATGTATTAAAATAAGACATTGGAGCTATGTGTGTGCCGTTTAGCAAGGAGACATATGACAAGGATGCAAGCATTAAAAGAAATTATTTCTTAATTTTTTCGTCTATTTTTTTGACAGTTTAGTAGAGCAGAATCATATTTTTAAGTTTTGGTACTTTATTAAATATTTACTGAACCTTTCTTTGGCAACTCTAATGCTCATAACTGTCATCATTGATACGATATTCATATCGAAGTTTCGTGAAATCTGTTTACGATATTGGTGCCCAAAACTGACCCACATAGTTGTTGAGAAAAGTGTCAATAGCCTGCTAGTGGAGATCTTCGGGAATCAACCAGCGTAATGGTAAGTTATTTAGAAAGATAAATATTTCATCAAGATTGTCACCTATTCAAGTAGCCAGATATTCTGTTTGTTATTTAGTTACACTTCATATCCTTGTTATCCCAACAGGTAGAAATTTGGGATATTCTCGAAGACATTCACGTATTTTTCAGGGCGCTCGTAACTTGAAGTGTTCCAGACGCACGAAAAAGCCTAAGCCGTCGTGATGTTTCAAATGTATTGTCGTCTGACTGCGGTATTGGTTAGAAGAGTGTTACCTTGCACAAACATGACAGAGAAACAAAGCAAGGTTATGTGTGGACAAAAAAATCAGCTCTGTGGAATGTCGGAAAAGAATGCTGTTAAAAGAGAAATAAAGATGCGCGTCGCTATTTCGGTAGGAGAAGATGAAGAGTTCCAATTAACGATAGGTAAAGGAAGGTTGCTCAGTTTAGAAGAATAGTTGTCCTATTAATATTAACCATTCATGTTCCTTTGTTTCAGACGTCAGAGACGATTTTGATTGAGCGAGGGGCGTTACACGGTCTCTAAAATCCTTGTCTTCCGGTTAGCTGTGATTTATGAATAACCGGCAAAGAATGAATAGCAGGTGAAGTAAAACCCTGGCTCAGTCACGAAACACGTTGCTGTCAAAGTGACGCCAATTTCCTGGACTGAATTCCGTTATTCATGTTGTACTTAATTACTTGAGATTCTTACATATTTATATGTTTAGAACAAATTTTAAAAATAACATCTGGTGGCGTGATACACTTTAGGGTTCCTAAGTTTGATAGATTTTTGTGTTAAATAACTGCGGTTTTTTTAAATCTTGACCCTTTGACGCCTAACGATCCCTATAGTGGTCGTACCGCACCGCCAACCTCTAAACGTTGCATTTTATGTATTTATTCAACAAATACAGGTACTGAATATTTTAAACACGATATATACCCTCTGTTTTTTTTTCTTTTCAAAGTGCAGTTTGTTTCATAATTCTCACGTATTTGGTTCCTGTTTTATTCACATTTTATATACAGTGTGTGCTAAAATTTAAAAAAAAATAATTCCGACGCCAAAAGGTTATTAGCAATATACACTGCCTGCACGCGAAAGGAAATGTACAGGGTCATTATTGTTTCTGAGCAATATCGTTTGTCACTTCCTCTCTGCTCACTTATCGTAGGACAAGCTGTAGTCTCATAGTGGGTGCTAACACAGAGTTGCAACATAGGCGGGAGTTAACAAATAACGTTAATCGGATAAAAATAATTTTATACTTATTGCTGGCGAGTAATTAACGATTCTAAGAAAATAATGATTGCATTTTTTTGGACGGTCTTCTGAGCGTCTAATCCCAGGATAAGGAATAGTGAATGAGGAAGGATTAAGCGGCAGCTGCCTTTTTAAAAATGGTGCCCATTCAGCATAAGAGTTTGGCTACGAGATAAACGACTGCCATTCAGTGCCCGACAGGTTCACTAATTTTATTTCCAACATGTCTGCCTGCCCTGGGGCCTACTGGGTGCCTGAGCGGGGACGTTATTTCTGGGTAAAATGGCTGCAGCATAAACTCGATCACTCACCTGCACGTTGCCTAGGTAATTAATGTGTCGTGACATCCCGAACCTTAACTCCCATTGACATACTTACAGGGTAATGTTAAATTCAGCACAGAGAGAGAGGGAGAGACTTTTATCCCATTATCTGGCTGAATAAGTTATGGAATATTGCGAGCCACTTCATCCGGTTAGCCTGTGTCCGGCAAAATTCCAATTATGAAGAATAGCAGATTGAAGTCAGGGAAGGCTTGCTGTCATTTGACTCGGAATCTTTTGTCGTCCCGATTTAACTACTCAAAGCTAAAAAGTTATAAAGATATACAGAACTGTAATTAGGCCGTTATTTTGTATGGGTGTGACACTTGGTTTCTCACATGGAGAAAGGAAGATAGCCTGTGTATGTTCGGAATGGAGTGCTGAGGAGAATATTTGAAGTTAAGGTGGACGACGTTATAAGACAGTGGGGAACATTACATAAAGAATCGTTTTGTGATTTCTAATCCTCTCAAATGTTATTCACCTAATCGAATAAAGAATAAGAGCAGCAGGGCATGTGGCACTTGTGATAGACAGGAGAAGTGCCTACAGGTTTTGGTGGGGAGACCTGACTGAATTAGATCACTTGGAAGACCTAGGAGTAGATGGGATAATATTATTAAAATGAATCTTAAATAAGCGAGACGGAAGAATGGACTGGATTGATCTGGCTCAGGATAGGGACAAGTGGCTAGCTCTTGTGGTATTGAACTTTTGGGTGCCATAAACTGTGGGCAATTTCTTGACTGGCTGAGGACCTGCTAGCTTCTCAGGAAAAAATCTGCTCCATGGAGTTAGTTCGATCGTTTGTTTGTTTATTTGTCAGTCAGTCAGTCAGTCCGTCTGTGTGTGATAAAATGCGGAGAATTTCTTGACTTGAGGAGAACCTGTTACTTTCTTAGAAACGACTTGGCTGCATGGGGTTAATTAGTTAGCTAGCCTGTGTCTGATAACGCAAAACAGTTTCAAGTCAACCGCCTAAAAATAATGTGTTATTATCACTATTATTGTTATTATTATTTACCCGCCCTTATGCAGTTTATTTACAATTACATGCATGAATGAAACCATATTCCCAGAGTTTATAATTTTGCAGTTATTTGTGGTTACAATCTATGGTACATTTAAAGGTATTTCCCTTAATTAATTTTGCACACTACTTCTATTATTATTATTATTATTATTATTAATATTTTGGCCAAATGCTGGATTTGGCCTGCTTTACTTCCTAAAATAAAACGTTTTGGCCTCTAACTTCGCCAAGCCTATTGGATGGGTTTGTTGTTGTTGTTTTGTGTGAGTGTGTTTGTGAGTCCCTCACTTCACATCTTTAAGTTGTATGGCAGCTTTCTGTGAGAGTAATGAAGCCTGCTTTCTGCCTGTTTATCCATTCATGTTCTTAAGAAAGTGGATCGCATTATAGTCAATACAGTTAAACATCTGAATTTTCCAAAATTTGGTGAAATTCTTACATGTAGAAGTTTAAAAAGAAAATCCACCAGTTCAGCTGTTGATAGGCTACTAGTCACAGATAACGGATGGACGGAAAGATATGTTCTGCATTTAAAATATCCATTTTTACTTGTACAAGAAGGCCTAATAATATATATGTGTCCAATTTCGTGAATTAAAAGAGATACCGTACACCAGCTATAAGTTCTGTGTAGGAAAACACAAAATTTTAAGACGTACAGTACTGAAAGCAAAGTAAAAAGAAGAGCAACTCAAACCTGATAGTAAGAGCAGTCATCTGTAAGATTGTGTCCTGAATATGAACATGCTTAGAATTTCATAATGCTCGTAAGTATGAACCGTAACGGCTTTGCGTTTGCAGCGTAAACGGTGCTAAAAGAATGTGAGAGGTTATGAAGAAATGTGAACAGCAGACTTTGAAATGAGACAGTGGTATCACATAATAGCAAAAACTATAGTAGGATATATGTGAGGCATAAGTTTTATAATATTGCACTAGAGAATAAAGAGGCGAGGACCCCAGCCTTATAAGCTGCATTGTGTGTCCAGTTTAATATCCCTAAAGACACTGAGGAATCCTTGGAATTTCTAAGTTCTGCGCTGTTGTTGCAGAGAAACTGTGCTCTAAGGTGGGCCCAGGGAGGCATGGAAATCATAGCATCCAGTGGCGGGTTTATTCACAATTGAACCATTCTGATATCAAGAAAAAGAAGATGCATCACTTAGTCACACCTGGTATTTCTAGTTAAGAATACCAAAATTTTATTTTAGCCTTTCCTCGACATTTGGAGCCCTCTAAGTCTGAGGAGCAATTATATATTTTTATTCTTAGAAAATACGTTGACATTTAAAGAAACCTACAGATTTTAGTTTCCTGTACAGAAACAAAATATCAACTAGAATATTATAGGATCTACGAACGTTATTATGGATCTGAAACAAAAGCCAAAAGAAGATAAGAAAATGACTGTCATTTGGATTTGACACCACATGGATTGATAAAATTTTACTAACGCATCCTACCAAATAGTTTTTGGTGTCCTAAAAGTGCATTAGATTGTCACATTCAATATTTTACTTCGTAAATATTGAATTTAAAGTATAACATGACAGAATATTTCTTATGCATGATACATAGGTAAAAGTCCCTGTGTTTGCAAATTTAATCACGACAGACACCCGCAAAAGAAACAAGTAAAATATATTGAGTACCGGAAACTAAGTAACAATTGTCATGTTAAAAATAGTAATGTCGTAAATTATGCCTTATTTGGTAATTGTTTTAATCGACTTTCAATAAATTATGCATTAGTCGAAATTCGTATCAATTTTAAGTTTACCTTGAAGATTGTAAATTAGAATTTTCGTTAAAACGTAGCGTTTAATTGATGGTAATTTTAAAGGCACTTGGGATTAAATACAGTACTGTCTAGGTCATAAAATTATTCTTAGTTTCCCACAGGCGGAACCCTGGCTATGACCTTTAGAGTCATGGGCACTTACGTCGGAATTCATTCAGCTTTTTCTTTCCCTCTGTGATTTAAGATACTGATATGCAGTGTATCTTGCTAGATTGGCAATTTCCTGTTAAAAAAAAAAATAATCACACAAAACCATCTCACATACAAATGCACAAAACACACAGACGCACATAAGTATAAAAATACATTTCTTGAGATTGATAATAGGGGAAGAATATACAAATTTACCTATGGTTTTTTAATTTCTTCTTTTGATCCTAATTCTCTGCAGTTACATGTCCCACTGTTTTTAGATCCCATTTCCCTGCAGTTGTGTGTCCCATTTCTTTTGTGTTCCAGTTCTCTGTAGTTACATTTCCCTTCTTTTAATTCCAATTCTCTGTTTCACACGTCTCCCTTTTTTTGGATTCCAGTTCCCTACAGTTACATGTCCCATTTCTTTTTGTTTCCACTTCTCTGCAGTGACATTTCCCAGTTCTGTAGCAATCCAGTGTTCTACACTTGCATTACTCATTTCTATAGGATTACAGTTCCCGGCAGTTACATATCCTATTTCATTAGGATTCCAGTTCTATGTCATTGACTTCAACTCATTTCGCCTAACCCTTTAACGCACAGTGATTACTGAATGCAATAACAGTGAAATTTCTGCATTTTCCCATAGAGTGTATTTATTTTTTGAGTGACGCTGGCAATAAAAATGTATTATTTTCTGAACCAGCATTAACCTGTGGGCTTTATAATGAAAATTGTTTACTGTGCGGTAGAAGCTGAATCGGTAAATTTAATTCAGATAAATTTATGGAAAATGAGGGTTTCGCCGCAGTTAATGTGATATGTGAGAGTAACGGCATAAACATTCCATCATTTAAAATCTAATTTTTGGAAGCTATTGACTTAAGGAAAACATGCGAAAAAGTTCAGACGGTAAACCCACAGAAGAACAACGGCAAAGGTAAAAAGCTGAGAAGAAGAAGAAGAAGGAGAAGAAGGAGAAGAAGAAGAAGAAGAAGAAGAAATGAGAAGAAGGAGAAGGAGAAGAAGAATAAGAAAAAGAAGAAGAAAGAGGAGGAGGAGGAGAAGAAGGAGAATAATAATAATAATAAGGAGAAGGAGAAGAGAAAACAATAAAAAAACATTTGAAAATCCGTCACTGATACCTAGTCTTAGCTATCAGACTGGACCATACACTTTCGACACTATGAGATAGGAAAAGTGGCTCAGGAAAGGATTGCGTTGGCTTACGGGAACGGCATGGCATGGCATGGCGTTAGAAGAGATTACTTCGCAATTGTAAGCGAATAGATTCCTACGAAGGCAACTGACTATATCTGTTGAAAATTACAGAAGGTGCTTGCTTTCGTGGTCGGGAGGTTTGACGACTGCTATAGGACAGAACCTGGAAGAGATTTCTCTTTCAAGACATTCTCCAGCAGTCTGGAAAGAAGGAAATTGCGTAGGAAACGAAAAGAAATATTGCATATAGACTCATTCGAGTTTACTAGCTGTAAGGAAATGGAGTTCAGTTGAAAGTTTGAATTTTCTAATGAGCTGTACTTTATAAGTAATTCAGTATTGTATGTCCTTCGGATGAGGCAGCAAAATACACAAAACAAGTAAACTACTACATTTGAGTCACACTTAAGTCAGTGTGTTGCAAGGTATCTTAACATATGTTATGAGTTGTCGAGAAATTCTCTGTTGTATGCTTGTTGCCGACTTCACAAATGAGAACATACTTTGTGTTCAGTCCTTTCTTTCACCCCGAAATTATCATGACTCAATCAAAACAATAGAGGGGTGGTGCTTGTAAACTGCTCTTGACATTATTGAGTTTTCTTTTCGAATAAAATTTGCATTAAAACTTAATATTTCATGCATTTTAGTGGCTCATATTTTTTAAATCCTAATCACTCTGAAATGCCTATATACGTACATCTTTACAGTGAAAATTCTCTATATTACACTGTACTGCATACTTACGGACAAAATCTACTTTACTACGAGCTTCACGCGTTACACGCAGCAGAAAAAGCTGGACTCTAAGATGAAGCTACATACAGTAAACACGCCGTTAGGACTGACGGTGTGTGTTATGCAGCCGCCGCTAAATTGTTGCTCATTATTAGAAATTTATAGAAAAAAATCTCCCAACAGTATCTAATGATCAGCTCACAAGGTGTAAAGCATGTGTGAGAGTAAAGCAGGTCATTTCCAATACTTACTCTAACATGCAGTGAGTTATATTACATACGGCACATGAGGAAATGTAAGGCCGTTCAGCTTGCCTTGCGTCGGGGTCCGGGCTTAAGTTAAACTTCCCGTATATGTAGTATTGTATCTCACACAGTTATAAACCTACTGTAATATAATTTAGATTTAAGTTGCATTCTACAGTGAAATACTTGTGTGAGTATTACAGCGTATGTGTGTGTGTGTGTGTGTGTGTGCACATTTATTTACGTGCTCTTCTCATAATTAGAGAGATATAAAGCGGAACAACAGTCTGAGCCTAATTTAAGAATGAAGCGACGCGTGTTTACGACCTTCTAAGGAAGGGGTTTGGCAACTTTTTTTCATCCTCGGCAACAGACAACAAGTGTAGCAAGCAAATAGTAATTTTATTCACTTTAGCCACTGCATAGGTTGAGACTTGAATAATGTGTCTTCCATGCTTCTGAAACAAAACAAAGTTCAAGAATTGAAACCCCATTTCTTCTTATATTAATGCCAGTTCCTGGTTGAAACTATGGACCCTAATTTCCTACTGCAGGTGTTGTGGCCCGCCAGGACAAACACAAAAATATTCCTTGCGGCGCCACGACACCCCTTGGCAGGCCCTGTAGGATGGGGGTTCCTGAGAGGGGCGAGGGTAACAAGCGGACTACTGCCTCAA
>Ga0123355_10013712_pt1 | contig 12628 bp, 8 predicted proteins | sample TergutEmb28metaG_3_FD_89872 | JGI IMG/M metagenome (GOLD analysis project Ga0123355, IMG submission 89872) | Embiratermes neotenicus P1 segment gut microbial communities from Petit-Saut dam, French Guiana - Emb289 P1 | ecosystem: Host-associated > Arthropoda: Insects > Digestive system > Gut ...
GCCGAAACATGTTGAGCAATCAATGAGTATTGAATAAATAATAAAATAAGTGGCATCAAGTTGGTTTTTTCTCTTTACGCAACTATAAAGATGATGCACGGTCCAATAAACTTAAGATTCACTATATGCTGTAATTTGAAATTTACTCGAGTTAATGGATGGCAGCACTAGTAGTCGCGTTGCCACGGATTATCATTGACTTCCCTATCTTTACCATGATCTATGGGCGTTACTGTTCCATCACCATATATATGATCTGTGCCTTCGACACACCAACCTTATATATCAACTGTGGCTGCTGGCGAATGGGGTGGAGTGGTATATTTAAGTGTATGAGTTACCGAAAATTTGCACGTGAATCTTCGCGTATCACAAAATAACTGTTGCAGCAAATTATAGTATAATGGAAACATTGCTAATTTTTGTTCCGTGTGCTCTATATAATGAGGAACCGGGAATCTTGTGTGGGGTTGTGCAGGAAACAAAGGAAGAATGTGTGAAGTCGTACTTTATTTTTGGTATGACCGATAGACTGAACAGAAATTATGGAGCGGAACAATGCAGTATTATTGGGTATTATTGTGGAGAAAGTTTACCAAGTATTTCCCTTGGTACGAAGTCGGACTGGGTGCTTTTGGGTTTATGTGAATGCGAATTCGTTTTGCGTGAAATACTAAATTGTGGAAATGTAGTAGATATGTGCAAACCATGTCGCATAGTCTGCATTGTATATGATCATCGGAAGTTCATTGATTCAGAATTCTTGCATCAAAGTTTGCAGCATAATAGCACAGTGTATGGAAATCATTTCGTAATGCTGGCTAGCAAACTTAACTCGGAAGTATCATTCAGTGACTGTGGTCCCCATACACTGAGTTCGTTAATGTCAAAAGTTTTAGTTTCACAACATATAATTAAATTATTGTTGTGTTTAATAAATTTTTTACTGAGTTGCATCACTGCAATGCATCCAGTTTTAAAGTATACAACACTTGGATCACATATGGAAATTTTTCTTCAAAGTCTGATCTGGATTCTGCAGTCATGCTGTAGTAAGAAAAATCTATCAGTGAAAGTTGTAAATTACATTGTTGCCATCATTGTTGATGTGTGCAGTGGGATGCTTCTGCTCTATTGGCTTACCGCAGTTACATCATCACCTTCACAGTTACTACTTGAGTCTGGAGAGGTATGCAAGGTTATCAGTTCAACAAAAATTGATGTCTCCAGTACTCTTCTGACAGTCCTTCCATTGTACACATTTCAAATGCATTTTTCCACATTCTATATAAAAAAAAGAGAAAATTATGATAGGGCTTGTTAACAGTGTTTACAGGGAGTGGGTCATGATGTGTGAGTGTGTTGGAATGGAGGCTGTCGTTGTTTTATGCATGTTTGTTTTACACTTTTATGCCATAATGCCCCTTGCAAGCTTTTGTCCTCATTTTTGGTTCATTGCTGTGGACTGGCTACACACTTGAATGCCGCTGAGTGTGTACAAAGCTCATTGCATAGCACAAAGTTGGGAGGAACTGTGGTTACTGTTAACTGCCTTGGTCACTTTGCCCTTATCGTTTAGTTAACAGTGACCTGTGGTGTGTTAATTGCATGTATTTAACGGGATTAAACTGAGTTAGAAATGTCAATCCACATGCTTTGTAGCAACCCAAGTGAAAAAATGGTGAGAGGAAATCAGTCTAAAAGAGCATTTAGATGTAGTATATTGTCTTGGGAAAGAGTATTTATGGCACATGGTTATGCTGGAAAAATTGAAGGAAGTGCTAAGTTAGGAACTAAAGTGAGTGTTATAAGAATTTATAATTCAGGAATTTGGACTTTGCAGTGAACATAAGCAATGTTGAATGCGTGGATCGAGGATTGAAACGAATGCTACATTGTTCATTTCTCTATTGTTATCAGTAACACAAGAATAATATAAGTATTCATATATGCACTGTATATGAAGAGGCTGTCACTGGTATGATTTTCCCTTACCCTTATCTGTTCCATTGTTTCTTATGGGAATATCATATTTGGTTTACACCTGTTTTGCCAGGAACACAACAAGGGCATAAACAAAAATGCCTGCTGCGGTGGTCCAGAATTTACACAGTTCACATGTTATTGGCGAAGTTGTCCCCTTACAATGACCTAATTTGGTCTGTTTTCAGCTGTGAAAGCTGAATCAGAGAGGGCTGGAAAAGGAATTTCATTCTGTTTGAAGTTATGACTGATAAAAAATTATGCTGCAGCAGTACATTAGCTATATGTTGATTTCAGGATAGTTTGTGATTTATTTAGGAGGGAAGTTTTGTGTAACATTGAGTTCGGTATACCCCTGAAACTAACTCAAAATTTTTACATACCATATAGGTAAATATTTTAATGCATTTCCTGTTCAAAATGGTTTGAATGGAGCATGGTGGTGAAAAAACGTAATTATCACTTCGTTTGAGTTTTCCTGTATAGACAGCACATGTTGTAACCACCATGAGAAATACTAAAGATGCATAACAAATCCAGTAATGTCATTCAGTTCATATGTCACACTGTGTTTGGTAGACTCTAGTAAGGCAGAAATGTTTTGCTAGTAAAGCATTATTCCTGACCATCAGGAAGGTGTGTGCAAGGTATGTTCAATTAGTAAGGTTCCCTAGCCTCTAATTTCCTTGTTAATCAAGCATTTTATTTTTTGTTAGGAGGTAGCACTTGCAATAGGTGTACCATGCAACATATTGAACAAGAGTCAGTCAGTCGGATGCTGTTCAGAGCATAAGTTGATGTGCAGTGGCCATGACATTGGAAACTTGGTCCTGTAAAGACATTCATAGTGTGATGTTGTTTGTTAGTGTAAAAAGTTTCCTCTATTGAAATTTATCCCCAATTAATAGATGTGTGTTGATGGTGTAACAAGAGTGCACCATGTTAGAAAACGGTCTGGCACACATCCGTGATGATGATTGCACTGGTTGGCCCGGCACATAAAGTAATGTGAAGACAGCATGAGTGGAGGAACTGGTTTTTGAAAACAGAGCAGCATGTTGGGCATTGCCAGTTCCATATTGATGAGGAAGTAGAAATGGCTATTCACACACAGTTGCAAGTGCAGAAGGACAAATTCTACCACAGCAGAATTTTAGACTTTTCTTCCCCTTATATTGCATTTTCTGGTATCAGTAGAACATTCAAGTTAGCTAACTTACAGTGTGTCCAACTGAAAAGCTGTTTATTCCAACTTATTTAAAACAACAATAATGAGCTCATATCCTGTCTTATAATAAGTGGTGAAACACTTTCTCTGTAATGGTTATATCAGAAAATTGTAGAGTGTGGGCCATAGAACGTACCAGAGAGACCTGCAAATGACTTGCGTATTCACATTGCACTACTGTGTGATGTGTGCTTTCAAATAGTAGAATAATTGGGCTTAGTTTTTTCAAGACAGCAGTAGAACTGCTGCTACTGTAAATGAATAAGGGTACTGAGAAATGATTGAGAGTTCCTGAAGTCTAGCTGTGTAGTGGAGAATGTTTGGTTTCAGCAGAAAAGGGCAAAGCCATCTGTTGCACAGCTGTACCCACGGTACATGCCATTCCTGAAGAGGGTGGTCACTATGCAGTTTGAAGTTCTGGTAGGTGCTACTAAAGACTGAAGTCTTTTGGCATTTTATGCCATGTTGATTTGTAAATACTTGCCAGTATTTCAAACGATCATGGTCAGTCGATTCATGGAATCAATCTCCTTGGACAGTAAGACCTTGAAGATGAAGGCAGTACAGTCCCTTGAAATGTCTGGAACTAATGGCCTAATGATTGTGTGTCACTTTCCAGGAGACTTCATTATTGGAGGTTTCAACTTCATGAACTTCTGTCATGCACAGATAAAGAAATAACAACTCCTTTTCCTTAGAGTACTGATCTGCAAATGATATTGGAAAGGATGATATAGTGTTTTTGATAGTTATTTAACGTTTTAATGTTACGAGGCAACTTTGAGGGTAAGTGTATCAGAATGAGGTACTGAATGCCATGGTCCGTTACATTAACAACTGGGAATGTGTCAGACAGCTTCCCACTTTATTTGTATTGTTTCTTTCTTTGTTATTGGCTGAGATTACTCAGCCTACTGTTAAGTTTGGTATGAAAATGATCACACCAAATTAGTATTTTGTAAGGTCCCAGATTTGTTTAATGTTAAGTGTTAATTTCTTGCAGGTGGTGGTAAGGACTCTCCAAGAGTTACTGCAGTGGTTGATGGGTATTCCAGCTGGTTTGAAACTTAATTATGCCTTTAATAATATGTTGGGACAGTTCTTCCTCTATCACATCAATCTGTGGTGGACATTTCTAGGTAGTGCCTGATACTTTGAATAAAATTTTAGCCTACTTTCCTTTCTTATTCCTTATTGGCGAAGTGTTGTACCCCTATATTTTGATTCAGCTTATACCAGCTGTGGAGCCGGATCTCATTGCTGCTGTATACAGAGTTTCAGTATGTATACCTGCTGTGAGTTATTTATAACCATTGATGTGAGGACAGTCATTCTTACCTGAATGGAGGAGGTTCCAGTCACTTTGCTATGTCATACATACTCATGGAGGGTTTAGTTAGATGTGAGATAGCCAGATTTGAATGAATCAACTGACCAAAGAAATAATGCAGCAAACAAAGAAACTTATAAAACTGTACAAAAATAATTCATCTTTGGTTCTCAAATCACAAAGAATCTTTTTTTGCAAACAAACGTTGTTGCTTGGAATCTTCTCCCATTTTCACCTCTTAATTTCGTAATCTTATGTGGGAACATCACACTTGCTCAGAAATGGCCCTTTTTGTGCAACTTCAGCAAAAATCAGCTGGTAGTTATTTGCTCCTACGGTAACCAAGTGCACGCGCAAGCACACACACACTAACTCCATAAAGCAGAGTACTTCTTGAGAAGCTAACAATACATCCATGCTAGAAATACTGTACAGTTTATGGAATCTAAAGATTCATTGCTCTGTGCACAACATGTTATGAAATATTTTTTATTAGTCAGTGTATGAAGAAGTGATAGTGTGAGCAATATCCTGCAGATTGAGTCTAGACAGAATGAGTAAAATCAAAACAATAGGCACAGGCATCTGCACAGAACATGAGAAGGCAAAGTTGAACTAGTGTGAAGGGGTGACAGTCAATATGCAGGCAGTATGGTTTCTGGTACTTTAAAGTGGAGTAGAACAGTTACAAGATCTGTTTGATAAAAGAACCAAACACACTACACAAATGACATAAAAAGCATAAAATAGTACTGTTTTTATTTACACCTACATGTTTTTGGTCAGGGAACATATATTCTGGATTTTCTGAGGACATTAAATTTTTTATATAATAAAGGAATATGTGTGGTGCCTTATGTGCTGATGTATATAGATACAATATGATGATGTTACAGTGTGGAGTTTGAACAGTGTGTGTGCGCGTGCGTGCGCGTGTGTGTGAGCGCGCGCGTGTGTGTGTGTGTGCTCATGAAATGGCAGTTTGTCATAACCCACACAATTCTTCAAACTGAGAGTTCTGCATTACTAGACAGTTGGATTACAAACACACCATCTGTGAAAATGTTGTGTCCACAGAAAAATGTATTGTCCTTTTATTTACATAAAAACATAACATGAAGTGTTGGTCTGTTGATGATCGCTCAAGTTTCTAATATCTCCTGCAAATTTGTGTTTTGGTGGGTTTTGACATATTGCTGTTTCATGAGCAATATATGTAGTTCACACAGTATGGAGTGTGAACAGTACACCGCATAATGCCATTTTTATATATGCAGTAGATCGTTGATTATCTGAATGTCAGTAATCCAAACCATCAATCAACCAAACCACCGCCGGTAAAAGAAAGTTAACATATACTTTCCAGTTACTTGTTACTATACTGAAATATCACTAATCCAGATAAGGCATTAGAGGAATTCACAATCGAATGTCAGCTTTAGCTATTTTCTGGACTCACGACAGTGCACTTCTGCTTAGGTGTTGTTATTAAAATAGATGAGAGATCTAGCTGTGAAGAAAGATAATCACACTTGAGTCAAAGAAAAATTCAAGATTGTTTTAAAAAATAAACTTTCCCTTCTATACATTACTTGTTTCTACCATATAATAATTTGTGTTTGTTGTTTTATTTTTTATATACATTTGTTATAATATTGTCATGCATGTTTGATTATCTGAACAATCTGATTAACTGAACTGCCTTGGTCTGTAATAGTTCAGATAATCGATGCTGTACAGTATGTATGTTTACAGTGTTGGGTATCAGTTATAGGTGGATTGTAATATTGTTTGCATTTTGTGTATTTGTGTTCTGTGTTGGTTATTTTTATTAACAATAACAAAAGCTTGACAAAAGTGTACTACAAAGTTACAAGATGATTTGCTTGACACAAAGCCAAGCAACAAACTGACCTGATTCAACTGTGTGCACATTTCACCAAGTGGATGTGTCAATACTCATGACTTCACCAGAAAGAAAACATCATTTTGAAATTCATGCCACAATTGGTGGCATAAGTGATACCTAAGAATAAGTTATTCTGGCAAAGGAAAGGAAATAGTGATGGTGATGATGCAGCAACATTCCTTACCTGGAGGGTTCCAGTCTTCTGGGACGTGATGCATTGTTGGGCAAGTGGTTCCCACCTTTGCAAAGGAATGTCTTGCCTTCATTCCCAAGAGTCAGGCATGGGAACCACTCGCCCAACAACGCAGTCTGAGATGTAAAAACACCGAAATCCTCACATTACTGTTAGAACTCAAAACAACTCTGTAACTTACTGCAAACAAGCAACAGAAATGTTCAGACTCAGGTGAGACATAGTTTTATGACCATCCATGCACAAGCAAAATTGCATTTGGCATTTTAAAGTTTTCTATTATGTGCATTCTGTATGACAGCAGATGCCTTTAATACCAACTAAATGCACAGTATCTATTACGTACATACATTTGATGTGTATCTTGTACATGTTGTGATTCTTGTGCACCATCATCAGGGAGAACAACTATGCCAGTTATTTGAAAAACCAACTACTATTGTGACATTGTTATCTGCAGGTTCAGTTTTGTAACTTATATGTTATGATCATAAATATACTCTAAAAGGTACATCCGCATGTATTTTAAAAAGATGTGGTATTGTACAATGGTTTGAAACATACAAGGGTACAACTGTCTGGCTTTTTTTTTTTTTTAATTTTTTTTTTCCTTTTTTTTTTTTTTTTTATTTTTTTGGGTTTTTTTGTTTTTTTTTTTTTTAAATTGATTGTTACCTTTCATTTTCCTATTTACATATTTAGGTGCTAGTTGATTGTTTCTACAGATCTTGTTGAACCAAATGACTGCGTTGGTTTTTAATTAGTTTATATCTGGCATTGTTAAAGCTGTTAATCAACTTTGCATGTTGAGCAACTATTATTTGGGTTATAAATGTAAAGATCAAGGTTACCCCATGACATGCCTGTGCAGGCACAGAGGTGAGGCAGAGATACAACTTTAACCCATTCGCAACTGGGCAGTAGAGATAGAGGTGGGTGATTAGCATTACACTGTGCCCGCTTTACCCCCAGGAAAGGCCCCATGCCCATTGTACAGGAGGCTGGGTGGACCTTGGGCCAGTCTGGGTGACATAGAAACTCTTTCCCCACTGGGATTTGATCCCTGGACCGTTCTGCCTATAGCGAGTAGCTATACTGGCTATGCTATCCTGGTCGCAAGATAGGTGTACATTACCTAGATATAGGTGGGCACACATTGGTGCAGTTTGTTTAGGCACTATGCTACGAGCTGGCAGGTCGCAGGTTCGATTCCCAATAGTGTCTCTGGAATTTTTCATTGACTTAATCTTTCCAGCTACACTATGGCCTTTGGGTCGACTCGGCCTCTAACAGAAGTGAGTACGAGGAATGTTTTCTGGTGGGTAAAGGTGCTGATTGTCTGAAATCTTGGAACTTCAACCTTCTGGAGCCCTCAGGGTCTGCCCAGGCCTGTGCAGGGATTGCTTTGTTTACCTAAATATAACATTGGGAACACAGGATTTGTAGATACTGTGCTGTAGGAAAACATGCTTTGTGAATGCTGCCCAGAACTCTTTGTTGGGTTTCTCATTTATGTCTCGCATGTATTCTTGATTTGAGCTTAGATCTCTGTGTTACTTTAATTTAATGCATTCATGTGTGACATCCTGCTGTGATGTACAAGTAAACACAGAGGAAATGGAGCAGTCAGTCATAAGTTAAATTCTTTGACCCCCAACATGATGGAGGTCACAGTCATGTGTGGGAAGAAATTAATTGTGTTGTATGTAGGCATTCTTTCTGCAAGTAGTTTTTATATGCCTGATGATGACTTTCAGTATAGTCAGAACATGTTGCAATATCGTATACAGTAAAATACTGCTAAATATAATTGTGATATAAGTCTTGACAGAATTCAATGTAATTTTCTCGGGCCGACAGCCACGTTGGGATGTGAAGATGTAATGACGTTTTGGGAACTAACTCTGCCCCATCTTTAGGGTGTTCTGGTGGTTTGGTAGCACCAAAACTGATGACTAGGTGTCCAACTCTGCGCTACCACCACAGGTTCCAATGGTATAAAGTATCCACTTATCAGAAACCAGTTACCTCTAGTCTCCATGTAGCATGTTTCATACAGATATTTTTGGAGGAAATATTTAAAACTTCTGTATCAAGTATTAAGCATAGGGAATAAAACTACACTAAAATCTCTTAATCCAACAAGAATGGGACTGGATAGGTGCTGGATTTTCAGGTGGTACCTATGCTGACCTAAGTTCTTGAGGTGATTTTTTGTTACTGCTTCTGTGCGTTGGGCTGCACAAGTAATCAGAGTAGTAATGCATTTGCATATCCACTTCATCTGTCGGTTGAGGATCATGAGGGTTCTCTTTTCTGTTTTCTGGAGTCTTCCTAGCTGAATAAGTTGATGTAATAGGAGTCGAGGGGTCAGGGGTACCACAATGGTTGATGTAAAGACACTGTTGCAGGCCTTTTTGAGTATGTCCCTGAGAACTGCCTGTTTCATTGTTGAAGCTTCTTTGTGGTAAGAAGTGTTGAGAGTACTCTCCTCAAGTGCTGGTTTATCAGATCACAGATTAAAGGAATTTTGCCATATTACATTGTTTTATTATACTTGCTGCCAGTTGTATTCAGTTTCCCCATTATGAGATACTGATACAAATCAAATTGGCTATGACATGTAACAAGAATGAACAACATCAGGATGCCAAAAATAATACTGAATTATAGACCAAATGGACCAAGATGTCTTTGAAGAGCTTGGAAGAGGTTATTAGACAAGGCTGAAACTGTTGTATCAAGGCCTAACATGTGATGGATAATGATGATGATTATGAGTGGATAAGCATAATTTTTAAAAATGTCTGAGACCTTTGTTCTGCTTTCATAGGGAGAGACAATGTTTCTTGCCCATATAAGAAATTTAAAGTATGATATACTATGTATATTTGCTTCATACTTAATGAACTTTTTGTGTTTTGTTTGCAGTGGTCACCAAACCACTACTAGAGGTAATGTTCCATATATTTCTTTGCCTTGGGCGTCTTGGACTTACATTCCAAGCATCCATCCTTGCAGATCTTCTTGCATTAGTCAGCTTTCACGTCTACTGCATCTATGTGTATGCTGCCAGGTTTGTCAGTTTAGCATCTTCAGCAGATACATCAGGAATTCTGTTAGTCTTTTCTGGTTAATTTGTGAAGTAATATATATATATATATATATATATATATATATGCTGAATGTTTTTCTTATATTAAATAATGAAAAGACTGTGCATTTCTTTTTGTATTCCCAGATTTTTCACCCTATACATACTCTGGACCCAAATCTTCCAACGTTGGTTGTGTCAATGTTTGTCAATAGTTTGTGTGTATCAAAACTGGGTACATATAATTGTCATAGCACAGTGAAATTAAAAGTTGCCATGCTGTACATTAGATTTTGGTATTTGGCTTCTTTAACCTGAAAGCCTAGTGTGAAAGAGACTGTCACCTTCCAAAGAAATTACGTAAATTACTAGACTGGTTTCAGAGGTTCATTCTGCTGTTAAGCAATTTAAAACACCTCCTGTTCACTGCAGTGTGCTTCAGTAATGAATCATAATTTGCAAATATGCTAGGATGTATAATTTTGTCCACTGGATTACATTGTTCGCCCAGAGTCTGTCACAAGTGGGAGTGAAGTGTAGCTGTCCACTGTCTGACAAGAGTATTAAACATTGTTTATGCACACAAGACTGCACTCTACATTGCCTTATTGTTGAAACAGGGTTTGTATGTTAAAGGTAAAGCTTACAGTGCCAAGGAGAAATAAGAACAGAAACAGCATTGCTGCAACATATGGCACTTCAAAGCTGAAGCTCCTTATCATAGAGAAGTCTGCAAAATCAAAATCTGTTAAAGTGTGTCAGACTAAAGCTGAGATGGATAGTTAATAATGTAGTGTTTATTTTTCATTGTTATCTATCCCTGTCTAAGATTTCTTTGAATTTAAAGTACAGAAATTTTGATATTTGAGGTTGTCATGGCAGTGAACGAAGAATACTGTCTTCTGATATATCACACTATATCTGGTGTAAGCTTTTGAAGTAGTGTGCTGCTTACATCGTCAGGTGTAGATGGTAATTGCTCTTCTTATATTCTTCTGTCTTGAAATGGAGATAGCACATACCTTAAAAATTTTGATAAATATCTGCCAGAGTACATGGCATCACATACTAGAAGACAGTAGTCTTCAGCTTTATGTATTTTCCACATGTCAACGCTGAAATGGGGGTTTTACTCTAACAATTTCAGATTGTACAGCTTGCAAGTATCAGGATTAGTAGCCCTGTGGCGGTTGTTCCTGGGACGGAAACACAACCCCCTGCGAGGACGTGTTGATTCATGCCAGTACTCACCAGACCAGCTATTTGTGGGAACCTTGGCGTTTACTATTCTGCTGTTCCTGTTCCCAACAACATTCATGTACTACATCGTGTTTGCTGTGGTGTGTAATGAACAAAAGACACACTCATATCTGTTGCTTCTATGGCAGTAAAGACCAAAGCACTGTACACCCTCTAGTTTGACATGTGGCAAGGAAAATCAAAGTATCTGTGCTACTAACAAAAGTGATTGAGCAACCGTAGCCTGGCACAGACTGCAGTGGTGATAACACAGCAGTCTTGTTAGGTAGCTACAGACAAGCCAATGCTTTATGTACCAAGGTTCAAGGAGAAGTGTGCCGTCCTTGGTAACTCTGGCACTGAGTGGTGGAATACCAACTTCCTAGCCGGTGCTGGTGATAGTTTATATAATTGTGCGCTGATTCAATTTATTATGTGCCTGTTGATAAGGATTTGCCTTATCACATGGGCTCGAATATAATAATATAATATTATTTGCATTTTTTTGCAACTGCTGGCCAAGGTGCTTCATTTTGCAAAGGTTCATACTGTTTTGTGCATGTGTGTAGGCTTTTTTTTTAAGATATTATTAAAGAAGATTCTGACTTCTTTAGCAAGGAATATGGAATTAACATAGGTGTTTGAGATGTAAATGTATGAGGCCCATGCAACTGAAACCTGTGCAAGTATGCATACAGGATTAGAGTATTGCAACAGTTAGAAAAATTCACCACAGGGCTTGAGACTGGAGTCCCACTGACGCACAAATTGGTATACCCATCTACAAAGAATTCCTTGAGCTGCTGCCAAAACCACTGCACTACAGCATCCTGTGCACCATCATCCATTGTGAACCTACAGCTTTTAAGGGCTTTCTTTTAATGGTCCAGAGATGTGAAAACTGCATGATGATAATTCCAGGCTGTATGCAGGTTGCTGGAGCATTGCCATAACGTGGCATTTGGTTTGCTTGTGAAGTGTGTTTGTGTGTGTGTGTGTGTGTGTGTAAATTTAATGAAGGAATAGTCGTATTCTAGGGCAGTGTCCATTTGCATGTGGCCTGATCAACTGAATGCCATGCTGTGAGAGGAGCTCAGACATCCTGCATGCAGCATGGACTTATCTTCATACAGTTTTCACATCTTTGGTCCTTTCAAGAAAGACACAATGACAATTTGCAGGCGGCTTTGGTACAGTGGTATTGGCGGCTGCCTAAGGAATTTCTTTACAGATGGATATGCGAACTTGTGCGTCAGTGGGGCTTCTGCCTCAGTCCCCATGGTGATTTGTTTCTCACTGTGAGTACACTTGAATGGGTTTCAGCTCATTATATGCGCTTCATATGTGGCATATTTTTGTGCACAGTTCCGTCTAGTGGTGGTTGGTCTGGGAGGTCTTCTGACACGTGTGCGCTACATTCTGCAGTGTCTTCCCCTATATGTCAGCTTACTCTGGATGCTGCAGTCCACGGTTATCAGCAGTAAGTATCAAGTGGAGGACATTTTTAGGATTTCTTGGTTTGCTTATGTCATTAACCCTTTGACACCTAAAGACCCCTATAGTGGTCGTACCGCACCGCTAACCTCTAAACGTTGCATTTTATATATTTATTCAACAAATATAGGTACTGAATATTTTAAACATGGTATATA
>Ga0123355_10013713_pt1 | contig 12628 bp, 7 predicted proteins | sample TergutEmb28metaG_3_FD_89872 | JGI IMG/M metagenome (GOLD analysis project Ga0123355, IMG submission 89872) | Embiratermes neotenicus P1 segment gut microbial communities from Petit-Saut dam, French Guiana - Emb289 P1 | ecosystem: Host-associated > Arthropoda: Insects > Digestive system > Gut ...
CAGGGAGTTTCGTCGTTCCTTGCTAAAGTTATTACATATTCACGATTTAGTTCGTTTTTGTAAACAAGGTGTTGTGGCAGAATATCATGTTGTGTAGGAATCTGTTGTAGAGAGTGTAGTTGGATAGGTGTGCTTCGTAACCTACTACGCAGCATAAGAAGCACACCTAGCCAACTACACTCTCTACAACAGATTCCTACACAACATGTTACGCTGCCACAACACCTTGTTTACAAAAAACGATCTAAATCGTGAATATGTAATAACTTTAGCAAGGAACGACGAAACTTCCTGATGATGATCTGAAAAGATCGAAAAATGTCGGAGTGGTTTTAAGTGTTTTAAAGTGTTTTAAATGAAAGTTATATAGGTGCATTTGTTGGTTAATATTTGAAGTGATTTTACGAAATGTACGGTGCAACGATGAGATTCATAATATCAGTCCAGTTCACATTGAAGTAGTCATCCAGTCTTCTTGTCATTAAACGCTGTATAATTGGAGGTACTGGAAGTGTCGCTAAATAGAAGAAAATAAATAAAAATATTTTAGACTGTGATATTCCCCCTTAGCTTGCATTCCTTGTGTTGACATTCAGGTGGTCTTACGATACCTCGTCCACGTTTGTGTTTGGCGCAGTATATTACTCTACGTGCGTGTGGATATTTATGTGTCTTAATTATATATTAAGTGATCACTTATTTGACAATTATGGTAAACGTCATTATGTCACCATAAAAGTAGAAGTGGAAGGGGGTGGGAATTTGGAATTTGTAACATCATATATCCAATTTAATTTTCAGACTGTGATTTTTTATTCGGTGATGAAAAGCAAATTTTTAAAGTCTCTTTATAATCTATAAATTCGGAATGGTGTCTGTGTGCAAATATTTACCTTTCTGTTCGGTAGCAGTGATTGATGAACGGTATAGCTATGCGTATAGAGCCCCGGATCATTATAGAGTTTTGAACATTATGCCAGTACGTACAATAATTCAATAACCGTCCCAGAACTGTAGTTATAAATACATTAATTATTAGAGCTATTTGAAGCATATCTAGTGCTACCAGGTGGGCGATTGATCAGAAATGTAAAACATTATTATTAAGAGGAGATGCAGCTTTGTAGACCCGAACGTAGATGGAAGAATGATATCACGATGCGGCTTAAGAACTTGTTTGTGAATGTCTAGACTGAATTCGCCTTTCATTACTGGAATTATATTCATTGTTCCTGGCACGTAAGAAATAAAGTTGCAAGAATATGCCTATTTACTTAGAAATGTGTATTTTCATGGGCGTCAGAACGAATCTTCATGAAAATGTATAAAGGGATATTTTAATAAAATTTATCGCCTCATTTCAATTGAGCTGGAAGTCCGACAGTAATATCGACAGTTTACCTGCAGACTTACCGAGTCTGCGGGTACACTTCGAATGCAATTCCTGATACACCGATTGGAGCGAAAAAATATTAAAAAAAACACTCAGAGAAAATATTTATTCATGCACTTTTGTCTTCAGTCTTTCGGTTTTTGAGATCATGAAATACAAGGAAGGGGAAACAGCAGAATTGTTACCTGACAGGTACACTGTCTGAACTGCTGGCTTTTGCATTGCCAAACACCAGCCAGTACGACACCGAGAATTATGTTTCAGGATGTAAATATCATAACAGTGAGTCTTAATTGTGTAATTAACTTGCACCGTTAAATTGAAGAATAAGAGACCAACTTTATGTCACAATTTATTAAGTCTTATTTCACTTCTTCTATGCTCAACATGTTTCGGACATTAATGCAACCATCATCAGGAGCCTGCGACATTTTTGTTTTATCACCACATTGGTTGTATATTCTTGTTTCGACGTGTGTTGGAGTTTCGGTGTGGTTGGTTGGGGTGGTATCCGTGTGTCAGGCTGAAGCACAACTCAGCATGCTTCAGTCTGCCACACGGATGCCCCTCCAACCAGCCACACCGAAACTCCAACACACATCGAAACAAGAACATACAACCAATGTGGTGATACAACAAAAACGTCGCAGGCTCTTGATGATAGATGTACTAATGTCCGAAACATGTGGAGCATAGAAGAGATGAAATAAAACTTAATAAATTGTGACATCTAATTGGTCTCTTATTCTTCAACTATCACAATGATGTACGGTCCAATATACGTAAGATTCAACAAGCAACTGTCGTAGCCTACCACTTAAAGGTATAGTGCGACAATATTTGTGTGGTACACTTCCGTGTTTCTGTTGTTCGTTGCACAAAGGTCATATTACTTTAATCAGTGTTGTATAACTTACTAATAACGATAACATTTTTTGACTTCATGCAATTGAATTTGGAAGGTCGCTGGTTTAATTCTTGATCTGGTCATTGGGATTTTTTATTGACGCTATTCTTCCAACCTTACGATAGCCTTGCGTTCGACCGAGCCTCTAACAGAAATGAGTACCAGGAATGTCTCCTGCGCCGTAAAAGCGGCCGATGCTAAGACTGACAACCTGCCACCTTCATGCGCCTGTCATCTAGAAATTCTGGGAGCTTCAACCTCCTGGAGCCCTAAGGGTCTGTCCAGGTCTGTAGTGAGACAGCTGTACCTTTTGCGTGCAATGGAATTATATCCTATATATTAGAGCTGAGATGTGGTTTTGTGTGTGAATAACAATATTTAACTTAAAAGTGCTCCTCGATAATTTTTTTCGAAGTGTTAAAAGGCCATAATTTGAGGGCCATTAATGAGTTGGTACATTAGGAAAAGACCATAGCTTTCATGCGATGCACATAAAACTGTTTGTTTTTATTGAGTGGTATGGATAGGCACGGTATATATTACGCCCACAAAATAACTTCCTTCTCACATCTTTGAAAGTTAGTCTTTAGTGTGATTGGAGACTTTTGTCGCCTTTAGTGGCTATTAATACAAAATGTGGCTACAATATCTGCAATTTACCTTGCATCAAGCGTTATAAACACAAGACGCTGCATACAGAAGGAAACACAATGCACACGACAGAGGAAATAATTATATTCGGATCCAGCTAGTGTGTGAACCAAACGACTCCCATTTCCGTCTTACTTGTTTTCCCTGTGTACAGGTGTTCTGGGTATCATTATTCTCTCCACGCCATTACCTGACCCGTGCCACATGTCACATCGTAGTTCTTCACAACTTCCCAGTCAATATCTTCTTGTTGCTTTCGGCGTTGTATGGTGCTAGCAGCTTATGCATCCTGTTTAAAAAAGAAAATATTTGTCGTCTAGTTAGTTTTCTTCCTCCAACCGAGAGAATATTTGCTGCACGGGAGAGTTGCAAAGCTTAGAAATTTTTTGACTAGTTTTTTCTTTACAAGTTTCGGTCTTCCCACGCCTCTGTGTCTTTTGATGTCATGCAAGCATGGCGAATAACGTCAGCCGTAGACACTGAACTACGATTACCAACTGTTGGACCTGTCAAATTCCATTCGATGTTGTGTGACATTAGCAGCTGAGGCATCTTCTGGGAAACAAATAATACAATTGGTACTGCTGTATAATGGGAAGCTTAAAGTAGCATAACAGAAGTTTCTTTGGAAACTGTATTAAATTAAATTATTCGGTAATAATTAGTGTTTCTACTGTTAAAATAAATTATATTTGACGTGACGCAAATATTATTGTGTCATTTGTCACAGAATTAAAAAAACCTTCATTTTCACCTTCACGTTCTGATTTCAATGTTTTCACTTTAATGTGGGTCATTTGACAATCAAGTTTATACTTACGAAATTGTCTTCTTACCTCATTCTTCTCCTCTTCCTCCTCCTCCTCCTCCTCCTCAGTTATCCCCATGTTATTTAACATTTCCCAGCAATTTTCCCTTGCCATTTCTGTCTTTCTTTTAGGCTTTTTTCTCATAGTTTCATGTTAAAAATTCCTTTAATTGTTCCTTCATTTTCTCTTAAATGTATTTATTTAATTTCCAGTATAAGTAAATTAGTTTTCTCTGAGACACTTTTCGTTGTTAGTCCCCCCTCTTTAGGAGATTCCTTTTTTTTATGAATCTGACGTTATCTCGCCTGGCTCAAGTTCACATTCATTTCTCATACAACAACATCGGCATGTATTTACACGTAAATCGACATACTTTCCTTCGCCAAGATTTCTCATGTCTAAATATATAGAATAAAGTCACAGAATATTTTTAAGACGTTGTTTGTATATCAGTAATTACACGCCTTGCGTGATGAGAAAATTTAGAATACCAGCAACAAATTTATTATAAACGGAATGTATATTTATGTAATAAATTTTACACAAAAGTAAAATAAAATTTCAACGTTATTAATATTGTATTATATTTGCTTGGACGTTTTATGTGTGCGATAAATAAGTAGGTTCTGAGTTCTTGGCGAAACACCTTGTTGTACCTTAATTTATTTTTGTACAGTTCCGTTTGTTACTGATTTAATTCCTACGTAGGCGCATTAAAAATCCTCCAGCAGTATTACAGTAATTCTAGCAACGTTGGCTCTATATGTACTACGAAAAGTTTACAGATTCCATAGATGCTACTCAGCACATAACACTGGACATAAAGTTATTAATGGGGATGAGTCAGCAGTATGCAGTGAACAAACTGCTCGCTATTTATTGCCTTGAGGACCTATTAAACCAGAAGAATCACTTCAGCTTAATTTAATTTCTGTCTTTCTCTGTTATTTTGATAGGTTTTTATGTTCAACTTCACAGTATAACAGTGAGAGTGTTCAACGTCTAACTAATCTCGACCAGTTTCCTTCTCTCATATCTGATTCCACAAATGGCGACGAGAAAGAATAAATTACCCACCCTAAATTTACAGCAGTGCCGATAATACATTTGCTATTAGAAAACGTCGACATTTCCATACATAAATCAACAGGCACATTATTCTTTTTCAATTACTTCTAGCGGTTTTCAAAGCTTTCAGTCCATCGGAATAGTTCGTAGATTTAAATTTACGTCTGTGGACGAATGCCTGCAGAACAACGTTTAGACTGCACGTGCGGCAGAGGTGTAGGAGAAGTTGCCGCCTGGGCACGGCGAGTTACTCTATTTTAGGTGGCTTTTTGTCACCCTAATTGTCTTGCGTTCCGTGCATCATGTTCGTATCATCATTTATTAACCAAACCTTAGGCACCACACTTTTTACACAAAGTCACACATTAATTACTGCTCCGTCGCGTTTCGGTGTCTACTGGCGTCATCCTCAGGGAGCCCCGTCTAACTGCACAGACACCGAAACGCGTCGGAGCAGTAATTAATGTGTGACTTAGTATAAAAAGTGTGGTGCGTAAATGTTGGTAAATAAATGGTGGTTTTGTGACCTATCTGGGGAATGCTGCGGAATGGCAACTGCGGTACTGTCTTCAGCGGCTTCAGGCTTTGAGGTAAGATCACAAGGGAACGTATATTAGGATCTGAATGCGATACAGTAGGACAAGGTGGGCCTCAACTTTTAATCTGTGCCGAAAAATTTGCAGTTACTCACTTGGTGGTGTAATCACCATGACATTTTGAAACCAGATTTTTCATTGTCATGTTTACCAAGCATGTGATTGACCAACTTGATTACAGTTCATCATTTTACAATTTGTATCCTAAGATACGTTTTATTATAATTCTTCCATCTGTGCCCCGGTCTCCAAAGTAGGCTGTCTCCTTGCGTTTTCTATGATCAGTGTTGTGGTTTTGTCTTTTCCTTTAGACGCGATGCTTTTAATGCCCATCCAAATCTACTTCATGCTGTAACCCAGCATTACTCCAAGAATGCAAGTTAGAAAGCTCCTTTTTATGTAATTTTCTCGATCCCCACTTTATTTGTTTTTCAAGTCTGAATATTCTACTCAACGCTTTGTTTTGAATCACCCTCAAATAATCTCCAATTTATTTCGTCACACCTGAGGTAATTTGTGTTCTGTTTGTTTATTGGCCAAATTTTAAAATGATATTTGTTTGAATAAGCAGTTTTGAAGTTTTAAGGATCACACGTTTCACACAGCGGCAGGGTCTTCTTATTGTATATTTCTCTAGTTTTTTCTTCACGAGTACCAGGAGAAAAATCAACCACCATTCTCAGAAGTACTAACAAATGGAAGGATAAAAGGAGAGGGATTTAACCCTGTGTCCCTAGAGGATAAGCTGTTTTTAGGGGTTTTCTCGCATTAGAGTAGAAAAGTAGACCTCTGTCGTCACAGCCCTGTGTGTGTGTTTTGGTGTTTTAGTCTGCGTATTCCATTTAAACTTTTGAAACATTTGACCAACTTTCACGAACATTGGTGTTGTTAGGCCATCGGAGGTAACCGTAATGTTATAATTCTCAAAGTTTTTACAATTTATAAGACACGCATGATGCACGCACGAAACTGTGAATGGGAGCAACACTGACGTTGATTGGTGTAGATTTTGTGGATATCATACGGTAACAGATCTTGGACAAATAGGGAACATTTGTTAACATGTTAATTTTGTGTGACAGAGTAACGGCCTGACAGTCGTATGACTATTTTCTATCGCGTTTTGTTTGATGACACGAAATATTGTTCCATTTCTGAGTGGGATGTTTACTTTGGTACACCGATTATAGGCACACGTTCGTACATACGCGTACATACAACGAGGATGCTCGTATGACAGAAAATTACAAAGCTCCCGACTATATAAAACGTTGATTTTACGTATTTCGCACGCACATAATGCGTACAGAATACGTATTAAGTACTAAGGTGTTGACAGCTATAAAACAAAATGGAAAAAAGTATTGTGGAAAAAAGACTAGAGTAATAGATTTGTTGGATAAATTTATGCGACGAATAATAGTCAGGATTTCAGCTCAGAACTCTCACACCGATAACATGTGTCCAGCGATAAAACACCAAACCCATATTCGGAATGTATGCAGTTCTAATATTACACGAATGGCCGACATATTCTTTGCTTCCTCTCATTCAGTCAGATAAGGCGTAACACGTCTCTATTCTTAGCGTCACCATTTGACACTACCCCTGCGATCTACATACCAACAAACCAACCAACCAAACAACATATCAAACATTAGGTTTTCCTGCTGCTCTGCCCAAGTAGAAGTAGAGAGACTTATTTGACTACTCTTCTCGACGTTCTCCCTTCCTAATGCAGTCTAATTAATTCATCAGAAAAAACACTGGCGAGAGAATCAGAGATGTAACTTTAATGAACAGAACTGTAACAAAACTTGAATAGTGTAGTCGGATTACACATATTCTTAAATTTGAGACCTTGCTTTAGATATCTAATATCTTTGATATTTGCAGCTAACGTCGTGGTGTTGTATTTGGAAGTCTTGAGTTCAAATCTCGTCCTAGGTGCCAGGTATTATGACTGAAATCTTTTATAATTTTTTCCACAACCTCCAGTTAAATGCCGAGATAACACCTCAAATTATGGCACGACAGTTTGCTTTCGCTATGCTTCCAGTCACTGTTCGCTGTCCAGTTTTAGTGCCTTAAGTATCCCACGTTGCTCTGACTTCTTATAAGTTGATCGCAGATCCTATGAAGAAATGTATTTGATATCACACGTGTCAATAGGAGGGTAATATTAACATGGATCTTAAAGAGAAGGGGTGTCATAATTTGGGCTATGTATGAGAGGTGTGGGACAGTGTGCAGTGGTGTGCTTTGTGTACACGATAAAGGGTCTTCGGGTTTCGTACGTGGCAGAGAAGTCGTTGAACAATTAGCTGCTGCTTGGTACCGAAGATGAACTGTGCTCCTTGCAGTAACATGCTTTGTATAATGCTTTGTCCTTGTGATATTTTGTGAAAACTTAAAAAAATATAGTTGGATTTGCGTTTCCTTTAAAATGGACGTTATGTTTCGGTACGAAAATAAAGGAATGTGCTAAGTAAGGTCTTAAGTAAATTCCAGCGCCGTATTTTGTCGAAATCTGTTCACTAGTTTTGAAGAAGAGTGAGTAATCCATCATAAACTATTCTAAGAAAGAGCGCTGTTTCAGCTGTCGAATGCTGTAGGAAATTGACGTTGAATATTAATTATAAAAAGCGATAAGAAAGACCCTTACGATGCGATAAAATTGTATAATTCGCCTGAAGAAAAATGAGAATTGCAAAACTCCTCAGTCAACGTAATGCCTAACAAGACCGAGTCTGAAAACTCGTACCTATCAAGAGCGTTAATACTATATTAGCTCGCTGAATATCAGTTTAGGTTTGTTGCGTGAAGTTTTGTGGAGGTTAGTAGAGAGAAGTGTTGATGTATGTCCCGTGGTCATCTCATGTGCTGTGGCTGTAACTTATGTCGAATCTACACAACTGTTTTCCGAAGTTCAGTTCGTAATACAAAATGTCGCTGTTTCAAAGCGGAGGGCATGGGGTTTATGGGTCCTATAACTAAGTAACGAAACAGCAAACCAACCAAATGTCTAACCTACTGAATTTCTAACTGACTGAGAGAACGGTTCAATACTTACTGGCAAATAGCTGATTCTTTGGGACAGAATCCCTCTTTCGAAGCTAATGGATCCACTTGTATCTAATAAATCCCCGTGTTGTATGGAACCCGATGATTCATTAACGTTTCGCAAGATCTGCTAGTTCCCCCTGTTCTAAGCCAGATGAATCAAGTGTACGCCATTCGATCCTTTCTTCGTTGGGTCCTTTTAAATATCATTTTTCGCCTGCACCTTGGCCTTCCAAGGAATCTATTTTCTCCACGTATTTCACATGCCCGTACATCAAATACTTGTTAATTTGATCACTTAATAATATTTGGCAATGAGTAGAACTCACGAATCTCCCCGTTCTGCAACTTTCTCTAGCCTTCCATATGTCTGTAAGTCCAAACACCTTCTTCAGCACCCTGATCGCGAAAATTCTCATTGTCTGTTGGTGCCTTAATATGAGAGGTCACCTTCAACACCCATATAAAAGGACACGCTTAATTATAGGTTTGTGGACTGTAAACTTAATATTTTGTACAGCAAACAGGAAGTCAAAGACAATATCCTCTTTGATTATGCAGTCAGAGTTCACACACTCTAGTGATTTACGACCTTCGACATATCTTCTGGTTCTGGAGTTCTGAGAAACTTGAAGGTGTTCTGTTTTGAAGCACTTTAATATATGTACATATTAAAATAACTGCCTGAGATTTGCATCAGACAGGCACGTTTTCTTTCTTCAACGACACCATTATTCATATACAAAGAATAAAGCAATTTGCCACCTTAGCCAAAGCTTTCGTCGATAGAATTTATAATTTAATTGGTACCCTATCTTATTAAATGAGTTTGGATTTTCTCCCACCGCATGGCAGACGCAACCCCCTCAACCCTGCGGCGAGTTGTGATTCGATTTGCAGTTAACTTCACGTCACGCAAAGTTACCACGTGCTGCTTGCAGCAATTAATTTAGTTCTCCTCGTCTCTTGCCTTTATATCGTTTGTATGGCAGTCCTGTTTATAAATTAGGATTTTATTGTTGGTACAACGTTGTCTCATAAACGAAAAAGGAATGTAGTCCGGGAGTGTTTGAGAAAGAAACGTCGAAAAAATATTTGTAGCTAAAGCAGTGGAAGTGGCAGTAATGTGGAAGTAGTACTTACGTCACAAGGTGCCTCATCATTTGTTGGAAGAGGCGAGAAATGTAAACGGTATTTCAGTCCGAACCTGCGGAAAGAGTAGTCTACTGTGAAATCGTAGATGAGGGAAAAACTAAAATTTTGTGTGACCTACTGCAGAGCAGTGGGCCGGGTAGCGTAGTCAGTATAGAGACTGGCTACGGGCTGGACGGTCCGGGGATCGAATCCCGGTGGGTGCGAGATTTTCCCCACCTGTCCAGACCGGCCATGGGAGCCGCCCAGCCTCCTGTACAATGTTTACCGGGTCTTTCCCGGGGGTAAAGAGTGGCCGGGGCGTGAGGCTGATCCCTCACCCCCTTCTAGTGCCGTCGTCAAGGAAAGAGTAGAGCTATACCTCTACTCCCCCTATGGGCCGTAAGGCCTGTACAGAACTTCAGTGCCTATACAAGGGTGCACTTTACTTTACTGCAGAGCAGATTCATTGGCTTCGGTGGTCTAGGGGTAGCGTGCAAGCTTTTAGTACCCAAGTTTGCGGGTTCAAACCCGGCCGAAGCCGTCGCATTTTTAGGGCGCAAAAGTCGTCAGCACGCCTTCCTTCCGAGGGGAAGTAAAGTCGTCGGTCCCATGTCGTAGATTTGCGGCATGTAAAAGATCCCTAAATTTACGTGAAGTTGGAATTTAGGCAAAATTACTACCGGGCATCTTTCTCTCCCACAGTTCCACCTTTTGCTGCTAGGATCTCTCGCGTCGTTGCGGACGGAGGCACCTGGCGGCTAAAGTGGGAACGTCTAAAGGCGGGGGAAAGCAATGGCAAACTACCCTCAAGAACTTGTCCAGGATGCAGTGTGCCAGAGCCATACCGGTCACATGACTGGGCTCTGGTTCCTGCCAAGCCCGGCCTTCAAGGCTGAATACTAAAAATTAAAATTAAGAGCAGATTCAAGTGGGTTGTAATAGAGTATAATGATGGACGTTCGTGAACACGTTAATGCATCTTTGTGTTCTCCGAAAGCAGAGAGTGTTAACCAAATAGCATCTATAATTTTTTTCAGGACTCCGTTTCGCGAGGAAGGAGAGAGAAATACAGAAGACACTGTATCAGAGCAAAAGTAGAAAATTATACTTTAATTTGTGGTATTGTTTTCTTACTTTACCATTTTAGGTCTAGATATTTGATTTAACGATTTCATTTCCGATAAATAATCACTGAAAACCCCAGACATTATTTTCAATATTTTTATTTGTTTATGTGACTGAGAGTTACGCTACTGGCATTCTTTACTTCTTAAGAGACCACACTGTGACATGCTCGTACTTTGTAATAACTCGGGAAATGTCAGGAGCCCTGGCCTTTTATGTGTTCAGCACTGCTGTTCACAGGTTCCATAAATAATGATCGCAGTCAATATAGCGTGTGTTAGGCTACGTGTCTCGCGATAGGGCGTCTAACTTATGAGGTCCATCTATTGTATCATAACCTCAGATTTATCTTCACACTGATTACTTTGCGAGGGACATCTCCAACCAGCGATGGCTGCTACGTGAGATGCCTAATTAGAAGGATGAAAAAGAAGTAAAATGTGTAAAAAAGGAAACCACAGAGGAGAGTGGAACCTAAAGGGATTTCTCCAAACAAGCATGAAATCTCGCAGGTATGCCTTCTATTTTGCAGCTGGCGTAAAATGTCTAACTGTAAGATAAATAATAAAACTATTTTAATTATATCTGTCGCGTAATGGAAGGTTGTATTCACAGAAGACTTTCCAGAGTAACGAAATATACATGATAACAGCGCAGAAAAATATTTTGTACACGATGATGATGTAACATTGCCAGCTTTATCGTTGGTTTCATGTCATATGACTTCTTTCGTCTCGACAACACTGTCTTACCAGACTTGGTTCTGTGGCAGCAAAAAATAGAAACAAATTTTGTTGATGCCCGATAATCGCGGACGCCAGAATACGGATTTCTTTGAGACTTGAACTAATAGATATGCAGTTCGTTTTACCATGCGCTTGCCATGTAATCAATGATTTTATTTTTGATTCTTTCATTCGGCCCTGAAAAACGAGTTTACGTTGTTTATTACGAATCACTGCGAAGTATAAGTTCAATAAATAAAATAAATAATATTTGCTACAATATTAGAAAAATTTCATATAATTCTTTTCTTCACAGGACTCATGGTTTGTTTTTGCCTTGTTATGTTGTTTAGTGCATTAAGTACAAAGTTACGCGCAACTAGAAAGTGTGAATGATCAAATAAAAAAAAAACGCCAGGCAATTGTAGTCTTAGAAACGCCCTCGAGTGTTCGATTCTTTTTATCTAACTCCTCTCCCCTCACCTAAAATCCCCTCCATCAGTCTTTTGTAATAACACTCACGTCCGCTATGCTGGAGACAAATTTTCATTCCTTTGGGAAGGTTTCATTCGATATTACGAACGCGAATTTCGAAATTCTGCGCGGAATGACACTCCTTTTCACAGTTCCTTTCCTCTTGCTTTTCTTGTTCTGTCTTTAAGTAGAAGAAACACCGCGTAACTGAGAACGTCTATTCAGTGGATACTACCGAATGGTGGCCACTCTTCTAGAGTCTTCACACAAGAGGACCCAGGGAATAATTGAGGGAGATGGTTATACGGTGAACAGAGAAAGTGCTTCACTTTAGGAAGGGTCACAGGGCGACATATAAAACCGTTAAATCGATAAGACCTATAGGCTTTGCAATTCTCTATTCTTTCTGAAAGCCAAATGATTTTTTATGCGTTGTCGGAAGTTGCTTTCGTATCACCAAAATGTACTGTATGCATTTTAATGGCTGGGCAACTGATCCCAGTGACCATGTTCTCTGAGAGCTGTGGGCGTAAAATGTAAGCTAAAAATGTAATTTGTTTCTTTTTGGGTAATTCCCCGGCGTCTGAGTTCTAATTGCCGACGTTTCGGAACTCACTATCGGTTCCATCTTCATAGGCATGTGAATGAAGTATACTTCATTCACCTGCCTATGAAGATGGAAC
>Ga0123355_10013716_pt1 | contig 12627 bp, 8 predicted proteins | sample TergutEmb28metaG_3_FD_89872 | JGI IMG/M metagenome (GOLD analysis project Ga0123355, IMG submission 89872) | Embiratermes neotenicus P1 segment gut microbial communities from Petit-Saut dam, French Guiana - Emb289 P1 | ecosystem: Host-associated > Arthropoda: Insects > Digestive system > Gut ...
GTTAGTCGCAGGCTCCTGAGGATGGTCGTATTAACGGCCGAAACATGTTGAGCATTCAATGAGTATTGAATATATAATAAAATAAGTGGCATCAAGTTGGTTTCTCTTTACTCAACGATATATACTAGTATATATAAAGCAATATTGGTTTCTTTGTATGCCGGCAAATGAGAGACATATAACACTATCGCTTTATGTCTCATAAATTTGTTATTGATAGTTTCAACTTACCGCGAAAAAAATGAAATTTTATATTGATAAAATGTTCTTATTTCGTTTCGCCATTGTAATGAATAAAAAAATTTCCTAATATTTTAACAATTATTCCGATTTTTAATATCAAATATCACCTAATTCAAGCTAACTAACTGTTGGAATTTCTGGTTATGCAAATTCGCCAAAACACTAGTGTCACAACAATCTTATTTTTCTTATCGGTGTGTGATAGTTTGCATTATATATATATATATATATATAATGGTTATGTTTCCTACCGAATTTTAAGTATTTCTCATATCCATAATTTGCAAATTCATTCGAAAAAATCTCACAACACAGAAAAGTGTGAGAGCAAATTAAATTGTTCTGCACCAAATCCACAACTCACAATACAAGCAGACGTGCTTATTATTCAGTTGCCCCTTTTGATAGCTATTCTTATTGAGTTACGGGAAACATATTATATTAAGTTATAAAAACAGAGGAACAGGCAACACAATAACTAGACAACAAATAAATGAGTTTAACCCTTATCCTGCTAACGTGGATAATATGGTGAATTCCTAATAATGTTAGCAAATGGCAGATGGGATTTAACTCGGCGTTTAAAGGGTTAAAAAGAATGTCTACTTGGATGACAAATTCACGTATACGGCTCAGGGAAAAGCAATAAGTGTTATTTCTGAAGAGTAATTCGTTCAGGACTGAAGTGAATTTCGCGGTATACAAAAACGTTAACCCGCGAAAATTGTGCTGTCTGCACGGACATGTTGATAATCAGTCTCGAGACTTTTTCACGTGAGCTGCAGGAGCCAATTATAAATTTCACAAGTTAGAAGGAATACGTTTTATCCACTCTACAGGCAGACACCGAAAATTCAACATAAATTAATTTTGCTTAATAAAAGTTACTTTAATTGTTTTCTAATTTAAAATAAACCTGTTACTCCTTATCACTTTCTCATGTTTATGTTGATAAATACTAAGTTACGCAATGATGAAATCACAGCTTGGTGAATCAGAATTTCGTACGATGTGTGTCTGTATACCATAATATTTTTGTTGTCTGTTATCAACTGAATCATAAGATATATATTCATACTTGAGTAAATACCACTCTAAATATTACCGAAAATTTCACGCTAATGAGGTACACAAGAAAACCATGAATCAGAGACTTGTAAATTAATTTAATGGTAAGTAGTTAGAGCTGCACATAAAGTACAGCAGAAGACGGGAAGCACTGGAAGAAGAAAATTTAGATAAAAATCGGAATTCCTTGGAACGAATTCCAAAAATATCACATAAAACTTCATCTGAACAATCTGATGTGTTATTTCGAACTGGACACACCGCCACCAACATTCTTAATTCTGTTCAGCTAAGATAAATATTTCTCACGGGCTCACTACTTCTGACGTTGAAGATTTACAAAGATTGATGAATAGATTTGCAGAATAAGTGGTTTCATGAGGGGCAGAACAGTGTCAGCCTGACACTGTGAAATGGTGACGCGGTTACGGACAGCGTACTTTCGAAATGCAATAGGGTCTTAATTCACAACAAAGAATAAGGTCTGATATTGCATTTTTACCTGATTAAAATTCATTTGGTGTGGCGGAAATGTTGGAAATTGTCGAAATTTTGTGATCGGTAATTAATTCGTTACTTTCCTGAATCTTAATACTAGGCGCCATAAGGATATTAGCGAAATAACTGATGGGATATCAATAGTTATGAATGGTACAATTGGGAGTGAGAGCGTGACAGAAATAACAGCCGAAGTCTCGTGTTCCCATAGTTCATAGCAGTAGAACTGCATGTAGGCTACTGGGATAGAGAAAAGAAACATTTAAGTGATCGGACTTCAGAACAATAAATGATGTTAACTGCGAGCTAAAATGTGTTCTGTATTTTCAATTTATGTAGACAAACATAAGAACGCAGAAACCTAATACAATTGTAGAAAAGAAGAATTAAGTTTGGAATTTCTTAAAAGGTAATTTGCGAAGGAAAGAAAATGTAAAAATTCGTCACGATTAATCCACGAAATTCAGATTAATACACTAATTCCATTCAGAGCTTCGGTGAATGACTACTGAATACTATATTGACGGATGACATTTACTAGGCGAAGTGCAGAAACTTAGAATTTTTATATATATTTAACATTCAAAAACTCTAACATGAATAACGGGTAAAGGACATGAAGTCTTAGGTTCATTTATAATATGTCCCTCAATTCTTCTTACAATACGAAATGTTGTAGACAAACATGTAGGGAAAAAAACAAAACATATTTTCCGATTTTTTCCGAAAGCCTTACTCTTTATGACATAAAGCGGAATAAATGTTACTGGCACACAAGCCATAGATGAGAATATAATACGCCACATACGATTGTGTAAAGGATAATTAAGATACATATAATGAACTCGTAATATGAAATTCTGCATTTGAAGCTGCTCCACAATCCTAGCACGTAAAACGATTCGTCAGTAACGAATATTCTTTAGGAACTCAATTAATTTAAAAGTAAAATTCACATTGTAATATGTCTCTGCAGGCAATTTTGTGACAGTACAATTATAGAACTAAACGTAAACGGTGCTAGAAGAGACAACGCCATACCCGGACGGACTTATGCCCTGGGAAAGGGACGCGGTACATATTGTACAGAAGGCTGGGTGGCATCCAGTAAAGGGACGCACGGGAAAAGAAAACCCCAACAAGTGTTCAACTAGCTCGTAGCGTGTGGCTGTTTGGACTTTCGTACCCTGTTAATCACATCTATAAAACAAGATATAACTGTAAAGAGTTAGCGGAAGCAGCGCTCAATACAGCAAGGAAAATATTTCTAGTGACGAAGCATGACAGTTTTTAGGCGGATATATCAACACTCAGAGGAATGCAAACTGGAGTTCACAAATTCCACATCATTAACATGTAAATTTTTCTAAAAAATTCAGGTTCGATTTAGTTTGGAAGTTACGTGTAAAATAATGATCGTGCCACTTTTTCTTAAACAATGCTAGCATATCAAGGGAAAATTTGATATTGGGCACATTTTCATATAACTGGCACATAAAAACGTAATTTCATACACGAAAACCTTACGGCTCACACGGCCTGTCTGTAGCTGCAAGCAATATTTTTTGGAAAGTCACAAAACACGCTGACCTCAGCCTTACCCACATTTAAAAAATGTCGTTTTTCTTTGTGATGTATCCTTGAAGACCAAGTTAATGTCAAGTATCTGAGAGTCTATTCGAAAATTTTGAACAGAAAAACTTCGTTGAGTAAGTGGCAATGAATCGAAAATATAGGACCTGTCAGCAATCAGAAAGACGTCATTCGAAAGTACTTTGATTTAAGGAAACAACAGACCAAGTGTAACACGAATTGACGATAAAGTATTTGTTGTGCTTAGAAACCTAGATGAAAAGCAGCATCACATTCACAGGCTACTAGGATTTCGCGTGCGAAAATACCACCGCTAACAAAGCGACAGGTAACATAAAAGAGCACAAAATATGAATTTGCAAATTTTATTATATATAATGGCTTATGTTTTCAATAGCCTAGTTAAGACATTCTATTGTTGTCTTGTACGTCTTATATAATAAAATCTTCTTTACAGAACTGGGAAGATTTTGCAGATGTGACTCAAGGTGTGGTGATTTATTTAGTATTCTCCAGTGACGTGCTTTTAATCTGCTGGTTTGGAACTCAGTTGACACAATACGTAAGACAAAAGAATGGTTGTTGATCTTTTTGACTTGGCTAATAAGAATATTGTGTGGATGAACCCAACATAATTTAAGGAATTATACCACACTCGGAGTAGTAATTATTTGTCTGCAGTAGGTTTCATTTGACACAAAACGAAAATAGAAATTGAATTATTTTCCGATTGCCTAGGTGCTAGTCCTTCACGATATTAAAATTCCTTTCAATTTCTTGTGTATCCAAGCTTCATTTTTTAAAAGTTTTGAACTTTTTGTCAGAAATTGGAAACGTCGTTTCAAACAGTCTATGATTTCCCAACAGTTCGTCACGGAAAGAACTAAGTTTCAAATAAATTTCAAATCGAATGTATTTAAATATTTGGACAAGAAATGGTATTCTAATTTCGTTTACACTAATAATATCCCTAGAGATCTTTTTAACAATCACTTTCATTAATTCAAATATCTGTAATGATGATATTAATCCACAGGATTCTTACGACTTGTTGCCAAATTCGGATAGGGTGCAGGCCTCAAAAATCAAGTTTTTATTCTTATGTCACAAAAACTACAGACGTAAAAGAAAAGTCACACAAAGTAGGTGGTCTTGCGTCACCACGAACCTAACTGAAATAACCAGATGTTAGTTTCCCAAACCGTCACATTCCACAGCAAGAGCACACTCTTTGCCTGCACAACACAACACAACACAGCACAACACAACACAATGGAAGGATGGTTCATAAATGTCTGACATGTAATAATTTTCTTTGTGTACTACGAAGTGTTAAAAAAAAAGGAAATCACAAACAAGTTAAACGAAGGTCACTCAAATTCAAACTCTTTCATTCATTTAGATTTCTGAAATTTCTAATTCGTACTTTGACAACAAAGAATGTAAAACCCTGAAACAAATATTTGTATGTAGTGAGTGATAGAAAACTAATATACACATTATTCATGAATAGCAACTTCATATTACAAAACTAATAAACTTGTAATTTTTAATTTGAGGGGAAAAAATATACGGTTTCAACAAAAACGAATGTCTTCAGCAACGAAAATATAAATACACAAACATTTGCTTACTAACAATTCGTATATAATAAAATGATTAGAAACTTACATAGGCGGAAACTACGCACAGAATGAACGTAGTTCCATATGCCAAGCAAAATGTAGAGAATACAGTGGTACAAGAAAAACAGTAATATCACAAATGTATGTTTATTCAGTTATCGATCATAAACAATAAGCCATCTGAAGATGTTTTTTTCTGGCGAATAGTTTCGACTGTAAGTTCGAGCCAAAATAAAGACAGTAAACAAGAACACAGGAAATTGGAACATTGTAAATCAGTAGAATGGAGATCATGAATGCATGTGTAAATAATCTTTACATTATGTATGTAATGTAAAGGTTACTTATACATGCAAATTGGCAAAATAATACGTAGTGTAGGATTGTGAGATAAATATTAAAAAAATTACCTAATATATTTCCGAGGCTTCATGTATGGATAAAGTTTACACATTTGATATAAATTTACAATGTATCATTCAACGTAAAGCTGGAGATATCCGTCCTAATCATTTACAGAATTTTAATTTCCTGTTTTTAATTTCGTGATTTGCCTGAGTGGTGGAAGGAGTTGATCAATCTACCTGTTTATAAGTAGGTTGATAAAATAGGTTGCAGTAATTATAGAGGCATAACACATTTGTGAACTACTCTACAAAATTGTTACAACATTCTTTTTCAATTTAAACTCCACATGCAGAAGAAGCTACTGGGGATCGTTAGTGTGTATTTCGATACAGAAGTCAAGTATTGATCATATATACTGCATTCATCAAATAATAGCGAAAACATGGCAATAAAATTAAGCAATAAATCAAGCTTTTATAGACTTCAAAAATGCCTATGGTTCAGTTAGGAGGGAGTTCTTGTATAATATTCTCATTGAGTTTAGTATCACCATGAAATTGTTAACGATAATAAAAATGTTTATGAATGAAAGCTATAGAAGTGTCCGAGTAGACAAATATTTGTCTGACGTCATGTTTATTAATAAGAATAATTTCAAATAAACAGATTATTTATAACAATTGTTTAAACTTTGCTTTACAGTATGAAATCAGGGGGTTCAGGTAAATCGTGATGGCTATAAATTAAATGGTACATATCAGCTACTGGCTTTTGCTGACTATGTTAATATACTGGTCGAAAGACTACATAGCGTAAAGAAAATCACCGAAGCTCTAGTAGTTGCCTCTAAAGAGACTGGACTAGTAGTAAATGCTGATAAACCTGAGTACATGTTCATGGCAAAATAACAGAATGGAAGACGAAGATGTAATATAAAGTTTCATAATACTTCTTTGAAAGGGGGAAGATCTTAATTATTTGGGAACGACGTTAAGGAAAGGAAATTCTATTCAAGAAAAATGATCGAAGTCATTTGGTGCGGAATATTTTGTCGTCGAGATTGCTACCAAACAATATAAAGATCAAGAAAAACAGAACTATAATTTTGTCTGTTATTTGTATGAGTGTCATTCTTGGACGCTTACAGTGAGGGACAAAAGTAAATTATGGTTCTTGAGAAAAGGGTGTCCAGGAGAATATATGGACCTAAGAAGGACGAGGTAAAAAGGGTGTGGGGAACACGACATAATGAGGAGCTTAATCAGCTGTACTCCTCACCAAACACTATTCGGTTGGTCAAATTGAGAATAATGAGAAGGCGATGTATATAGCACGGTATCATCGGAAAACAGAGGTACATATGTGTTTTTAGTGGGGAATCATAATGGAAAGAAACCACATAAAAGACACAGGTGTAGATAGGACGATAGTATTAAGATGAATAATCAGGATGTTCACTGAGGGCTATAGATCGGACTGATTTGGCTTATGGTAGGAACAGTTGGGTGGCTCTTGTAAAACATGTAATGAAATTTCGGGTTCCATAAAAATTGGGGAATTTGACTAGCTGAAAAAGGATAGTTTCTCGAGCAGGGCTATGTTCCATGAAGTAAGACAGTAATTCCGTAATCATATGTAGTGACCCGACGATGGTTCGTATTGAGTCGAAATTCTTTGCCAGGAAAACGATTAGAAGTAGCATGTTGCATGTTATTGGTAATGTAATAGACACATGTATTTCTGATCTGATATGCATTCATGAATATTCTATATAAAGAACAACATACTTTGAAAACATCATAGATCAGATGAATAATTCAAACAAGTAAAGAAACATGGCACAGGATTTAAAATGTTCCAGGCGGAGAGTGTGAGAGACGCGGCATTCGGGTGCGACTGGGTGGGAACTCCTATTCCTTTTCAGCGATGTCTTAAATTCATCATTGCTACGGCTAACAAGGAGTTCCGTCTGACGGCGGGGAAGTTTGTTCCGGTATCAAATGTGACCATGATGAATGTACGTATTTAAAACTGTGACCAAGTAACAGAATAAGTAAAGAAAGTTCGGATTTTATATAATTCTATATATGGAAGAAATGAAATTGTAGCGACGATATAGTCTAGTCTAACTGAAGCTATACGTCGCTGAGTGGCACTTAATGTAACCGACAATCAGGAGACAATTTGTCATGGTTTAGATATTATTTTTTTAAACCAACGCAGATCCCCCTGGACGAATTAGGTCCTTCACAAATCTAGAATTCCTGAAACGTTTCAAGAACACCAGGTGAATTTCCAGTTTCACAATACAATCTCTCTGTACTCTAATTCATTTTTTGTATTGTGAAGTGCTATCCTGATGATTGTGTCAAAGCTACTGCGTCGGCAAGAATATTCCAGCGGTTTGCTATTGCTTCCTTAGATAAGCAAATTCAAGTTTTACGTACAACCGATTGCTCAATAATAGGTAACTCAAAAATTGGTTTCTTGGCGACATGAAGAATTTTTATGGAACTTCCACCGAAATTCACAAATTACAGAGTGGTCACAAATTTCATTTAATGTAATTCAAGCACACGATTTTTTTTGAGTCTCAATTTTTCTGCCACGCCTGCTGTTCAGCAGCTGCGTTTTGATTAGCAGGTTGATGTGTTACCTGCGTGACTTCTCTCACAGACTAGAAATGAGTTTCTGTAGTCTCCCTCAAAACATGAAATTTTCATTTACATATACAAGCAGGGTAATTATGTTTTCAGTTTAGGAACACATGATCAAAATTAATGTTTGACTGTACATTAATATTTCTGTTGATTAAAGCGGATAAAAGAGGCTGGTAGGGAAAAGAAATCAGTCCATGTTCAGGCCTATTAAAACCTCTAGTGTTCTAGGAGCATAAGATTTCCAGATTTCAAGACACTCAGCTTATTAACATAGTAGGTTTGTCAGCCCTACGCAATGGCCACATCCAACCTCCCCTCCCCAATACACATAAAAGTATTAACCAGATAATCAATTTTGTTAGAGGCTGTATCGATCGTGGGGTCAAAGCCCTTTAGGAAGGATTATGTCAATGAAAAATTGCAAGGAATCAATCGGGACTCACACCCGCTTCTATAAAGAGTGTATTGCACAACCTCAACAAATGCGCCACAGATTTTGCAAATTTTATTGCCCTCTAAAATTTCTGTAACCATTGTTTGGAGTTAAATGAAATTTACTTTGCCAAAAGACTTCAGATCAAACATTAGAAATAACGTATTACTAAAGGAAGTAAAGTCCTTCAAATTCCACACGTCCTTAAATAGTATCTACAAACACCCTTCGTAATGAGGAGGGCAGATTTATTTAATGGTGGTGGAGGCCTGTATGTCCAACATAAACCTACTTTACGAGAATTGGGAACTAAATATCTCAAATACATTAATTTAACCTTAAGAAATAAACTAAAATCAAATACATAAAATTAAGACCGTACTGGCATGAACAACAAACGTAAGTTTCAAGCACATTTTATTCAAGGCATCTTATTAGTGAAATAATGAATATAAAATTACGATAATCTAAGGACCTAAAAACACGAACCACAGTTAATGTTCAGATTCAAACAATATCAGCATTCATTTCCACGATACATTTTCAATTTACAAATTCAAGGTGACACCACACACCAACACAGAACGGATATGACAGCACAATAAACAGAGCTTTCCTTACTTGATGATGACAGTGTGGTTAGTGTATTATGAGAAACTTTACACAATCGAATATCAATCTCATCCTATATAACCATGTGTACAAGGACAGCCACACTTACACGGATCAGTCACACAATTACCCACTCTGAAGGTTTACAAATTACATCATAACACGGAGATATTCACTTAACAATAAGGATTGCAGATTTTTAATTTCAGCCACCTAAGTCCATTCATTTCTAACACTTTACATCTGTACGTCACTAAACTATATACTTGTCTGTTGCAGATAATGCAAAAAACGCTGTCCTTTTTCATGTTTCTGCTTCAAGTGAAAGACAAGGATATGGAAACCAAACAAGTGCATTGAAATAGACAACAGTGCGCAATATTATTGATTTAAAACTTTCGCCTTGCTCCGAATGCTGTATGCTTTTTTTCTGAGCAATTGCCCGGCGTCTGAGTTTTATATGCAGAGATTTCGGATCACTCTGTCTGTTCCATCTTCATAGGCATGTAGGTATGAAGAATGACTAAGTTACAGAAATTTTTAGGTATTTATAAGGAAAAAGGTTTGGCTCGAATATAGCCCTGTCATCCTTTCTCCTATTGGTTCAGGCTATTTTCGAGACAAAACTTTTCCCTACAAATAACCCAACATTTTTCAAACTTAGTCTTCTTCATACCTACCTGCTACTGAAGGTGGAACAGAGTGTTCCGAAACGTTGCCATATAAAATTCTGACGCCGGAGAATTACCCTGAAGAAAACATACAAGAGTACAATATATTAAAATTACGACGCCTGAGACTCCAATTTCTCATAGATTTCTGAATGAGTATTTGACAATGCACGTTAAATAACATATTACGTCACACAAATTAATAGTATAATATAACAGTCACATCTTCGTTTGTGGCAGATTGTCATAACAAAATTATAACTTTCAAATACTAAGCTCAATTTCTCTGCTTTTATTCCACACAAATGTATAAGTTTGGCATAATTGTACAATAAAATCCTGTGTTAAAAATGTAAATCTATTCATAATGCTGTTTGAGGTTGGTAGACTACCGCTATATAAGAAATACAAGACACTCGTAACACTTTAAGGAATGCATTTATGTAAGAGAGTAGCGCTAGATGAGGTTATAAACTTTATCACTTGTAAAAACGTAACAAAATCTGAAGGAAATGTCACTCAGAATTTGTGATACAATACATTTAGTCAATAATACTTGCAGAGTAAAACGTAATTGTACCTGGTATACAAAAGGAAATACATTCTGAAATATCTGTATACATTTACTACATACAGACTGCTTAACCCTTTAAACGCCGAATTAAACCCATCTGCCATCTGCTGGCATTATTAGGAGCTCACCACATTCTCCACGGTTGCAGGATAAAGGTTAATTCCAGGTTATATAATGCCATGTTTCATACGGTGGCTGGATATCATGAGGCTTGATTGTACCTGCAGTTTATTAACAATTTTGAACTGTCATGTAAAAGCCCTGATATGACTCAAGTTCAGACACGCCGATTGACATTTGTAATGTTTGGTGTCAGATCGGCCTACTTGAAAGACATTTGATTAAAAAGATTTTAACAAGACAAAGAGGATAGAACATTAACAATAATTCTCCTTTTAGGAAAGCAGTAAAACAAATGTTAAAATAATACAGTGTGTCCCACTCGCTACCGAATCCGGCATTTCTTTAATAATTTAACCACTAATGAGGATATTGCAGAGAAATTTGGAACAGACTACAGACACATTCCTCTTCATTTCTCACACAACGGACCTACTCCTGTTCAAATTTCGTTGCAATATCTTCATTGGTGTTAGAATTATTAAATAAATGCCGGGTTCGGTAGCGAGTGGGACACACTGTAAATATTTCAGTTCTTTTAATAAAATAACCATAAATACATAGCCAATACGCATTCAATTAAATATGAAACATAACAAATATCTATACAATGAAATTTCGACTTACTGTAATGCAAGTATCACACATGTGCACACCAACAAAAAATAATATTTCAGCTTGTAACTAGAGTTGAAAATATAGAGTAAGAACATGTCACAAATATTCAACAATTTATGTATCGAAACAGTAGTGAAATACCGAATCCCCAGATATTCCAACACCACAAGAAACATCATTTCAAGTGACCGACAAGCTTCCAAACAAAACGACAAGTTAAAACTAATATAACTGTAGCGGTTTACTGACACAACCTTACAGGAAACTTATACCAACCAAAACAGTAGACATTAATTTTCTACCCCGTAAACATAAAGTAATATTTCATGAACGTGAAATTTCTGATCGATTAATCGCAATATTGTACTGTGAAACGTACAGATATATATGCGCTATTCAGGAACTTTAATGTTGTTGTGTGTACGTGTTCTAATGTAACTTAATGCTTTTGGCATGTGTCATGTTCATATAAATCTGCATACAAATAAAATATCATATGATATAAATCCCAAATTCATGTCGCTACCGAAGGACGTTACGTCCGACGTTTTGTGATGCCTACAATTACATTTCCAAACAAACAACAAGATCCCACTCACGTTCATTCCTGTTCGGGCATTCTAATACACATCAACACATTCCATCTCAAAACATTCTTAAAGTCCATGTCTACATTACTGTATTATAGCTTACGTACTCTACGCCAAGAAACAGCATGCAGGCTGGCAGCAAGAGACAATTACGAATTTAGAACTTTCATTTGCCGTACAGTAAGGTAGTTTACAATATTTATTCCAATAATTACACACAATAAGAGGAAAATTTTTCATAAATATACACTATTCCATTTTCGGGCTACAATGGCCGTCTACTGGGAGGTGGTTAACAAAAAAAGATTAGTGGTTAATTTCTTTACAGATATGCAGTTAAATTTTTGCTTTTTGAAATAAATATTTTGAATATTGCCAATTTTATTCATGGTAAATATAAACTGAAAACATGTTGTGGGCGCAAAGTAAAGTACAAGTTGCCACAAGGCTCACACGAAAGTGGTGGATGTCCTTAGGCACTCTGATCCATGGTCATCATTTATAATGAAAATCGTAAGACAAGAATTTTAACGTGTTTGAAAGAACTCATTCTCCATTGAAAAGGACGTGGAAATAAAAATATACTATATTTTCATCGCAGCACTTAATATTAATTGCTATATGTATTCTAAAGGAACCAAACAATGGAAACGCCTTCGGCTATATTACGGTTAGTGCATATAAAACCATACACACACACAGACACACAGGCACACAGGCACACACGCACACACACACACACACACACACACAAACACACATATACAGGGTGTAACAGGAGGAAAGGAACAGACTTCGGGAGGGTGTTCCTTATGTTAAACTATACCGAAAAACCCCAAAACACCTATATTCAAAGTTGAACGGTTTGGGAGATAATGGCCAGTGAAGTTTGAAACGTTGACAGCTGTTACACACTTACTGATTACCAAATTCGTATTGAAACTGGCAGGAATATGTGGTTTCTGTAATGTTAA
>Ga0123355_10013717_pt1 | contig 12626 bp, 11 predicted proteins | sample TergutEmb28metaG_3_FD_89872 | JGI IMG/M metagenome (GOLD analysis project Ga0123355, IMG submission 89872) | Embiratermes neotenicus P1 segment gut microbial communities from Petit-Saut dam, French Guiana - Emb289 P1 | ecosystem: Host-associated > Arthropoda: Insects > Digestive system > Gut ...
AAGTAAAGCCGTCGGTCCCATGTCGTAGATTTGCGGCATGTAAAAGATCCCTAAATTTACGTGGAAGTCGGAATTTAGGCAAAATTACTACTGGACATCTTTCTCGCCCACAGTTCCACCTTTTGCTGCTAGGATCTCTCGCGTCGTTGCGGACGGAGGCACCTGGTGGCTAAAGTGGGAACGTCTAAAGGAGGGGGAAAACAATGGCAAACTACCCCCAAGAAGTTGCCCAGGATGCAGTGTGCCAGAGCCATACTGGTCACATGACTGGGCTCTGGTTCCTGCCAAGCCTGGCCTTCAAGGCTGAATACTAATGAATGAAATGACATCAATATGAAAATATGAGTAATATCCAAATGTTTCAAACATGAATTTTTACAAAATATAGTTACAATATGGCACATAACTTACGGTACGGCCTAGAAAAAATATTCAAACTTCTTCAAAATAAGAGAAAATGACAAAGTAAGTTCATACAAAATGTACCAATGAACAGTTCAAAATACAGGAAGGATTTTTGCGAAAGTAAATTTATTGTATTTTTCTTCTGCAATGCACATAAGCTGCTGGTGTCAAAATGCATTCAGTTTGCTTATCATTTGCCCAATTTGTCTTATTTAAATTTTGATGTCCTTCTTATTTCAATTGCAGGTTTCAGTATGATTTTGGACATTCTGGAGGAGAGAGGCTTGGGAGATGCAGATATAAAATGGGGAGATCCAAATGAGTGCAGATTTCCTTTATTCAGTTTCCTACAGCCTTTGCCACTGCAGTGGATGTGCATTATATATCTCATTATGTGGATAGGTAACTTGTCATATTTAATTGCCTTGTGCCTGTAAGTATTGTTGTAAACCCTGATGTGGCTGTGAAGGAAGGATTGGAATGAGAAATAGGTTCCTCCAGCCATCTGAAAAACTTAGTGCAATTTGTACGATTTCTGAATTCACACTCTTTTTACACTTACTTTTTTTGTGTGTGTGTTCTTTATAATCAATGACACCACCTACATCTTATTATGTACATAAAGTACATGTATTAATTTTTAATTCAGTTTTGAAATGTTTAAATCCTGCACATTCAGAAATGCAACTGCCATTATTACATGTCATACATTTCTGCTTTTTGTGTTCTCATTATAAGTGATTTTTTTTTTTTCAGTAAGGCAACACAGAACAAGTGCCATATGAAATTAATTAAAAATATTAATGGGACGCAGAATATAAAGACCCTTAACCCTTTAAACATTAAGTTCATCTAACTGTTATAGAAAATTTCAGTTACTGCCTCACAAGAAACTTATTACAAAGACACACCAATTAATGCTGTTTAAAGGAAGCAAATCTGGAAAAACTCGAAATATATAACAACTAAATTGCAAGTCTTTATCAATAAAAGTCTGAGGAAAATATTAAGAATTTTCTGGCTGGACCAGATAACAAATAATGAGTTGTGGAAGCGCACAAAACAACCAAGAATAGATCTGCAAATCAGGAAATGCAAGTGGGGATGGCTGGGCCATACACTGCGGAAACTGACAGATGACATAACCAGACAAGCCCTGGAGTGGAACCCCCAAGGTAAATGGGGCACAGGGAGACCGAAGAATATGTGGCGAAGAACGGTGCTTGAATAGGCCAAAGGAGTGAAAAAGACCTGGGCAGAAATCAAGTGCGACACCAAGAATTGAGTGCGGTGGAGGATTCTTGTGGATGCTCTATGTTCTGCAGCAGAATGATGGGACTATTGATTGATTGAAAGGAAGTAAATGATCTGATTTGTGAGGTTTTCACAGTAGTGTACCTGAAGATCCCAGTATACAGTGATGTGACACTCTGTTCATGGTTAGTTGCTTCTGAAACATTTCAAAGGATTATGTTACCTTCATTTTAAAGTGTTCAAGGTCCATTCCTTGTAGACTGAAGACTGGAATCATTTAAATCAATTATGTTTATTGTAAAAACCATACAAAACTCATAAGTACACTCTAGAAAAAATATGGAGTCCTTTAAATTTTACAGCAAATTGTACAGACAGCATGTTGTGAAATATACAGCAACACTTGTGAGGCACGTTCTAGCACAACAACAATAATAAATGACTACGTAAAGATGGGCTATTGTGCTTTGAAGAGTCAACAACAACCAATCCAACAAGGCAATCATAATACCTACAATTTACAATCATAAATAATGAACACATATCTAATAGCCATGTGTATTCTTCTGTAGGAGCAGTGGGCATCATGCTTGGCCTCTTTTACCGTATAAGCTGCCTGGCATTTGTAATTCCTTATTGGTATTTCTTCCTGTTGGACAAAACTTCCTGGAATAATCATTCATATTTATATGGAGTAATATCTATACTGCTGCTAGGCTCACAAGCAAATCGATATGGGTAAGTGCATTCTAACACAAAAATGTATGGGGGATACATTAAACTGTTATGGTTTTGGACGTGTGTTTTACTGTATGGAGAATTACAGAGTATGTCACAAAAGTACTTTTCTAATAAGTGTACAGAGTACTGTAACTAAGAAACTGTGCAGACCTCATAGATCTATTTCTAAATAATAACAGAAACATTATACACCATACTGACCAAAATTGAAGTCAGTGTTTCTTGATTAATAAATAAACTATGGAGTTAATTTTTTTCCCCAGAGTTTCTGAAAATAGGTGTCATCTTGAATTGGTAATCGTCTGGTAATTGAGTCAGTATGGTACACTTTTATGTGCAAACAATGGCTGTGGTATAGACATCAAATTTCTGATAATGTAGTGAAGAATGATTGGAACAGATTTCAGTGACACTTTTCACCACTGCCAGAAAGCATGGTTTGCTTGTACTGGCTATCAGATTGGTGATGCACCGACTTAAGTGACATAATTTATCAGTCACCCAACAGTAATTAAACTTGCCCCTGCCCTCTGCACATTGTGTTAAACAGTGTTGTGTTGTTGCATTATGTATTTTTCAGATCCCTTGATATCCTCCTTGGAAAAGTGAAAAGAAACAGTCCTGTACCACTATGGAATTATTTCATTCTACGGTTTCAGATCTTTGTATTATATTTCTTTGCTGGGTTAAAAAAGTTGGATAAAGAATGGCTAGATGGATACTCAATGCGAAACCTTGGCAACCATTGGATATTTGATCCATTTAAGTAAGTAATACATTAAACATGTGGCATCTATATTTGCATGGGTATGTTAGAGCTGTATTTTCCAGTCAAATTTGTATTAAATCTTATACAAGTTGCATAGACTGTATGTGACAAATATCTCCAGTTTCAAATCTTTCACTTCATGGACTTCATCAGTCATCTCATGTTACAATATAGAGCAAGTCTGCCTGTCAGAAATTTTACATTTGGTTCAGAGGACCATGCATTCTGATATATTCTTATAATAAAACCAATGAGATGCACTAATTTCTGGAATTTATTTTTCGAATAGAACTCTACATGTTTCAGACAGTTTCTTTGTCCATCATCAAGAGTTTTTCACTGTACATAGAGCAATAGGTATACGTCATTCAGGTTATGCTGACCACTTGCTAGCAAGCTGTCAGCATAACCTGTATGACATATACCTGTTGCTGTGTATACAGTACTAGACTCCTGATGATGGACATAGAAACTGTCCGAAACATGCAGAGTTCTATTCCAAAAATAAATTTGAGAAATTAGTGTATCTCGTTGGTTTTATTATAAGAATCTGTCCATCTGGTCCAAATTAGGATGTCTGGACTGTATTTTTAGCTTGATGGTAGGGACAAATCCTTTCTCTAAACATAATTTGTATTAATTTTTAACATGATAACATGTACAAATTCCATGAATTGATAGAAACGTATTCCCAGTTTTAGTTTCATGGCCTCTGTATACCCAGCAAAATACAATAATCTGTCTCTTCTCATGGTGTGGATTCTACTACACCAATTATAGAATGACAGAAAGAATGAGAATGACCAGTAGAGGGAACATATAAGGTTTGGATGTTTCGAATGTTACTCTGTACAAGAAAATGTGCAGATGATAATGTGCTGACTTCTGATAATAGATAACTGCCGTATAAATTCACAACATGCATCTACATGTATTTTTTTCCCTTAACTAATCATGAGTGGTTACTATTTTGACACCTTTAAGCAGGATGCGCTGGTCCCAGTGGCCGCACGGTCTAAGGCGTAGGTGCAGCCGCTTGCCTGCTGAGATTGTGGGTTTGAATCCTACCAGGGGCATGGATGTTTGTCTGCTGTGTGTTGTGTTGTCAGGTAGAGGTCTCTGCGACAAGCTTATCACTCATCCACAGGAGTCCTACCAACTGTGGTGCGTCCGTCGTTGTGTGTGATCGGTGCGTCACTGTGTGTAATCTAGAAACCTTGTGAATGAGGAGGCCATGGTCCGCTGGGGGCTGAGTGAGGACTTATACTGCCTACAACTGCCTTCTTCCCTTTTAATTTTCCTTCTTCTTTTAATGGTGTTTGAAATATTTGACAACAATGTTCAACACCATTTCCTGACCTATGCTTGTGATAGGCCTTACATTTGTTCTCCTGAAAAATTACATGCTTGTTAATTTCAAGGCTGTAGGGATCTGATGGTGGTATATGACTCAATGACATAATCTTTTTGGACTTTCTCCATCATCTAGTTTTTTTTAATGAATCATGACATTTTGTAAGTTGGGTCTGCTTCTGTCTTCATACAAGGGTAGCACCTAATCTTGTGTATCTCTTAGGGAGAGCTACTTTCAGCCAATGGGAGCCACTCACCTCAAGACAGAAGTACAGTCAACTGCAGAAACGTTGTGCTTCATTAACAGATTGGTCAATGGACAGAGTAAAAAAATAAAAAAATAAAAAAAGGGGGGGGGGGAGATTATGTCAGTGTTTGTTGAACTTATACAAGTGCACTCTAGCGTACACGTGTGTGTACGCATGATCAGAAAAGGAGTATGTTATAATAATTTTATTTTTAAACATTATACATGGAATGACATCTAAAATATTTTTTATATTTTTCCATTTTGTAGAATTTTCCTAACACCAGAGCAGGTGGACTTTTGGATAGTTCACTTAAATGGCCTTGCTCTTGATTTGACTATTGGATTTTTCCTGATTTACAACAAAACACGACCGTGTGCTCTATGCATTTTAGCCTTGTTTCATGTCATGAATTCTCGACTATTTACCATTGGTGAGTAGCACAAGTTATTAATTCAGAACCTAGAAAGGAAATCAACCAAATCATTGTCATAACTTTTTTTAACTGTTATACTCTATTATACTCTATGATGCTTTCCTTAATGAGCATATCAGATTTTGGTAATAGATGCAATGAAAATTGTTTATCTAATTGCCGTGTTTTGGAAGCAAGGAAATACATTTTGAGGGTAACATCTTGACTACCACCTTCATCAACTCCATTAATAAATGCCATGTCAGGTATATTTAAAATGGCGGTAATCTTCTATTGTGCAACACTCAAAATAAAACCTGCATAATTCTTTTTCTTACAGAGGTAATTTTTTACTGTCCAGATCTTTGGTAACACTTTTACGGCATACTTGATTACATATTAAAATTGTTTACAGGAATGTTCCCATATGTTGGCTTAGCAACCATGCCTATATTTTGTGATGCAAATTGGCCACGTAAAATTACTAAAATATTCTCAGTATCAAAACCAGCTGCTAAGAATACTGACCAGGACAAGAAATGTACTTCGTCCCTGCAGCCTACAGATGATGCTGGGCATGGTATGTTTGAAACCATAATAATTTGGTATTAAATCTTGGGCAAATTTGTATGTAAACTGCTCCATACTCAGTATTTAATTTTGTGAATGCTTAACCTGTTTGCCTTAAACATTTTTGCTGCAATTTTTGTTACAGGACACAGAGTCAAGAATTTAAAAGACATTCATACAACAACATTAACAACTGGCTGGAAGCACAAACTGGTTGGGTTCCTGCTCATCAGCCACATTGGTCTGCAAGTTTTCCTACCTTATTCTCACTTCATCACTAAGGTATCAAGTCAGTACACTAACTTATATCATCTAGAACTAGGGTCTGTTACATACTGGAGTTTGTTGTGCCAAGAACTTCAAATGTATCATAAATGTCAGGCTACATTAAACATTAATGTGTTAATTATTGCCATTCAGTTACATGAGTACTACCTTATTGAACACAGGATAAATGTTATATTATTTGTTTATCAGTTTCAAATCAGAACATGTCATGTGTCCCTTTACAGAAAGAAATGTCAGTAACTTCACCTAAAAATGGTTAATTTTGATCAAAAACAGCTTGACTCTAATACACTGAGTAGCAATTTAGAGAAACAAAACAATTTAAATAAAACCAGTGCTATCTGCAAGATCTAAAGACAGATGGAAGAACAGTATAAAAAGGAAATCAGCTGTGAATGTACTAATGACTTAGATTTCTCTGATTCAAAATATGGTTAAATAATGTGGATTCGTTATGTGATGGTCAACAGTTTGTTTACTAGGTCTTGGGTTAAATAATGCTGTAATGTACAAATTATGTAACAATCAGTATTGGATGTTAACATGTTTATATGCAGTAAATCAGAAACAGAGTGCAGAGAAAGTGAAAATGACCAGTTCTAATGCTATATTAATCTGAGAGAACTGTATTTGCATTACCTTATCTAGCACGCAAGAAGTTAAGTAGTACCGTATTTGCTCCTGCTATATGAAAAGTTATGGAAGTAAGTTGTGCTGATGTGCACTGGACCAGTTAAAGCTTTTGATAAGCCTTTGTGCTGTCACTTTGGTCTTGCTGGCTTCTAATAAATGGAATGGAAAAAAAGTCAAAATCATGATTTCAAAATGCCACCATAAAATATACAATAATGTAAAAGAGAGGGTCACATAATCACCCTAACAATGCAAAGGCTACATACAAGTGCATCACTCTGTGAATGGTCAGTTGTTTTATGAAGTTATGTAATTGGTGGGAATTTGAACACGGTGCAACATACTAATTGTGAAAAATACTTAATGGCTGATATTTCTTCTTGACAGGGATACAACAACTGGACTAATGGTCTGTATGGCTACTCATGGGATATGATGGTTCATACATGGGATACTGTGCTGGCAGTTGTCAAAGTAGTGGATCACAAAACAGGACAGGAACATTTCCTAGATCCAGAGGTACCTCAGTGGAAAGATACATCTTTAGTACTCAAAATTATTATTCTGTAACTGTCAAACATATTTTAATTTGGTCATTATGTCAATAACAACAAAATGTCAGATTATGATAAATCCACTTCTAACTGTATGTAATAATTAAATATATATATATATATATATACAGCTCATCACAGAAGGTGGCACTATTACTAATTTCCCATCTACCATGAATAGACAATTCCTCAGTGTTTGCTATCTGAGCTGTCATTTTAGTTCTTTCTTTCTTTCTTTCTTTCTTAGTCTGACCCCTTTCTACCTACTCATTGTAGGTGTACAGGGTTATTGTTGCACCTGATCACACTCAATCACACACACACACACTCGGTAGGAACCTTCTGGATAAGCAATCGGCCCATCACAGAGACCTCCACCTGACAGCACACAACATTCAACAATAGACAGACATCCATGCCCCTGGAGGGATTCAAACACGCAATTCCAGCAAGCAAGCAGCCGCAAACCCAAACCTTAGTCCACACAGCCACCGGGATTGTTTCCATCTTTCTATTTTATGAGTATTTAATGTAGAAAATAGGATGGTTTATTTAGGTGTGGAGATTAATGGGGGTGCTGAATTGTCTCAAGGTTTGGATCGTTTGTATTTACACTTTGGCTTCAGTTATAATTTTGACTTTTTATAAATTCTCTGTTTTAAATTAATATTCTTTTCTCCATAAAATGTAGAGACTTCTACTTGCAGTTCTAAAAGTTAGTGAAACATGAATACATATTTAAATAAGAAACTTATACTGCATTTAAATATAACATTATCTCACCCACCAGATTTTTATGTCTTGAACAAGGAGAAAAAAAAATACGCATGGCGTTTTTTGTACATTGTACAAGCAAAGCTGTCCAAAAACTAAGAACACATTAGCAAAATGTGCAAGAATTTTTATTATGAAATAATGTTAATGTATATTTTGCAGTGCAGTAATTGTGACTCCTGGCTAATTACTTTGTTACACAGATCACCAACTGTAAGTCCATGAGCACTGGTAGGCTTTCAGAATGGCCGCTGGGTGCTTGCAAAAAATGTACATTATTCATAATAATTTCCGAATCATTTGCTGATGTTGACAACGTGCACAGTGACTTCATTTCCACGGACTGAATCACTAGGATATCTAAATATTTATAGTGTGTTTAGGTTACACTCTAGTGGTGAGGTTTTGGTGTAAATAATGACTTTTCTATGAAAATCACGCAAGTCATTAAGTATTTATTGTGAGACGGTGTGACCAAAACAGAGTTTTTGAAATGTCTTGATGTGAGAATACAAAATGCAAAGCTATTTGCAGTTTATTGATTTCAATTTACATCGTTTTCTTTACATATTTATATTGGTGCCTCCTATCAGTTATAAGCAGTTCCCAATAAGTCGCCCTCCAATAAAGGCTGGTTACCCCGTGCTCCATCACATGCCATTACAATCTGTTATTGTTGAAGACCCATCAGGACCACAAAAAAGATATCCTAGAGAGACAGTCTTATAACTGAAGGGAGTTGCAAATAATGAATAAAACCAATTATTTTCTATTCTACAGCTAATCTATGTAAGTCAGCATTATATGCCAGCTTGCAGAAGACCCACACTTAAAACAAAATTTTAACTTTCCAGGCTTGGGTACAAACAGATCGCTGGGAAAAGCATGCAGATATGGTAATCCAGTATGCTCAATGCCTCAACAGAAACTTGTTGCAAGGAATAAATGCAAATGAATATAAACTTAGTCAAAATATGTCAATCCACCTTGATGTGTGGTGCTCGTTAAATGGTCGTTTCCAGCAGCGTATGTTTGATCCCAGAGTGGATTTATTGACTGCCGAGTGGTCACCCCTTAAGGAAGTGTCATGGCTCATGCCCCTGCTGACTGAATTTAGTTCCTGGAGAACACAGATGATGAAATTAGAAAAGGAAGTTTACTCATGGTCAGAGTACAGTGATGTGATATTTGTAGCAGACTTCCCAGGTCAGTGAGAATCTCTGAGGTAATATTAATATATAGGCTCCTTAGTTTATAAAAGTGGTGTGTTGACAGTGATTTTTAAGTAAAATTCATGAAATAAAAATTAATTTCTCACTAATTAAAAAAAAAAAACTGTAATTTGACATAATACATACCCACTTACACACATGCATATACAAAAGTCCTACTGGTAATGGTAAAGGCCGGTAATTTTGTGTTGTATGCTGTACATTTATATACACGTACATTTCACAATAATGGTCTGTTTTGCATGCTATCTTGGAAACTAATGATGACAGTGGATAAATGTAAATACAAAAGTTGTTCACTTTAGGAAGAAAATCTCCAAAACCTGTTGACTTTGCTGCTACATATACGAGTACATATGGGTTCAGTCCAAGTAAACATATTTTCCTGTAACCACATTTGACAAATATTTACCACAAAGCATGAGCTAAGCCCAAGTGTGTTGATTGACTGTACTAAGACCAGCCCATGCACATATTGATTTCATGCTCTATTATTGTACAAAACTGCAATTTTGCCTGATATTAGCAGAGATGTGAAACTCTTTCACCCTTAGGGAAGAACATAGATTGGTGGGTGAGTTGGGAGGTTGAGAATAGGATGCTGTGTAGAATACTGGGACCTAATTTAGGTGAAGTGCCATGAGAATGGGGAAAACTTCACACTGCGGAGCTTCATAATTTGTAGTATCCACATAAAACTAAAAGGGTGATGAAATTACGGATAAGATGGTTCGGACGTGTAGCAAGCAGGTATGAAAGAAATTGACACAAAATTTCAGGTTACAAGACCTGAAGAAAAAAAGACCACTTAGGAGACCTAGACACCAGTAAGAGGATAATATTAAAGTAAGTCTCAAAGGAACAGGGTGTGAGGACGTAGATCAGGTTCTAACTGGCTCTGTATACAGTCCAGTGGCAAGCTGCAGTGAACATGGTTCTGCATCTTCAGATTCCACAAGTGGTGTCATACTTGACTAGATGAGTGATTATTACTTTCTGAAGATAGATGCTTCCTGCAAAGAGTTAGTTAGTTAGTTAGTTAGTTAATAATTACTGTCTCCATGTTACAGGTTTGACTCTTGAAAATTACATAAGTGACGACCTCACCAACATAACACTGACAGTTTTAGAAGGTGATGTAATTCTTGAAGTAGCAGACAATGAAACTATTCAACCGACAACAAACATGAAAGAAGATATAACCAGGCATAGAATGACAAAGGATGAATCTGTTGGTATCCCAGCTCGAGTATTTCACATGGTCCATACAGTGTCTGAAACCCCAGCCTGCTATATGTATTCCTACATCAACCGAACAAGACAACTGCAAGAACAAGAAGGGTCTGGTAATGGTCAAACCAAAGAAGTGGGTCAGAAGAATACTGGACTGTGGAATGAGTTTGTATTGCGACTGCACAACATAGCAAGAGCAATTGGACTTGTCAGTAATGCTGTTCTTAACGTTCTGTATTCTGTCCCAATGGTAAAGAGAGTTCGAGTAGCATAATGCCAAATTTGTGTAATATTTCACTTGTAAAACATTTTAAAAACATTACAAAGAAGATTTTAAGCTAAATCTATTTTTAAATATTTTACAGTACAATATGAGATATAAATTTGACAACATTAGATACTTAATTTTCCAGAGAGGCACTTTCATTGGACTTTGTTCACAAAAGTATTTATAGCTATCCATCAAAATGGAAGTTGAGTTATCCAGAATGTAATCACTAGAAAGCTTAAGATTCTTATGTCACTTTTTATGTCAACTTGGAAAAAAAAGGCCAAGTTATTTGAAGTTTGGTAACGATTCTGCCATAATATTGACTAGAAATGATGCAGCTTACTTTTTATAGTAACACACAGTACAGTGACAAGGAAGAAACAGCATCCAGAGTTACTGGTACAATAGCACTGTAACAGTGCGAACATTCTTCATGTTTGTACCGTGCATGAATGATGATTAAGACACTTTATTGTCCAACAGATGCACAAATATAAAATTTGAAGATACAATTAGAATTATTATAAAATATTTAAAATATTTAAAATTGCTCCAACATGTTTCGGATCACAAGGGATCCATCATCAGGGAGCTCTATACAGCGGTTGGCTAAAATTACAGTAATGGTTTATTCATGTCCGTTGATATGGACGTAGTAACACCGACTATGTCCATATCAACAGACACGAAAAAACCGTTACTGTAATTTTAGCCAACCGCTGTATAGAGCTCCCTGATGATGGATCCCTTGTGATTTGAAACATGTTGGTGCAATTTTAAATATTTTATAATAATTCTAATTGTATCTACGAATTATATATTTGTGCATTTGTTGGATAATAAAGTGTTTTAATAATGTGAACATTATTTGTCCATATAGTTAATGCTATACATATTCCATGCAATTGTGTTCTACGCACTAGTTTTCTTTCCAACTGCTGCACAATGACAGTGTTTACACTCCTATGTATTTTGGCTACCTATTGTAGCTATTGTCAGGGAGATATAATATTATAAAGACAAAAGCAGATTCTGTATATGTAAGTAAATGGGAAACATATATACATCAGCATTATATAACAGTCAATTGATGTACAGTATCGCTAAAAATTATTCAGATTACAATGCAGGTGAAGTATTAAAATGTGAAATTTAAGAAAGTAAAAAGCTGTCTCCAAGTATCTTGCAGTATTTGATATCTCTTGTTTTTGATGGAGTGGAGATCTACAAAGCACATATTGCACATATTTCAGATAAGTTATTGATGTTATAAATTAAAAACTAAAAAAAGTCTTGAAAGAATTATTGAAAAATAATGTTTGATATGACAACAGCCTAAGGCACATTATACATACATACATATAAACATAACCAGCGTTTTGATACACAATGTTTACTGCAGGAGTGATTGTGCTGCACCACACAGGAGTATAAGCAGGTACTTTAAAAGGCTGAAAATACTGCCACTACAATCTCAATATTTGTTATAACTCCTGCTTTTTGTGGCTAAAAATATTGATTATTTTAGATGAAACTTGGAAATCCATGGCTTTAACACTAAAAATAAATGAAATTTACATCTATCATGTTCAAAATTGACAGTTTTCCAGAGGGGACCCTATTACCCTGGAATTAAGGCCTTCAATAACTTTCCCACCTATGTGAAGAACCTTCTCCAGACTAAGAAACAGCTCAAATGAGCCCTGAAATATTACTTACACTCCAACTCTTTTTATAGCTTAAATGAATTTTATAACTACAACAGATTTTGATGTATGGTTGACCGTGCATCGTAGTTCAATGTGGATAAAGAGACCAACTAGATGTCACTTTTGGTATTATGTTTATTTTTCCTTTATAGGTTGCTCAACATGTTTCGGGCCACC
>Ga0123355_10013718_pt1 | contig 12626 bp, 12 predicted proteins | sample TergutEmb28metaG_3_FD_89872 | JGI IMG/M metagenome (GOLD analysis project Ga0123355, IMG submission 89872) | Embiratermes neotenicus P1 segment gut microbial communities from Petit-Saut dam, French Guiana - Emb289 P1 | ecosystem: Host-associated > Arthropoda: Insects > Digestive system > Gut ...
AATGAGTACCAGGAGCATTTCCTGGGGGTAAAGGCGGCCGGTGCGTAAGGCTGACAACCTACCACCATCCTGTGCCGTTGTCACGAAATCTGGGAACCTTAACTTCCTGGAACCCTTTGGGCCTGTTCAGGCCTGTAATGGGACTGATTTACCTTTTTTACATGAGATCTGAGATTCTCAGAGTGTTGCTGATGAAGATTTAAATCTTCTGGGATACGACACCAAGTCAGCTTGTGAACAGTATTTTAGAGGTTTCTGCTGCCTCCATTCTAGGATCCATGTAGTCCAAGAAGAAAAACTTTCACTGGAAAAATGAGTATATTATATAAGTAAAAGACAAGTAGGGAGGCAAGCCAGTAGGACTGTCAGTGTGTGCAGTGGGTGAGAGGACACACGTGGAAATGCAGGTAAAGTTAAGGAGAACTGACGTGGGATTGGTGTATAGTACAGAATGGAAGTGAGGGAGTTCTAGAATGTGACTGATAGGTCCATGGGAAGTTTGTGATGTAGGTACTGAATGTAGACAAGGAACTTTATGATAGGGTAGCCCGGAAGGCAGTTTGTAGGTACAGCCACGGGACATTAAGTGATGTTTGTGCAGAAGTAATCAATAAAGGGTCATAATGCAAGATGACATGGTAAAGGTATCGAGGAGTGGAAGGAACTATGGGAGGCTATGGGAGGTGAGATGATCACGGAAACAAGTAATGTTTACTAAACAACACAGTGCCATATTCTGCAAGGCTTAATCTTCAGCTACTATCACTTTCTCAAGAAGCAGCATAGTGAGTTTGGTCCAGCAAGCATAAAGAAAATGCAAATTTGGTGACAGGTTTGGCTGTACACAACAAGCGTAAGAGTTTCAAGTACAGATCAGCACACTGTAAACCTGTTCTCTAATCTACAAGTAGTTGTCAAAATGTCTGAAGTTGCAAATAACAAAAAGGCATATAATAGAGTGAACATGTACTGTATTCTGAAAAGATATCTGTACACAATGACTAGAATAATAATAATAATTATAAAATTAATATATTTACACTAAGGCTCCTTTTTACTTCAATGCAACATAAAAATGCACCTCAAATGAAATATAATCTAAACAAGAACCCACTGTTTACATCCCATGCCTTCAAATTCAAGGTTTAGAACAGTTGAATCTGGAGTACATATTGTACTAATATTCATTCATTAAGATTATGCAATAAATAATCTAGAATTATCAAAAGATATACTAATCTTTAGCCTTTATGTGCATTATGAGTCATGGGCTGTCATAAGTCACTGGGTTCATTGTTCTTAGCACTGTACATGACAGGACGCATATTGAGTTAATTTTCAAATATCTAACATGCACCATGTTTGTCAGTTCCTCAGTGCTTACACCTCCAAGAGTATCAGCTGCAAGATCATCATACAGGATAAACTATTTATTGGGCAAAAATTAATGTAAAAAGTTTTAGTTTCACCTACAAAACCAATGTGACTTGTTATGTTTATTTTAACAAAGCACAAGTTCACATGACACAAGATGAAAAGACTTGTATAAATTATCAGTTATTTTAACATTTCTTTTATTCCAAAGTCAGTTCCGTTGCTATTAAGTATAATTATGGTTGTAATTTCAAGTAATGTGTCACAGAATATGAATGGGCCATAGACATAGTAGAGTTTAAAAAACTGCAGTGACAACAGACTACCCAGGAAGGTATACCTTGATGCAGTGGTGGGGCTTTTGTGGTCCAGTGATCCTAAGAGCTGTGCTGGTGGTAATTTAGCTACTGGTAGGGTCTACCATGCTAGACAGGTCAAAGGCGATGACCCAGATGAAAGGAAAAATGACCCCTCCTCTTAAAAATATCCACCACTGTGAAAACCCACAATCAGTCCCACAATACCAGTAGATCAAATAAAATTATGACCCAGCAAAAGGAAGAGGCAGAACTATCTGAACATGGCTACATAATATGTTAGGACCATGCTTCAGCTGGAGAAAACAATGGAAATAATGAATTTGACAAATACAATAAAGATGTAGTTTCATTACAGCAGATAAGGACAAGGACAAACAGATAGCTTCACCCCATATACAGTGGCCCCAGTATATGAGGTGGGCAATTTGGCACTAGCTTCTTAATTAACAAGAAAATAATGAGTAGTTTACTTGGATGTGAGACCACTAACAAATGAATATGCAAAATCAGGCTAACGGGACAGTTTAGGAGCGTGATCAGGCTAAAGGGACAGTTTAGGAGTGTGATCAGGCTAAAGGGACAGTTTAGGAGTGTGATCCTCATATCAGCACATGCCCCAGCAGAAGAAAAAGGTGAAGAGGAGAAAGAACAATTCTATAAAATCCTAGGAAGACCATGCAAAAAAGTCCAGGTATGATATAATTATATTTTGGACAATTTTCATGCAAACGTGGGAAAAGGTAATTTTATGGACAATGTGGCAGGGAAGTTTTCATTACATAAGGAAATACGTGGAAAGGGCATACTCCCGGGACACCTAGCTACCATGTACCACCCTGTCATCAAGAGCACCTGTTTTCAACACAAGAATTTACAAAGAGGGACTTGGAAAGCACTGGGAGATAGAATTAATCAAGCTGACTAAGACTCAACTTGGCCAGACAATCCTCCAACATAACAACAGCAGAAGCTGCCAAAGACCCAGTTGTCATACCGACCATTACCTTCTGATAGCAGTACTAGGACCTTGATTGTCAAATGCACAAAAACGTAACCGAGTGCAAAGAAAGAAGTGGAATACTAAGAAATTGAAAAACCCAGAGTCTGCAACAAATATGAGAATGGCCTCAGTAACACTGAAAGGTCCTGAAGAGATGAGCAACATCCAGGTACAGTGGCTGAGTATAATGAGCCAAGTGACAGAAAAGATATTGGTGAAAGGGAAACCAGGTATAATGATGATGATGATTTGATGATGAATGTATGGATCAGAAAAATAAGAAATGATAAAAAATGCAGAAGAGAGATACCAGATACAATAAAGAGCAGTACTTAGAAGGCAGAATGCTGCCAAAACATTCTGGAAGAAAAAGTGGCTATGGTTGGAAAAAAGATTGGAAAGAACTGAGAGAGGAAAAAGATGAAAGGATTTTCTTCCAGGTAGTTAAAAAAATAAGGAATGAATATCAGCCCAAATTAAATCTTCTTAAATAAAAGTAGGGCAATATAATGGGTCAGGATGGAAAAATCATGCACAGATAGGCTGAGTATTTCAAGGAGATGTTGAACAATGAGCTCGAAGATGAGAATGACAAATAAGGGGTGTTACATCTACATGCAGCATAGCCAGAAATGGAACCACCAACCTATGAGGAGGTAGAAGAGATAAACACCTGAATGAAGAGAAACTGAGCACCTGGTGGAGACAACATAGGGACAGAACTGCTTAAATGCAGAGGGAGAGTGCTGAAGGAGCAAGTTCATAAGTTGATTATTCAGATCTCGAACAAGAACAAATGCCTGAAGATTGGAGAATGGGACTTGTTTTTCCACCATTTTAAGAAAGGTGACAAAACAGAATGTCCGAACTACAGAGGAATTATGCCGTTGAATGTAGCACACAATTTTTTTTTTTCACAGTACTGGCCAAAAAGTTAAGCCCATTCCCTGAAGAGATTCTGGGCGAATACCAGTGTGGATTTTGTCCCGGCAGAAGTTCTACTTAACAGATATTTATTTTAAGGCAGTCAATGGAGAAATGCTATGAGTATGGCATTGATGTCAAAACACTTTTTATTGATTATAAAGAGGCTTTTGATAATATCAATAAATACGAACTACAAAGGTCACTCAAGAGCTAAGGCATTCTGAAAAAGCTTATCAATTTGATTAAAATGACTGTCTCAAGCATGTAGTAATGTCATGTTGGGGAACCAGGCCAGTCAAAGCTTTCATATTGGGGCTGTTGTGAGGCAGGGTGACATTATTGTCTACTCTCTTTAACCTGGTGTTACACACAGCAATACAGGATTTTCAGATCTTGGGGCCTATAGTGAATCAGTAGGCCCAACTGTTTGGCTCTGCAGATGTAACTGCTCTGATGAGACACAGTACTGCTGTGCTGACGGAGTTATTCCAAGCATTAAAGAGGGAAGGAAGGATACTTGATTTTGGTAGAGACCATTCTATTATGTTTTAAAATACAATAATAATAAATTAAATTATATAAGTACACAGTCAAACACAACAATGTAGTTGTTGTGGTTGACTGTGTAACTATATAATTTATTTTATTATTATTGAAGGATACTTGGTTTATAAATAAATGAAGTTGAAAAAAAAGTTCAAGGTCTCCCCTTCGCAGGCATAAAGGGAAGAGGTACCCTGACCATTGGTGAGCTCCAGTTTGAAGGTATTAATGATTTTAATTACTAGGAGCTAATACAAACAGTGAAAACATGGTGGATAAAGAAATAACCTAGAGAACAATGGCAGGGAATTGTGCACATTGTACGCTGAGAAAACTGCTTAGGTCGCGCCTTCTCTCTAAAGGAACTAAGATAACACTATACAAAATGTTCATAATACCTGTGGTAACATATGGAGCTGAAATCTGGACCATGAGAACTGTGGACAAACAATCCTGGAGAGTCTTTGAGAGGAGAATGGTTAGAAGCATCAATGGACCCTGCTTTCTGAATGGAGAATGGACACCGGGATCATATCACAAGACTGAATCCATCCTGGGCCATGCTGACATTGTTAGATTTGTCAAATCAAGAAGGATCATCAGGTGGGGCCATGTAAAAAATATGGATGATGCTTACATTGTTGAAAAAGATACTGAATGAAGAAATCTATGGCAGGAAAAAACCAGAACAACCAAGAAAATGCTGGATAACAGATGCGGAGGAGGGCCTCAGGATGAGCATCCGAGGTTGGTGAGTGAAGACCCAAAACTGACAGGACTGGAGGAGGATTGTGCAGGAGGCCGAGGTCCATATTGGACTGTAGTGCCAGACTAATGATGAACGACAATTGAAAGTCTTGAGATTTTAACTTCATAAACTTTCTGAATATGAGTTGTATTACTGTCTGTGACCCTCCATGGGAAAAGATTACATTCATTCTTTACCTGCTTACAGTCTGCTGGAATGGTCAAGGAAACCTTGAAAATAAACATTCTGACACACAAATTTCCCAAATTAAATACAAGCAAACACAACAACAGACTATGAATCCTAAAAGAATTTTTCTCTAGTCATTAATTATTTCAATTATGATGGACAAAAAGACAGTATGTGCTCAGAAAAAATATTTTGACCCCCAAGAGGGAGGAAATAAACTGAAGGTGGAAAAAATGGCAAGATGATGAGTGTCATAATTTGTACTCCTATCAGCATGATCAAATCAAAGAGATGACATGCATGGAGAATGTAGGACACAGGGGAAAGGTGAGAATGCATACATACTTTCAGTCAAAAAATATGGAAGGAAGAGACCACTTGGAAGATATAGGTATAGATGGATCTCACAGAAACAAGGTGGGATGATGTGGCAAGTTCTTGTGAATATAATGCACCTACAGATCCCGTAAAAGGCAGCAAATTTTAACTACTGATTTCTCATGAGGGATTCTGCTCCTTGGAGATATTTAAATAAAGTGTTTACATATTGCACACAAATACTGTTTATACAATTTAAATTCATCACTTTCACAGTGAATATCAATGTGTATTCTAATCTCATGACACAACACTTGGAACGACAATATACATGTTATCAGTATCTAGCACATTCCAATCTCTCGCAATCATTATCACAGAGCATGTTATTTCAAGTGAACTGTTATCTACATACTTCAAAATCTAAAGTCTGGTTTACAGTTTACTTTTAGAAAATACATTCTGGATCATGCACCAACATACTTTACTACCTGAATATTCATTACATGTAATAAAAAAATTTGGCACTTTAAAGTGAAACTGCTGCAGGGTACAAACATGAATCCGCAGAATTGGATTAAATATTCAGGCTGCACACACTAATCATGAAGACAGCTGTGAACGTGGCATTGAGTACATATTTGCCACCAGGATTTTCTCCATCAGGGGTACAAACAGATATATAGCATACAAAACTTATATTTAAGCCATTTAAAAATACTTCCATGGTGTGCCCAGTAGCTGTGTTAGTTTAGATTAAGTTAGATTGATTTAATAATATTAATATTTGGTATACTTTCCCTGCTTTTCCAATTTGTTTTCAGTTTTATTAATTACATTTTTTTTTGTGCACAGATTCCAGGGGAAGCAAATGCTTGGCTGCCTACCATGCTATGGAATTAACACAAGACTTGTGAATTAAGATGCTGAAGTGACATACAGGTGTCGCTCCTTAAAAACCTCTGAAAAGGGGATATTCTATTAATTGTAAAATAAATTTATATGATTACACAAAGAAACAAGTTATTGCATCCATTTCCTGAAATACCATACTTGACAATCAAGCAACTCATTTAATTTCTTTATACTTTGGACCTTAAAGAATGGCATCCCATGATGCAGAAGTTTCAGCAACAATTTTGTTATACTTCTGTGATGTTCAAAGTAATTGTTTTATTTGTTGTATTGGTCACACGATTTTGTTACACATTTATTGGAAAAGTACACCAAAGGAGCTAAACTTCTGTTTGTTACATTAACCCTTTAACACAGAACGGCCACTAAAGTGGCCCCGCAGTGGGCCCTTTAAATAGCCGAAAGGCCACTAAAGTGGCCGTGCAGTGAGCCTTTTAAATAGCCAAACGGCCACTAAATTCCGGCGTCAAAGGGTTAATATTTTTGTGAAATGAAATTCTGTAATGACATGAATATCCATATATCTTATTGTAGCACTGTGCATTTTCGTAGAATCACTTCAATTCATCAACCAACGAATGCACAATAATTTTACATAAAACACTTTTAAACACTCCGACATGTTTCGATCTTGTCAGATCATCATCAGGGAGCTTTGTTCCTTTCTTAAGTTATATTACGGTATTCACAATTCAATTCTTATTTGCGAACGAGGTGTTGTGGCAGCATATCATGTTGTGTGGGAATGCGTTGTGGAGCAGTGGCTAGGTGTGCGTCGTATGCTGAGTAATAAGAGTCTCTTATTACTCAGTATACGACGCACATCTAGCCACTGCTCCACAACACATTCCCACACAACGATATGCTGCCACAACACCTCGTTCACAAATAAGAATTGAATGTGAATACTTTAATATAACTTTAGCAAGGAACAAAGCTCCCTGATGATGATCTGACAAGATCGAAACATGTCGGAGTGTTTTAAAGTGTTTTAAACGTGTTTTATGTAAAATTATTGTGCATTCATTGGTTGATGAATTGAAATGAATATCCATCTTTTCATATGCTATGTAACTGTAACTGAAACTGAAAAGCTTAATGGTTTATAATTTCAGCATTCACTGCAATGACACACCACTGGGTTTCTAAATCTTTAGCAGATATGCAAATAAAAAAGTTTTTATGGGTTTGCCATCACCTGAGTATAAAGATTGACATATTAAATTTACAAGCATTAAACCAGCAAGAAACACACAATTCTGTTACAGTACCTCAGACAGCCACCATTCGAACAAACACTGCAGCAGGAAAACATTTCTTGCCTACTGCACATCAGTCACTGAGCAAGTGGCCCATATTAGTATCAAACTGTATTCTGATATGTGCAAGAATCTACATAATTCAAGACAGTAAGGATAATAATTATATTACATTCCAAATACTAGCAATTAAGTGGCTGTTTTATATCAACGATAATGGTAACACAAACTTGGCTGCCCTGTCACTGGGATTACACGAATCCTGCTCAGAGTATATACACGTTTTTAAGAACTGTAGTTTGATGGCCTGGCTTTCGAAAAGGTCTCCATCCAGTAAGATTTACTACTGTCTTAGTATGAGCATGAAAATCTCCAAACATAAAGGAATGAAACTCAGTTCATGCTGTAGCATATAGAAGATGTTTGTAGCAAGAAACTAAATGACAAAATTCAAAATTAATGGAAAGCAAAAGAAAACCCAGAGAAAATCTGTATTTTCACAGCCCTCACAACCATGCATCCAGAACATCATAATTGAGAAACAGATGTATATGAGAGAGAAGACAATAAAATTGCACTGATGTGTATCAATGATGAGGACAAATAAAAACATTCTTTCCCATCAGCAACTGATCTGTCTTGATATGTGCAACTGTCCACAGAAAGCTTACTTCAAAAACACAGTGAAGTCAGTACTTCCTACGAAATGGTCCTCTCTCTACTACACAGCAGGTATAAGCTGTTTTCAGTGAACAATTCCTCTGCAATCCTACCTTAATACAAATGGACAGTACTTCTGAGTTTCAAAACTAATTATGATTTGGCACATGAGACAAGTAATGAAGTGACATTATATCTTTTACTATTTTAACAATGTTACATAACACACACAACTGATGCAAGTCACCAAGCTCCACAAGACAACAGTGCTTGATGAGCTCGTAACAACCAACATCCCTGTCATGTGCCAGACGTTTCTAAATACTAACTGCCTCTCGCCATTGATGGTGGGTAGTCTGATATATGCAGTAAAGAATTATTTTAACTTGCTCTCCCAGGAGTCTAGTGTTGACACACATTTCATACATTTACTTTTTTAATTATACCTTTTTAAGCATATACTGGTATTTTCCAAAGAATTTTCTTTCAGCTGATATGTATATTGTTGCAGTGATAATTTACCTCAAACGTAGAAATTATCTTTATTAGTTGTCTAGTGCACTGATTAAATTTCAGTCTAGTTTTAATTTTTTAGGCTAAATGCTGTGTTCTGTTGTATTTAACTGAGTTATTGCACTTGGCGTTACATCGTATGCTTCATGCATGAAATACTTGAGTTTTGCTTACTTATTTCTTAATGGTACACTGTGAACGAGAAAGTCTCTTTTCTGAACAGGATACACAAAGTATAGTGAAGACACTGAAAATTATGCATAGGACATGAAAAATATATTCTATGGGTATCCAGCATAACATACTAGAATAACCTATTCATGCATTGGTGAAAAAAGTGAACTCAATTGTAGAAAATGAGGATAAATCAACAAACATGGTGCTTAGACAAGTAAATAATATTAATGATGATGATAATGATGATGATACTGGTTGTGGTAGCAATGATGACAATGATGGTGGTGGTGACAATGACAATGGTAGTGAAGATGGAGGAGGAGGAGAAGAAGGAGAAAGAGATAGGACAAGATGAAGAAGGTGGTGGTGGTGGTGATAATACTGTTACATTACACTGTTCGGTGCCAACCGCTCATCAGCAGTAAATGCTGGGGCACTCAGCAAACCAGACACTCCTGTGACAATAACACCAATACAAATACTGGCACAGTATACACCGGGAAACTTATTAGACCTCTAAGAAGCAGCACCCAAAAGCTGCTGAGTCCAAAACTTGGAACAAACCACGACAGCCACTGGAGCAGATATCAGCATTTTCAGATATATGTAAAGTTCTCTCATTCTCCTTTCCTGTCTATGTTAAAATTCCAACAGTAGCAATATGAACCAACAAACTCTCAAGTACCTACTATGTATTAGATGCAAACCTTATACGTATTGTGCATATCCTGTAAGAACACCAAAACTGACCCTTCAATGCCTAAACATGCTTTCAAATGGACTCATATGACAAACTTTCCTTTTTCATTTGTATCATTTTTAATTATGAAGGCATAAACGTTTAATAACTCAAATGCAGACTGCTGTGGTGGAACTTATAGAAATGTAACATGTTCAAAATTTTAAGATATAGTTGCAAATCTATAAATAAAACCTGATTCACAAAGTGATAAAGCTTGCATACAAAAACAGAGAGAGCTGAAAATGAATGTTTTATGAAGCAAATTCACACACAGGTCACACAGAGTGATTATAAAAACGTCCTGTAACATTTTTCATTGGGGAAATGGGCTGTCTACTGGTGCAACATGAAACATGATTTTCCCACATGCTCTTCCCTACTCTTATCTGTCATAAAGCACAACTCTATAATGTGGTGCATAATAAGCTGCCAGCATGACAACAGATTACGTGAATGGATGGCTACACATCTGATACTTGCTCTATGCAATACTGCACACCAAATTACTGTTTTACTTACAAGATTTACCCTAATTCATCATCAGAAAAATGGGGGATTGCCTTATAAATGTGCCTTCAGTTAAATATGTTCTTTACAGTTATTGTCCTAAAACTGAAAACTGTATAGAGTGGGGCAGTGGTGGGGGGGTTTCATAAATGTGGGTGGTATGGTAATTAAGTTAATTGTATAATAATTCTGAGTGACTATCTATCTATATAACTCACTAACTCCATGTAGCAGAGTCGTTCCTGAGAAGCCAACAAGTCCTCAGACAGTCAAGAAATTCCCTGCAATATGGACCCCAACATTCATTACTGCATTCACAGGCGCCTGCCACCTATCCGTACCCCATGCCAGATCACACCTGAGGCCTTGTGAAATGTTACGTAACATCCAAAGTATTTATGGTGAGGAGCTGTTAGCTCCTTGCCCAACCCCCAAGTTGAAGGAACATCCCTTTTCAGCTGTCTGTGACTGCTTATTCAATATAGTCATATCTACCCTCCATATCTGTAAGCTGGTCTTCCATCTGCAGCCTGATGACATGCCATGCTGTGGTGACAGCAACCCACTTATTTTATAATCACTCTGTATTTAAAATGCATATTTATATGAACAAATTAACCCACTCACTTAGCAGTATTACAATCTTTGTAATTCCAAAATTGTAATACAGTAAAACCTTGTGAATTGAAAACCAGTTAATTTTAAATATCATATAATTTGAAACAGGACGTTCACGCTCTACTATTGGACAGAGCAGGCATTGTCCTTACCACATGGTGACAGTGTCTGAACCCTTGTTTGTAGCTCAGTCATCTTACTCTCCACATGCCAGTGTGATCCTCATAGGGTCAACCAAAATTGAGCTGTACACGCATACACACTGTACTTATACCTAACAGAATGTCAGTTATTTCTGCAATGGTCATGCTGGAGTGTGGACTTTTTACTGTTTCCTGTCATTGAGTGTGAGGAGGACAATCTACCAACTGTGTGTGGTATGGCAAGTGGGAGGAATTTCAAGGTCACATGACTCATCCTAGTAATTTTTAACAAGTTTCCTAATGACAACCAATCAATCCCAACCACCCATAAAAATTCTGTGATATAAAGAAACCACTAAGTGAACTATTTATATCTTGGGCACTTGTGAGTCATGTGTACTTTGTGTTATGAAAACAAAATATTGTGTAAAAATTATGTTGTATACAGTGGAGTAACATGGCTGAGTTACCAACACTGGTTTCAGCCTCATCACATAAGCAGGAATGGTGACTGCACTATTCTACAACATTGTGCTCAGATCAAAGTTCCATAATCCTGCATTACTGTTTGCTGGCATGTGCTTTGATGTAAACTGTATTAAATTATGCAGTAGGTAATTAAAAAATAAATACAACAAGAACTCCTAATTACTTAAGTAAACAAAAATTAGAGCTTACAATGTAACATCAGGACTTAACCAATAACACAATGGAGAAGTGTTCACTTCAAGAATGCATAATTTGAAATCATATAATCCAAGCTTGATTCTTTGTTCCTGAGTAACTCAAATTAATGAGGTTTTACTGTACTTTAGTATCTCAAGACTGAGATGGAATAAATTTAATCACAAATATTGCAGAAAATATTAAACCTTTTGCTACAAGAAAATTACTTCTGGGATGATACCATGTAGTCTGGTAGCTTGTCATTAGACTTTCACAAGAATGTGCTGCCTCCATCACAAGTGTAGTACCAGGATGCTGTCAAATGCTGGCAACAAGATACCAGACCACATAACATTATATACCACAAAACAGTAATATTCACAGTCAATACCAATGAGAACATTACATCTCATTATGCTAAACCTGAGGAGTAAAATTTGAAATTCTGCAGTACCCTATTATAAAATATGTGACTGTAATGCAGGGAAAGGAAAAGCCACAATTAATCATGATCAGATCTTTATGGTAAAGCTATGTTCCAATGTGAGATTGATGAAGCAGATCACTGTGAGCATGTGGGTTTACATGTTCATGTATTTTTGTTCCGTTATGTTAAAGTTAAGTTCATCGAAGTATGATTCTGTTTGGACCCCTCACATTTGGATAAGTAGGCTTTGCACACTAAACCAATATGCACTAGAACTTTGGCTCAAGGTTATATCCCAATGGCATGATCAAGTATGTGCAACATAATTATTTTTCACCTCTGGACTTATTTCAGAAACTCATAACTATCTAATAAAAATATCGTGAGGTACCATTTCACTGTAACTTATGCTCTTCACACAAAGCTGTACGAGGTCTGTTAGAAAAGTATCCGACCATATTTTTTTATGCGAACACCTGATGGATTATAATCTAGCACGCTTGCATGAGCCGACCTTGAACCTTAGTGCGCATGCGTGAATTTTTTCCCGCCTGTCGATAGCGTCAGTTGCTGGCAAGCA
>Ga0123355_10013719_pt1 | contig 12626 bp, 15 predicted proteins | sample TergutEmb28metaG_3_FD_89872 | JGI IMG/M metagenome (GOLD analysis project Ga0123355, IMG submission 89872) | Embiratermes neotenicus P1 segment gut microbial communities from Petit-Saut dam, French Guiana - Emb289 P1 | ecosystem: Host-associated > Arthropoda: Insects > Digestive system > Gut ...
ATGCACGGCATAGTCAAAATTGCCTTGACTGTATTCTTTCATGACGTTAATCAGCCGAATTGTATCTTGTACATAATGGCTGGTCATGGCATTCATTTGCTCAACCAAACGAGAATACGCGCCAGAGTACTTTGATTTATCCAACACAAAGTTGTAATGCCCTGCAAGATGTTCCTTTGTCATTGTATCAAAATCTTGAATTATATTTCCAACAGAATCAGCCAAGTCGTACATATTAACGGTCAACTGCCCCAACTCGCCAGACGCTATATTCCCCCTGTTTCTGTTGAAATTCAGCTCGCCATTTTTTACATTTGACGCAACCTTCATCAGTTCATTCAGCGGCTTTGTAACCGTTTGCCTAAGTATTTGGCTCAAAATTATTCCGCTTACAAGCACTCCAACCAAAACAAAAACGGATATGTTTAATGTGAAGCGGTTAATCCCTACAAAAACATGTTCGGCGTACAAGTCAACGCCAACAAGTCCCAACACCCTGCCATTGTGGTCAATAATGGGCGCGTATGCCGTTACTAATATGCCCCAATCGCCCGCGTCAAAAATTCCAGTGGAAAGCGTTTGCCCCAAACGCATGGAATCAGTTGCCTCATGGGCGTATAATTCTTCATCTTCTTCCAAAACCAAAAAGCCGCCAGGGATTGCCGACGACGCATAATAATGAAACATACCATCAGTGGTTGGCGTTAATATGTATAAGTACGCCAACCCTTCTATGCGCCCAAACATGATATTTAAATAATTATATACTGCTTCCCACTTTTCATCTGGCTCGTCACCTGCCATAGATTCGGCAAAAAGCACTGGGTCAATAATCCCCGCTATAGCATTTGCGATGCTTGTTACCTGTGCGGCATTGTATCGGGTTGCAGAACCGCGATATACATAATGGCTGAATACTATAATTACAACGCCCAGCAGTAAAATTAACGCCATCGCAACAATGGTAATGCGCACGGTAACGGAAATTCCTTTGAACATGATATGCCTCCCAAAAGGATATTTTATACAACAAACGCGCCCTCAATCCGTGAATGTTGAGGTGCGTTTATACCACAATTATACTATGAGATGACATTGCAAACAAGGTATGAATAGCAAAACAGCGGCGGCACAGCCGCTTTTCGCCGATGGCATGTTTTGGCAAGCAACACATACATCTCAAGACCGTAAACAGTTTCCTAATCTACACAAAAAATGCGTCCGAAAAAAGGACGCATTTTTTTTGTGGAAAATTTTTTGTGGAAAAAACACTCGAAAAAGTATTGATGGGCGTAAACCATTAACATCATTCCTGCTGATACCTCGCACACTTTACACAAATTCAATAAATTACTTAGCCGCCATGCGGTAAACCGTCGTAAATGCGGGTCATCAAAGGGATAATCCAGCATTTCATAAGTGCCGATTGGGCCAACTTGCGGAGGGTTAAAAATAAGCGGTACAGGCGAAAAGCCTGACACATGTTGCATAGTTTCTGTGACTATTTTAATCGTCCGTTTGATTTTCCAATTTTGGCAAGTGGTCAGTATTTCCAAATCTGAAGTCCATGGAAAAGCATCAATTTTATCCTTCAAATACACTCGTGCTTCTGTGTTTGGATGCCATTTACACCCACTTGTTTGTGTAAAGCGTTTCGTCATTTTGATAAAATTATGTCTATGAGTCTTGTTTTCACATTCCTCCACCTTCCAAGCTATGATACCTGCGAATATGAATCTGCGGAGCTATCCACTTTTACATACAAAAGAGTGCAACCTATATTTCTGGCAGAATGCGTGGTTAGTGGACAATATTGCAGGGGTTTTGGCAGTTGATTATACAGTTTTTCCACTTGCCGTTTTGGCTGGCGAACAAGCAGTTTTGTGCCTGCGACAACTCGACTTTCTATGTGGGAAAAAACGCATTCCATTGGAAAAACTTGTAGCGCGAAGTGTACCACCGTGTACTTTGAAACATCGACACAACGACCATCTTCACACAGCACTTTTACGGCATTTTCAATTCCCATACGGGTTATAACCTGCCGCGCCTTTTTCACGCAAGCAGAATTATTATCAATAACCGTAACTTTCGCGCCCGTTAGGCGATGAAGCAAAATTGCACTAAACGGGCATATTCCCCCACCTATACATAAAATCTGGTCGCCGCTGGTGATATTGGCAAGAACTACTTCCTTCTGAATCACGTCTTGATAATATCTCTCAGCAATTTTGTACACAACTTCGCTTTCCGAAGTCCATTCCTCAATTTTCCGAGTCAGTGCAGTAATCCACATAAAAAAAATCCCCCATAATTACAAGCAATTTCCACTCAACAAAAAACCCCAAAAAAGCGGGGTCAAGGGGACTGCGTCCCCTTGCAGGGTTTGGGACAGCGTCCCAAGGTCTTAAATCTTTTGACCTTAAATCTCTAAATCTAAATAAACAACTGCGCTATCTGATTAATTGCGCCGCCTACCAGAATTGCTACAACGATTGTTGAAAATGAAATTGCTAGGGCTATTTTTATTTTGAACTCTTTTGTTAGAATGGCGAAAACGGAAATGCACGGTAGGTACATGAGCGAAACTGCGCCACCAACAAAGGCTTGCAGTGCCGTTAGATTTTCTATGGCTAGTAGCGGTGCGACGGACATCTCGCGGCGAACTATGCCTAAAATTAGCGCAATTACTGCTTCTTCGGGAAGCCCAAGCCAGCCGCTTACTATGGGCTGGGCATAACCCGCAATTGCGTTGAGAATACCCGACTCCGCAAGAACGGCGGCAATTACAATTGCAATCATCATGGGGATTTCGGCCTCGTGTAGGAAATGTTTCATGCGAGTTAAGATTTTTCTAAAATATGATTTTGGGCTGGGCAAAAGCAGGTTGGGGACTTCAATTAGAAGCGGGTCAACACTACCCTTTACAAATTTCCCAGCAATAAGCGTGACCACCATGAACAGAATTAACGAAAACAGCATCATTGCAGGGAACATCCACCACGCAAACGCCGACAGCAAACTAACAATCGCGCCCGTTTGCGAAATGCACGGAATAGCAAAACAAATTGCCGCAGAAATAACAATGCGTTCTTTACGAGATGTAGCGGCGCGGCTTCCAATAATCGCAGGAACAGCGCAACCATAACCCATAACCATGTGAATCAAACTGCCGCCCTGCACCCCAAGCTTGCGCATAACATTGTCAAACAAAACAGACATTCGCGGCAAAAATCCCATGTCCTCCAAAAATCCAAATACAATGTAAAATAGCAAAACATACGGAAAAATTAACGCAAGAATCCATTCAAAGCTAATAACAAAAATCCCAAACTCGCCAACAAGAATGTTAAGCAAAATGCCCTCGGGCAAAATAGCCGAAAACAACCGCCTGAAAAACGGTACAATTAACCCATTAACCAGCGGCAACAACGCAACAGCACGCAACCCCCGTCCTCCAAACACAACCGCACTAATCGCCGAAAACATAATAAACAACGAGATAAACACCCCAGGGAATGGCTTCATTATGTCCTCGCCCAAGCGATTCATGAAACTAGGTTCTGACGGGTCTTTTTTGCTTACGCGCCGCGTGATTTCTTTTGCACGCGCCCATAGTTCGTCTTTGTTTTCAATGGCCGTTACACTTTTTTTGCAACCTGCACCACTGTATGGGCAGGCGGTGCATTTTCCGCATGTTGATATTTCGTTTTCATGCGGGGTCGGGGATTGCTCTGCCTTCGTGTCGTTTTCTTCCAACAATTCTTCTGCGCTGGTTGTGGTATTTGACTGTGGCAAAATTTCTTCTAGCTTTTTTATCAACTCGTCTAACCCTTGCTTCTTTGTTGCTATTGTTGATACTACTGGGGCGTTTAGTTCCTTCGATAACAAAGATGCGTCTATAGTTATTCCGTGACGTTCCGCGACATCAGTTAAATTTAATATGTAGATTGTCGGGATTTTTGATTGCCGCAATTCTAACGCCAAATGTAAATTCCGCTCCAAGTTTGTGGAATCCAATACGCAAATTATCGCCGCCGCGCCTTGTGATAAATACTTCGCCGCCACCGCTTCCGCATCCGATGTTGGCACAATTGAGTATGTCCCTGGCACATCAATGAGGGTGTATTCTGCATTCGCAATGGTTACGCGGCCTTCCATATAAGTCACGGTTGTTCCCGCGTAATTGGAACTAATAGCGTGTATTCCCGTCAACTCTGTGAAAAATATGCTCTTGCCCACATTGGGATTTCCCATTAAAAGGATTTTTGTCATTCTTGTCGCGTCACTCATCACACTTTCACCACGCCAATCTGAACAGCGATGTCTTTGCCCAACGCAACAGAATAGGCATCTTCCACACGAAGAAGCACGGGCCCTCCAAGTGCATAACGATTCTGCACCATAACCCGAGTTCCGCTACGAAGCCCCATACCCTCAAGCAGCCCAATGCACGGCACAGATGTCACTTCAAGCTTACTAAATTTTTCAGCAGCATACAAATTTGTTGGAAACATTACAATTCCTCCTTGCTTATTTAAAGATTTAAAGATAAGACCTTGGGACGCTGTCCCAAACCCTGCAAGGGAGCGCAGCCCCCTTGACCCCGCTTTTTTGGTTTTTTTATTGAATGGAATCGCTGTTACTGTATTGTGGTTATAAGTGTTAAGTTGAATAAAGTTAGGTGAGACTAACTTTATTATGTTAGCAGAGACTAACTTTTTTGTCAAGTTGTGTTCTAATTTGAGTACGGAAATCAGTTTTCAAATTAGGGCGTGTTGCCATTTCCGTAGTGGCAACACGCCCTAACCAAAAAAACGTTATAACTAACAAATGACCTTTTTCTAACAGTATGCCTAATTGACCCTGCTAACTTGATTCCCTTTTCTCCTAATCCGAAAATTGATTTCCGTGGACACTTATGAAAAAAAGTTGGCAATTACCTTGCGTGCGATTATAATGGAATTAAAAATGAAGCGGTTGACAATTAAAAATCCGCCATACGGTTTGCAAAACACACATGACGGATTTTTAAGCTACTTCCATTTATATGCAAACTACAAAAAAGCAGGGTCAAGGGAGCGCGCTTCCTTGCAGGGGTGTTGGCGCGGGAAGCGTTCTCTTGCGCCCGTTGCGCCATTGGGGACAGCATCTCCAAGGTCTTATCTCCTGCGCAAATCCAAAACGAGGTGTGTATGTTTCCTTCTTTTGAAATTTTTGGTAGAACTTATTACTTGTTCTCTGTTATGGGAATTATCGCGGTGTTTGCTGCGTCGGGTCTGGCTAATCTGCGTGCTAAAAGGTATGGGCTAACCTATAATGATGTGCTTTTAGGCATACTTGTTCTGGGCGCGGGGCTTTTGATTGGCTCGTCGGTGCTTAATGCGATTTTGCGGTTTCCTTTTTTGTGGGAACGCAGGGAAGATATTTCTATTTTTATGTTTTTGCGGCATATGTTTGGGGGAATGGTTTTTTATGGCGGGTTGATTGGCGCGGTTATTGCCACGCCTATTTATGCGAAGGTTATTAAGCGAAGCCTGTCCGATGTTATCGCGCTTGCTGTTCCTGTTTTTCCGTTTGCGCACGCTATTATGCGGGTTGGATGCTTTTTGGCAGGATGCTGTTACGGCATTGCGCATGAAATGCTTGGCGTGGCCTTCACGCGTGCGCCAACCGCGCCTAATAATATAAATCTGCTTCCCGTGCAATTATATGAAGCCGCCGCAAACTTGGTAATTTTCGCGGCAGTGTGGTTATTCACGAGAAAACCTCGATGCCCTGTGCATATAATTTGCATGTATGTAATGTCATATGCAGTGGTGCGATTCTTCCTTGAATTTCTGCGTGGAGATGAAGTTCGCGGATTCATCTTTAATTTGTCAACGTCGCAGTTTATCAGCGTGCTGATGTTAATTGCAGGTGTATGCGTGTTGATTGGCACAAAAGTTTTCAGAAAGCCCGCAGAACCCACCACAGAAGAATCGTAAACACCGCCGCCAACGCGCCATGCAAAATTTTTGCAAGAAGATACGAACCATTTTTAATACCAGTTCCCGTAGTAAAATGAAAAGTTTGCGCGTGAACAGAAAACCCACCAAAGGCAAGCACAAAAGCAACGGAAGCAAGCGTTAAAATTGAAGGTTCAAGGGCGGCAAGCCTACGCGCTCCGCCAGTGACTTCCACAAGCCCAGCGAAAATTCCTAACAAAATGCCTTCGCCAATTATTTCTTGGGAAATTGTTTCCAAAACGGCAACTGTAACACTAAAAAAAATTATAAGCCCACCAATAATCGCCATGGATTCCATGGCGTTTTTTACTGCATCTCCAAGAATCTTCCCCACGGAATGCATGTTCGAGCGTCTGTTTTTTCGATATTTAATAAGATTTTCTTTCACAGGAACAAAAACAATCTCTTTCTTAACAGATTTAATACTTAGAAGTATACCCAAAAATAAAGCCGCGAAAATATGCGCCGCCCATAATACATATCCAACCTGCGTACTTCCAAACATACCAACGCCCACCACACCCAAAATAAAAACAGGCCCAGCATTATTGCAAAAAGCTAGTAAATGTTGGGCTTCTTGCGTGGTTAGTTCGCCTGAGTTTTTTAAATCTGCAACGGCTTTCGCGCCCATAGGATAGCCAGATGTTAGGCCAGTAACAAGCCCAAACCCCGCCGCACCAGGCAATCTAAAAATTTTTTGCATAACGGGAGAAAGCAAGTCACCTAAAAATTTTGCAAAGCCCAAAGAAATCAACATGTTTGATGCAATCATAAATGGTAGAAGCGAGGGCAAAACATTGTTGAACCACAAGAGCAAGCCATCTCTTGCGGCTGTTAAGACAATTTGCGGAAATATTAACAAAAAAACATTGAATAAAACTACCAATACTGCTATAATCAAAAAGAACACACCCTCGAAATTTAATATTCAATTAATAAATTTGTCACAACTGAGGATTTTGTTAATTTTTCGCAACATTTGACGATATACTCGTGAAACGAAAGAAGTTCACTTTCGACTCGTGAATATATTGACAATTCTTGGTAACTTGTATAACATTACTTTACGAAAGTGTGGTGAGAATATGGCAGAAAGAAGAAGACCACCACCTGGCTATCAAAGACCGCCGCAGTATCGCGACCGTTACGAGCAACGTGGCGAACCTCCTGAACCTCCTCGCCGCGCACAGCGTCGTCCGCCGCCGTCGCGGGGGCAGCCGCCACAGCAGCGTAATGCGCCACCGCGCCGCCGTCCTCCATCAGATGGAAACGGGAACGGGAATCGCAGAAACGGTGAGGGCGGCAAGCAACGGCTTCGCATTTCTAGGCGGCGCGCAATGACACCTTCTGCGTCTATGGTAGTCGCGCTATTTTTTGGGTTTGTTGTGGTGTACATGGTTTTGCGAGCGCAAGGGTTTTTCGCAGAAAATATTGACATCGTAGTATTGCGGCTACAGAATATGGAAATGCCAAACTCCATACCTGGTATGATAATTAGGTATGAAACTGTGCATTATGCAGACATGGACGGTCGGCTAGTATTTGCGGTGCATGATTTTGAGCGCGTGCGTGAAGGTGCTGTTGTGGCAAACATTCTTGATGTAGACGCTGTTGAAAGGCACGAGCATGAAAGAGGGCAATTGCAACGAGAGGTATTCAACGTACACGACATGCGCCATTTTACGCAGTCTGACCCCGCTGTTCAACGCTTAAACACAAATGTGCGCAACCGCGTTGAAAGAAATATGCATCTGCATATGCAATCAAATTTAACGGATATTTATGCTCTGTTGGATACAGTTACGCAACAATCGAAAACCGCAATGACCTAATTTTTAACGAATCCGTGGCAATACGCGGCGATTTAAACCGTCAAAACGAGCTTATAGATGCACAAATGGACATGAGCCTAAGCAATATTTACGCAGAACGAGGCGGAATTATGTCCCCCTTCATAGATGGTTTTGAAAATCTGGAAAACTTCAATCCATTGGACATGCCCAATCTAAGCCGTGAACAAATTGTAATGACGCTAGACCGCGATGTATCTATGCCTGGACGCGAAGTTCAAGAAGGCGACGAAATCTTTAAAATCGTGGGCAACACATGGTTTGTAGCCACTTGGATGCCTGCGGAGATGACGATTGGTTTTGCCACAAATACGTATCGTACAATTTTCTTAGAAAATATAGCTACGGGGCAGTTTGAACCGATAACAATGCGAATCCATCGTTTTGACACTTATTTGCCAAACTATCATTTTGTCATATTCAGAAGCACAGGAAACGTAATTGACTTTATGGAACAACGAAACGTAAATATCCGCCTAGCGGATAGTGTTCAAAACGGGTTCATAGTTCCATCTACTGCTATTGCAAGGCGCAGGCTTTTCCGAATCCCGCTCACGCATGTTCATGATAGCGAAGATGATGAAAATTACTATCTTATTCGCCTTCGCGACGACGGGGGAATACAGCCAATTCGCGTCGAAATACACGAAAGAAGAGGCACTCACGCATATATACTTGAAGATATGGTATCGCTTTTCACCAACGATATGCTTCTGCCTTTTGACCAGAATGTACACACGAATCATACCGTGTCGGATATGGATATTGTCAGCAAGTACGGGGTTTATACCACGACATTAAACTATGCGGATTTCCGCGAGGTAGACCTTGATGGTGAGTCTCTGCTTAACCCGCAAATTTTGCTTAACCCTGCAAGAAATCCAAATATACGGCAGTTTGAAAACATCGTGGCAGATGCTTCAATGGTGCGACAAGGGCAGGTGGTGCGTTAATGAGCATAAAAGAAAATGTTGCGGCTGTTCGCCGTCAAATTGAAGAGTCTGCAAAAAAATCGGGGCGCGACCCAAGCGAAATTAAATTAATAGGCGTAACAAAAACAGTTGACATACCGCAAATAAAAGAACTATTATTAGCGGGTGTGACTGACCTTGGTGAAAATAAAGTTCAAGAGTTTTTACCAAAGTATGAAGCTTTAAAGAATTTTGAGCCGCGCCCCACTTGGCATTTTTTAGGTCACTTGCAGAGGAATAAGGTAAAGTTTATCGTGGATAAAGTTGACCTTATTCACTCCGTAGATTCATTGTCACTGGCAGAAGAAATTAACAAGCGAGCCGAACATATGAACAGAAAAGTCAAGATATTAACAGAAGTTAATATCTCTGGTGAAATAAATAAATTTGGTGTTTCGCCAAGTGAAGTTCACGATTTTGTTAAAAATCTAGCAAATATGCACAATTTAGAGTTCTCGGGACTGATGTGCGTGGCTCCATTTGCAGAAAAACCCGAACAGAACGTCGGTTTATTCAGCAAAATGAGAAATTTATTTGTTGACAATTGCTATATTTTTCTTCATAATAAGCATAGGACAAACTTCACATTATCAATGGGAATGTCTGGTGATTTCACCGCCGCTATTTCTTCTGGCTCAAACGCAATTAGAATAGGTACTGCACTCTTCGGAGAGCGTTCATATAAATAGCAGCGATTTTTGAACAGGGAGGGTTTTTACATGTCAGGTATTTTTAAAAAGCTCAAAGATACATTAGCAAACAGAATGATAGCCCCAGGTGCAGGAGATTACGACGACGACTACGATGACGGCTATTACTATGATAACGAATATGACGACGATGACGATTATTACGACGAACCCGAGCCTGCTCAGGCGCGTTATTCTCAACGTGACAACCGTAGCCAGCGCGATAATCGTAGTAGAAGCAATGGGTCAAAAAGTTCTTTAGCCGCGGCTTACAGCAACACCAAAAGCTCTGGTCAAAAGGACAATGTTTATGGGTTTACGGGTGGTAACACAGGAGTTTCTACAAAAGCTTCTGAAACTATTATTTCGTACCCACAAACTATAGAAGACGCTGTTCAAATAGGTAGTATGGTTCGTAGCGGCAGAATGTGCATCGTCGATTTAACCGATGTGGAAAAGAACGAAGCACAACGCATAGCCGACTACCTGTGTGGAAGTTGCGACACTCTTGATGGCGCAATCACCCGTGTGAACAACGAAATCATTACCGTTTCTCCGCCAAACCACCGTGTTAGGTCTAATGCAAATATGCGCGATGAATCGTCTTTTGACAGTGGGTTCTTATCCAAAGTCTCTTCCGATAGGTAGTAGGGTATGAACCAACCCTTGTCGAGTGCCGTAAGCATATTTTTCATAGTGCTTTACGTGATGCTTTTTGCCCGCATTATTCTTTCATGGCTTCCCATAAACAGAAATAATAAATTTTTGGAATTGCTGTTCGCGCTTACAGAACCAGTTCTTGCACCCGTAAGAACACTTGTAAGCCGTTCGCCTCTGGGTGGGCCTGGAATGGTTTTAGACTTCTCGCCGCTGATTGTATTCGTTCTGCTTAGGCTTGCATACCGAATTATTGTTCCTTTGCTTCAAAGTTTAGGTTTGTAAACACAAAATTAGCCATGCCTCCATATGATGTAAGCAAAAGCTTATTCATTGGAGGCATGTTTTTATGTTTATGCAACAAGAACCACGCCGAAATCCTTCGTCTATGCCGCCTGCTCGCCCAGGGCAACCCCATCACCCACCACCACGCCCCGTTCCAAATCCTATGCCACACCCAACGCCACGCCCACATCCTCCGCATCCGCCACACCCAGTACCGCGTCCACACCCTCCCCATCCGCCGCATCCAACACCACGTCCTCATCCACCGCACCCGCCACACCCAACACCGCACCCTCATCCGCCACATCCGCCACACCCAACACCGCGACCACACCCGCATCCGCCGCACCCTAGACCACACCCTGCGCGTCCAGTTCCCATTCCGCCACCGCTACCGCCACGCCCGATTATTCGTCCAGTTCCCATTCCAGTTGTCGTTCCTTCTCCGCCTGTGCTTCGTCCTCCTGCGCCTTTCGTGGACTATGGCCCTGCTCCTTTCGTTGTAAATATTGAGTCGGCAACTTTGGACAATAACCAATACCGCCAAGCACTTTGGACGGGGCGAAATCTTCAGCTAACGCTAATGACAATTCCACCTGGTAGCGATATAGGCTTGGAAATGCATCACGACACCGACCAATTCCTGCGCCTAGAAGAAGGGCAAGGTCTAGTACAAATGGGCGATTCACAAAAACATTTAAATTATAGGCAGACAGTTTTCAAAGATTCCGCAATTTTTGTACCTGCGGGAACATGGCATAACATCACAAACGTAGGCACAGGCCCAATGAAACTTTATTCAATATACGCGCCACCACATCACCCACATGGAACAGTTCACCCAACAAAGGCAATAGCTGAACGAATGGGCGATTAAAAAAGCAAAGTCGTATTAAAAGAAAAAGCCAATAGCCAAAATGAAACAGGCTATTGGCTTTTATAGTTTGTTGTGCTTTTTCAAAAGGCGTTCCTTCAACTGATTTGGGAAAGAACTAAACTACCTTGACCCCACTTTTTTGTGGGGTTACATTAAAGGGGTGGAATTGACGCTTACGAATTGGAAATAAAAGTTGCCAACCTTTTTTTAAAACTCTGCACTATATATACGGAAGTGCAAAAACATTAACCTCCTCTGTCGCTCAAGTCTGCGTAAAAGCCCGCAGACTTAGCTCGTCGTCGGTAAATGTTTTCGGCATTCCGTATATTTGAAAGCCCTAAAACCCAAGTGGGAGGCCCTAATGGACAAAACCCGTGCAAATGAAGTGATTACGTTGTACATGGAAAAAATTTTTGGATTCGCGCTAACAAAAACATACGACACAGATAGAGCGTCTGAACTTGCGTCGAGGATAACTTTTGAGGTGTACACATCGTTGTTGAAAGCTGACGAAGTGTTTAACCTTGATGGTTATGTATACAGAATCGCGCAAAATGTATACGCTCGATTCGTGGACGAGGAAGTACGCGGGCGATATGTTTCCTTGGATAATGTGAATATCGCGGCGGCAGATGATTTTACATTGTCTATTGAGAAAGACGAAATATATCGTCAGCTACGGCGGCAAGTTTCCTTCTTGGGTAAAACTCGGAGGGAAGTGGTGGTAATGTTTTATTTCGACAGACTAAAGCAGAGCGAAATAGCAAAACGCCTAAATCTTCCGACGGGGACAATCAAATGGCATTTACACGAGGCAAAAAACCAATTAAAGGGAGGACTAGAAATGAATCCACAAACCAATCTTGACCTAAGCCCAATCCGTTTGACAAGCCTATCGCACAGCGGAAATCCCGCGCCTAACGGCAAAAGCACCGAACATTATTTAGCAAAACTAATCGCGCAAAATATAATGTATGCCACATATTGGCAAGCGCGAACCATTCCCGAAATAGCGGAAGCAATAGGAGTATCTGCCGCATTCATAGAGGACGAAGTTACGCATTTGGAAGAATACGGTTTCTTGGATAAGCTATCAAGTGGAAAATATCAAGCCAACATATTTATCCAAAATTTCACCAAAGAAATAATGGAGCAAAAACACGCGTTATTAGACCTGTCCGACAACCGTAAAGTTTGGTAAAATGGAGCAGGGTGAGAAAAATGAACGCATACGAAAAAATAGAAAAATTGAAAGATAGCGAGTTTAAGCTAATAACAGGGGTTACTCG
>Ga0123355_10013720_pt1 | contig 12626 bp, 8 predicted proteins | sample TergutEmb28metaG_3_FD_89872 | JGI IMG/M metagenome (GOLD analysis project Ga0123355, IMG submission 89872) | Embiratermes neotenicus P1 segment gut microbial communities from Petit-Saut dam, French Guiana - Emb289 P1 | ecosystem: Host-associated > Arthropoda: Insects > Digestive system > Gut ...
AGAAACAAGATTCGGTCTTCCAGCGAAACGGACGAGTCCATTTATATCGGCGGGGGTGTCAGTTCAGTCGAGTACTGGCTTTCTTGGAGTGCGGGTCGGGGGAGAACGATTGCAGTAACACTGGATGGACTGTTCTGAGTCAAACTGAAAACTGCTGACTACCCACACCATTCGCCTCTTTCCCCTTCACTTTTTCTCCCGTGCGTCGCCGTGTGCCACCAGATTCCGTTTCCATTGTATGTTGCGCGATGATTCCCATAGAATTACTCCCCCCCGGAGATCCGAGTGGGGGAGTAGTTTACCTCTGGATTGTTTTGTCTCCAGAGGAATCATCTCGTCTATGAGTGTTTCTGAACATTAGTTTTAACAGGGAGGGGTTGTTAGCACCTAGCCCAACCCCCAAGCTGGAGGACCACCTCTCGTCGGCTGTCCGCGACTGCTTATTCAATTTATTCGCAGCTACCCCCCTTATCGGAGGCCGTTCCTCTATCCGCAACCTGAGGACGTGCCATGCCGTGGTGACAGGGACCCACTAACACAGGAAAATTTGATATACTACTCTAAATTTTATATACCACCTTACATTCAGTGACCTGAAATTTTCCGGAATTCCATACACAAATATTTTCATTTGTCATCTTGTAATGACAAATGGCCAAGAATCATGTTAGTTTGTACATAGAAGAACATGGACACAAAGAGTCAATTGGCAATCACTGGGAATATCAGGCGTGAAATATATGTGAATAAGTAGAAGTGTTGTCTTTAAGCTTTGTATTGGACTTATGTTATAAACTTGTATTGTAGAATTGATGATATTCAAGACAACGCTATTCTTCGTCGAGGCATTCCTGTAGCCCATTCAATATATGGAGTTCCCAGCACAATCAATGCTGCCAACTATTTACTTCTCAAAGGGCTGAATAAACTACAGAGCCTTAACCACCCTGATGCAATAACAGTGGCAACAGAACAGCTGTTGGACTTGTATTACGGTCAGGGTTTGGAGATTTGTTGGCGTGATAACTGCACTTGTCCATCATTAGAGGAATACAAGCAGATGGCTAAGAGAAGTAAGGACTGGACAGAGCCATGTGTAGATTTTACCTGGAGCTGTGTGCTTGCATATTTTATTGCATGACATTCAACGCGTATATTTGAATGTTCAGTGCTGTGGTCATAGTCTGTTCTCAGAAATGTAAAGGACGCTCTGATCATACTTTATCACTGTAAATCAAGTGAACAGATGCAATATGTAGAAAAGAGCAGAATGAAATTTTATGGAGGAATAATTTAGAATTCAAAACAAAGCATCAATGCTAACTGTTAGACAAAGTGTTTTCCAATGAATAAACAAAATTATTTTGAGATATTACAGATTTTTCATGTTCACTGGTCACATCTCAACAGGATGTGTTATTGTAAAAATGCTGCGACCTCCTAAGATCACACAGTGACAGAGATATATAAATTGAACAGTTTACATTCAAAAAATATATGGTAGTGAAAATTTATTTCTGTGGTCTAAGATGAATTTTTTCACACAAAATTTCTTATATTTAAAATCTGAGGAGGTGAAATCTCCATTGCACACTAAGGACAGTGGTAGAAGAGATTGCAAAATTGTACCTTGGGCTGTAAAAAGAAATTTTCAATGTGTTATGCTTTATAATGCTTTCCTTCTTGTTACACCTTGACAGAGAGTTGCACTATATAATCAGATAGACGAAGCTTGTTAGAAAATTTTACATTTAAATTTGTCAGCTTAAATTCTGTGCCTTGAAAATAGGTCTAATATTATTAAAACTTGCAAAGTTTGGGAAAATTTAGTTCTGGGCGCATGGATATTTTCAGTGCATTTTCTCCTGCCTGGGATGAGTACATACATTGCAGAACAATGAGAGGTGTACAGAGCACATAATAAAGGATCAAAGTTACACAAACATAGAAAATGAATTTATTGTTTTTTTGATTAGAATTCTACCTGCAAACACAGTGTTTACTAACTACTCTAGCAGTAGGAAAGTATAGCAATTCACTGTTTGTTGCATGTGACTGTCCTGACTTATGTTACTCTGGATGCATTCCATTAAATAAAGAAAATATGAAATATTAAATTAAGCAGAGGACTTTGTGGACTTTTTTTTCATTCAATTGTACATGCTTGTTGGAAAAATTTGATGTGACATGTATTTTATTTTTGTTATTCCAGTATCCTTGTAGACTTGGAGTAATGTGCTGGAGTTGGTATGAAAGATCTTGAATTTCAGTTGAACCCAAATTCTTGTTGTTGGTGTGACACATATATGATAATATATTTGTGTAAAGGATCAGGTTTTCCTAGTAGTTGCTGTTTATTATGCCTGGATATTTTTAGTGTTAGGGTAAGAGTGTTTACTGTGGAGGTATCCTCATGGTGTGCTAGTAAAGCATTAGAATCATATGTAGAATGTCTTTGATTCTGGTTATGCATAGCTGCTTGTTGCCACAGGTTTGTCTTTGGGTAACAAACTCATACATTCTCAAATTCTGTGCTTGAAGTTAGTTTGGAAGATATTTAGCACAACTGCAAAGAGTTTACTATCATAACTCATATTTTCATATTGAACACATCTATCTGATTCCAAATGTTACCTTCTAAATGACATTAGTTTCTGCAGCTGAATGTTGGTATTAATAGTTAGTGAAAACTGTGTTTGTGATGTTGTGCGGAATTTGTTGTAACATGTCAATTTACCAATATGTAAATCATTTGATTTTAACAGAAGCTGGATTTTGGATCTTTGAAACTAGTCTGATGCAACTTCTTAGTGACAACAAAACTGACTTCACCAAACTAAATAGCATCTTGGCTTTGTACTTCCAGATTCAGAATGACTACTGCAATCTGTGTGTGCAACAGGTAACTTCTGAGCTATCAGTGCTAGATGGTTAAGTTATCCATTTGCTTAAATTGATGCCATGAAAGTGTGAGTAGCATTGATTTTAAGGCCTATACATACTAGATCTTGCCATTAGTTGAAGGTGAAAAGTCAAGCAGAAAGTTCAGTAAAATTATGTGTGTTAACAAAACTGAATTACTTTCTGAATTGTCACTTGATGTATAAAATTCTTCCAGTTGTTGAAAATGTAATACATTGACTTGGTTGTTGCACTTTAAAAATCTAATTGCTTTTATTTCTTAAGAATTTGTAAGAATTTATGGATATTTCTTTTTCAGGCAGGGTGATAAATGTCATCATTCATTTTTTATAACACATATTTCCATATATTCACTCTTATATGTAGAAAAACCAAATCACATTCAGTTTAACCCTTTTTGAGCTAATTATACTTTTAATTGAAAATTTATTATTTTAATTCTCAATAAACTGGGGTGTAGTATATATAAAAATTATATGTAGATGTAGCTGTATGCTTGTGATATGTGTTGAGAAGTTATGTAATCTGGCAGAAGTATGGAAGAAAATTTGAACTGACATTTACAATTTATTTTTTTCAACACGTACATTGTGAATAAAGGTTAATGTAGGTTGTAATGCATGAACACTGAAATGTTGCTTAACCATTTTTTTTTTTTTTTAAATAGTATATGAAGGGAAAAGGCTACTGTGAAGACCTCACAGAAGGCAAGTTTAGTTTCCCAATAATCCATGCTATAATGACTCATCCAGATGACCATCAGGTGATGGGTATCCTTCTGTTTCAGATCAGTTCCTTAGCTGATCATACAAGATTTTAAGATAAGACTACCTTTGTGTTCTGCACTTTTTCTCTGTTAGTTAAATTATTCAACTTAATTTCTTAAACCTTATTGCTGACACATAATAATGTGGTTTATGCAAACAGAATTGCTGAATAAGTACTGTGAGATGCTTGACTGAAACTTCCTTGTCACAGAATTTGACATTCTATTTAAACTACTGAATTACATGACATTACATTATATTCATATACATTTCACAGATACAACGTTTGTCCCAAGACAGCTGAATATGAAGCATGTCACTATTATACATGAGATGAAACATACAGCATTTATAAAACGGCACATTAATATGTGTAAGAACATAAAATAATACAAAAACCACTAATTTAATACAAATAGAATACAGAATATGAGATATGAATTTATGAAAAGAAATTTAGTGATATGACATTGCTTTATTAAATGACTGTAAATTAGATACTACAAACTGCATTCATTCATTCACTCATTTAGTAGTCGGTCTTATGACAGTTCCAAAGCCTCTTCCAGAGCAAGCTTTCCACATAGTGCAAACTAGAGCTTCCTCCTTCAAATAAGAGTATCCTATCCTTTCCTTAAAGTCATTCAGAAGCTTCCTACCTCTTCTTCCTTTTCTTCCTGTCACTTCTATCCCACCCTTTATCTTCCCTTCAATAACCCGTTGTAGAAGGCAGTTTCTACGCAAAATGTGACCAATCCAATTAGCCTTCTGTTTACTTATTTCATGTAGGATATTCCTCTGCTCCTTGACTCTCAGTAATACTTCTTCATTTCTCACACAATCGGCCCAACTGATCTGTTCCATCCTTCTCCAGCACCACATTTCAAAACTTTCCAGGTGTTTCTGTCCTACTGCCCGAAGTGTCCACGTTTCAGCACCATATAGATCTATGATGCAAATGTGACACTTCACTAGCTTCTTCCTCTTTTCCAAGTCCAGTGTGCTAGTAAAAAGAGCCCTCTTCTTGTTGAATGCAGCTTTAGCCATAGCAATCCTACATTTAATTTCACAAGCACATGTTCCTTCATTTGTTAAAATGCTACCCAAATATTTAAAAGATTCCACATTCTCTAGCTGTTTTTGTTCTATCATAATTTTTACTGGGAATGTTTGTCTTGAAATTCTCATTAATTTTGTTTTTTCCATATTCATTTCCATTCCATAGCATCCTCCAATTTCAATTAGTTTATCAATCATGTCCTGTAGCACATTTTCTTCCTTGGCCTGTAACCCAAGTTCATCTGCATATTTCACAGTGTGAATGATTTTCCCGCCTATTTTGAAGTCTCCAAACCCTTCCAGAGCTTCCTTGATAAGATATTCGCTCTACAATTTGAACAGAACTGGTGACAAATAGCATCCTTGTCTAATTCCTCTTCCAATCTTCACACTTTGTTTGTCCCCTCGGTTCAGTTGCACATTAACACTCTGAGCCACGTACAAATTGCTAATCAATCTTATGTCTTGCCAGTCAATACCATTTCTCTTTAGGATCTGCATTAATATGGTCTAGTTGACTCGGTCAAATGCCTTCTGCCAGTCTCTGAAGCAAACACATAGCTTCTCATCTATCTCCAAGGTTCATTCTGATATTATTCTCAGCATCCCAATTGCATTCCTAGTCCCTTTTCCTCTTCTAAATCCAAACTGATCTTCTCTGAGTGCATCTCAATTTTTTACAACCCTTCTTCTCAGTGTCTTTGCTGCTATGTTTGCTATATGTGCGATAAGACTAATTGTGCGATGGTCAATGCATTTTGTAGCTTGTGGCTTGTTCTTTAAGGCAATCATTGTAACTTCTGAGAATTCCTTGGGCCACTTTCCAGTTTCACAAATAGTGTTCATCAATTTCGTCACTATTTTCAAACTACCTTCTCCCAATAATTTGAGCACATCTCCAGGTACATCATCATTTCCTGTAACATTCTTATTTCTCAGTTTCTTGATGGCTTTTTCACTTCACATTGTAAAATATATGGAACTTTCTCATCTGTATCTACTTCCTATTCAGGTTCCACTTCTAGGGTTTTTCGGTTGATTCGTTCAATCGTATAGTTCTGTAATATAATTTTCCCAAATTTTCAGCAATTTTTTTTTTTATTGGTGTCGAGTTGGTTACAACCCGTGCTTCACCAATAGGTACACCACGGGATATTTACAGAGGTTGAGCACAGATTAAAACTAATGTACCATCATTGCCTTTTAGTTTCTACTCAATAATTTGGTCAGTATGTTGTTTTGGAGTTGTTTCATCCTTTGACTTTGCTCTACTCTTCTACTCCCTTGGGAGTTTTTAATGCCAATATTTTGAATCACTTGTTTCTCCTTTCAGCCTAGCTGTTTTGTCTTCATGTTCACTTAATCATAAGCCCTCTTCTTTGAAATTCCATAATCTCATTACACATGTTCTCAAGATATTCCTTTTTGGCATTATCTCTGCCCCTTTACAATTTGTTCCTCAGCCTCCTGTAGTTCTTCCGGCTTTCTTCAGTGTTGACATTCTTCCATTTCCTTCTTTCATCCATTTTACTGAGCATTTCCTGTATAACTCATGGTTTTCTTGCTCTCTTCTTGACTTTCCCAACCAGATCACTGATATTATCTAACACATTTTCCTTTTTACAGTTCCACTGCACTTCAACATTCCCACTTTCTCATCCAATTGAATCGAGTTTTTCTTCTAGATTATCCTGCACTCTTTGTCGTTGAGCATATAATTTCTCCAAATCCAATTGTGGTCTTCTGTTTTGGAACCTTAAAATTTTCTTCAATCTGGTGCAGATCTTGGCAACTAGTAAGTTGTGGTCGGAGTCAGTATCTGCCCACAGGCAGTGTCTGCAATCCTTCACACTGTTTCTGAATTGATGTTTCACAAGTATGTGTTTTCGAAATGATGTCGACTCTGATCTCCTGGTGTCTTTCATGTGTACAGTCTTCTCTTAGGCTTCCTGAATCATGTGTACGTGACAATCAGTCCATTTCTTTCACAAAAGTTAATGAGCATTTGACCTCTGTGATTCTTTCTTCCTAGGCCATGTGGTCGAAAAATATACCTATATGATTCATTTCCAACAACACTATTCCAGTCCCCCATTATGATGGTGTTTGTGTCACCCTATCCCTCTTCTTCAAGAATTTCTTCAATTATATAATACAACTCTTCCACTTCATCATCTGCATGCTCCCATGTTGACATGTACACTTGCAACATCAAAATAAAAGTCTGATTTCTCTGCACCTCAAACTCTTGCTCCATTCTTGAGGGTACACATTTGAGTATATTTTGTGACACCACTCTGCCAGCCGTTCCACCATACGTTTTTGTTGAGTTGTTGGATATGGATAGATAGACATGAGAAAGCTAATAGTTGCATTTCTGCAGCTTTACAGTGCATATGTGCCAAACAATTAATGAAATATATTACTAAATTAAATTAAATTAAGTTAAATTGATATTATTGGCCATCCTATATGAAGTCTCATACACAGTTCCTTGTAGTGGATGTCACTTCGAAAAGGGGAGAGCATGCTGCACATGTAAAAATAATACTGCTGTGGTGCAATATAAATAATTGTAGTGTTATATGAAGTAACAGAATTGCAGCAAGGATATCTTGTGTGTGTGTAATGTTTTGTAGATGCAGTGCTTGGTCACGTGCTGTGTATGAAAAAAAAGAATGGCTGCAAATAGGAATATGTGGAAAGTGTTGTTGCATAAATGCGGAACTGGTTATAAGGATGTTACATAGTTTCAGATTACTGCAGAATTTCTTTTCATCCTGTGACATAATAGAGAATCTGAATTTTAGCCTTAACAGCAACCAAACAGATATCCTGCGGCAACGCACTCGTGATGTGGAATTGAAGAAATACTGTGTTACATTGCTGGAAAAGTTTGGGTCTTTGATTTACACCAGACTTACTATGGAGAAGCTTGATGCTGAAGCAAGGGTTGAGATAGACAAACTTGGAGGCAATTCACTGCTAGAAAATTTCCTGGATAAACTGCTGGACTGGAAGTGGGAAACAGGTGACAAGAACAAAGAGCAGTGAGTCTCATGTGTTGTCACAAGTAAAAGAAGTTCATATGTGGCTAGCAAATTAATATGTATCTGTTATTTTGACTTTAATGGTTGCTGAGAACATGACAAGAGAATGTGACATACATTTGTTCACATGTTTGTCCAGCATTGGCATTTTTTATGGTGCCCACTCCGTGTAATATTTGTTACTGAATATGATTCTTTTTATGTCAAAAAATACGTTAATGACCCAGAAATGTATGCTGCACATTTATACCGTAATGTTTCTCTATTCATTGAATGTTTAGAAGGCCATTCTTAGAAGTGTCGTGGCCAGTGTGCATTTATCAGTATGATGTCACAATTTTATAGGCATTCCTAAGGTGGATTTCATCCAAATTATATTTTGTGAGAGCATGGTAAATTGACCATTTTGCCCATAAAGAATACCTTGTATTGGAATGGCATTATTTGTCATTCCTGGAAGCATTTCTACAAATGTAAGTGCCATCTTCGTATTTTAGGGAATAATGTACTATGTGCTTGCCATATGTAGCTGAAGAGAATACCTTTTATACAGAGGTACCTAGATTGGTGGGATGTTATTGCCTGTGTGATTTAGTGTTTTTATAGTCATGACTTGATGTGTTCCTGTCTGACCTTTGTTTGTTTTACTGTAAGGAAATATTGTATTCATGGATAACCAAGAATAGCAATAGTCTCATTGATGTAAAGAGGGGTTGGCATTGCAGATTGCAAAGTTGCATGCACCTACGTAGTGTTGTGCAAATTAGTATAGCATGATATATTGCTGTACACTCATAAGCGAAGGAAAATATGTGTACCCTGTGGTTTATTTTTGTCATTAATTAATTCATGTTCACATGGTTTGTTGCCATTATTCTTTACCTTTCCTTGAGCTCATAACCGCTGCGGCTACTTTGTGCAAAAAGGCGATTTTGCAGGAGGGTAAGACTGATTTTTTGGAAGATGATATAAAACCCCCGCCCATTTTAAGCTGGATTCGCACTCCTACGAAAGTGGCGTACATTAGTAACTGTCTTTTGGAAGCTAATTACAACCGTTTTTAAAAGTCTTTCCATATATTCCTGTTATCGAAACATATCGAACATCTAAATATAGTAAAACCAGCGTTATTAAACTTAATATAGGAAGCACCAGAAAAACTTTGTTACATATCTTGTGCAGTTCTGTGACAAGTCTCTAATTACAACGAGAATTTTTGGCAGTAAGGTAATAAGTGGGAAAGTCTGTAGAAGGAAGTTGTCAGAGATAATTGCAGGTTCGCCCAAGCACAACAGCTTTCTTTGGCAGGTATTGAAGAAAAAATCTAGGGATAGCAATTACCATTAAACAAGAACTGGTATAAATTAGTTTTGCGGATTGTGTAGACATTCGGAAAGACACTCTGTGAAAACTGTAGCTGTTGAATTACATGATTGACTGTATTCCGTGATAGAGAGACAGTTAGTTTTGACTACTTTATTCCGAATCTATCCAATTATCAGGCCAGAATTTTGAAGCTCATGTTTAATGCCTGTGTCTCCATATTTCATCACAGTCTAAATAGATATTCAGGTTATAGAATAGGAGAAAATAGACAGATGGAAGCAGCTAACTATCGATATGTAGTTGACAAGATATATGTGCAGACCGACACGCATGGACGTTCTTCCTTGTATCTAAATGGGCATAGAAAAGTACTTCAAACTTTGAGGTAATAGTTTCCTCCAAAGGGTTATTCTGCACCCGAAGTGGAGGAGATATTTTGGCCCAAATCGTTAGTAACATTGTACCTTGCTACAAGGAAGCACATCTGTGGAAATATAAAATTTGTAATTCGAAAAGTTATTGAATGACGCTACGTTAACTGAAAAATTTGCGTAGGATTAAAAGATACTCTATTGCCGTGAATTGGTGTTGACGAGGAGATGTGAAGGAGGAGATTGTGTCCTGCTGCTGTATCTGTCCTCTATCACTCATCTGCAGATACACGAATGTTACTGTCAGGATACTAAGACGAGGTAAACCCTCGTAAAGCGCCGTATCCAATGACACCATAACCTGCGTATATATCTAATACTGATGTTAATACTACGTGGAAATGTACCTCCATTCCCACACACTTTTCATGTCGTGGCTCTTAAGCGCAGTACCAATTAATATTTGTCCCTCATTTTTGATGTCCCACATTACCGGTGGCGCTAAACATACTTCTTGCGATACCGAAATGCACATTTGCATGTAAAATTACTATTCGTACTTTTCGGTACCTTTGTTGTTGATTTCCATTACTGCCTTAATACACGGCACTTAAAGAGTTTATTTGTTGTTTGCTTTCGACAGTTGCGGTGGTAACACTTGCCCGTTAATGAACCGTGTGACCTAATAATAACGACATAATAAACAAACCAGACGATTTATTCTAGAAGGACAAATAATTGAAACCATTTGAACAGTCGCACCTGCAGTCATCTTAGTATTTATTGCAATTCCGTCTCTACGATTACTGTGCTTAATAGACGAAATTCATAATCCAGCATTAACACTAAAAGCAGTTGAACACCAATGATAATGAAGTTATGAATATTCAGATTTCACAAAACTCGAATTTGATTCATACATGGTACAACAATAAGATGAACAAACCAATATATTCCGGCTGCTAGATACAGACAACCGTGTTGTACTACCAATACCTAAATACACCAATCCGAATAAACATAAGAGCAGCAGATGTGTTACACTCATGAACAGTACCAAGACTTGGGGTAAAAACAGATGCCACACCAGGCCGACTTAACCAAATGAGATTCTCAATCACCCGGCCCGGCCTCCTATAAGGACAATGCTCAGAAATCTGCGGAGCAAACCACAGATTCATACCAATGGAAATTGAAAGTGTATCAACAAACAAATTTTTTAATTGAGTATCAAAGATAAGGGAATCTTCGGATGACTGAAAGCAAGTAATAGTCTCTTAAACCAGTTCATTATATCTCAGTAATATCCCTGAAGATAAGGGATTTATTAATTATATAACATCAGAATATCAAACTGAAATAATCATAAAAGATATCCTTTTATACCTCAAATAATACCTATAGAATGAACAATACTATACATTACATTCCTAGCAACATTTCTAATATTTAACATCATAAATTACTTAATCCAATTGAAAAAAAAACAAAGAAAAATAAAGAAAACCATTAACGTCAATAAAACAAACTCTAAGTGATAATAAACCTATTTTCAGTTTTTGATTCAACAACAGAAATTAACACTCTCCTATTAAACTGAACAAGAACAACTAATGGAATACTACTGATTCCAACAAGAGTTTGATTAATCCCATCACGGAATAGTATAAGAGTAAGCTCATTAATAAATAAACTACACCAAGAAATGAAGACAATTCCAAGAAAAGGAAATAAAGGAAATTCATTCATCCTAAAATCATTATTTCTTATAATCCTAACAAATAATTTCTTAGGGTTATTCCGATACATTTTCACTAGAACAAGACACCTAACACTTACGTTAACCTTAGCCCTACCTCTATGAATGAGATTTATACTATTCGGGTGAATCAAAAATACCAACCACATATTTGAGCACTTAGTGCCCCAAGGTACACCAACCATTAATAACATTTATAGTAATCACGAAAACAATGAGCAACCTAATTCGACCAGGAACACTAGCAGTACGAAGACAGACACTCTCTTCGTTCCGCCAAAAGAATAATATTTTGCCAGTTTGTTAAGTCGGTCTGGTTGCAAACCGCTCCGCACCAAGCACCGTGAACCTGTTGACTAATCATGCAGCATGCAAGCCTAGGTTGTGTAACTTGTGAATACACTACACGAGGGTGTGCTGATAAGTCCTTAACCCGACCTACTTTCTGTTGTCGTAGGACGGAAGCGAAAGTGTCATTTGAAAGGGGGTCTGTTCCTGTGCCGAATTGCAAGTCTTTTCTTGTTACAGAGGTTGAAAGGAAGCATGTCAGATGACGCGCGTGGTTTCAACAACATGGAGACGCGAGCTGTCAAGTTTTTTTTTTCTTCAAGGCAAGGCGCCGAAAGAAATTCACGCCATTCTGACAGAAACATTAGGGTAACATGCACCATTGTATACCACCGTCAGTAACTGGGTGGCCCAGTTTAAACGTGGTGACTTTTCCACCTGTGAATTGCTTCGACCTGGACGACCCAAAACAGTTACCACCCCGGAGATTATTGATCAAATTCACGAAATAATCTTGGAAGACCGCCGGAATTCGGCTAAATTAATAGCTGAGCAACTGGGCTTCTCACTGAGCGGGTTGGATCCATCATTCATGAAGATTTGGACATGCGGAAGCTCTCCGCGATGTGGGTCCCGAAATGCCTGAATGCGGATCAAAAACGTCAACGGTGCCAGTCGACTAAGCAAAATTTGGAATTTTTCAACGCAATCCAAATGATTTTCTGTCGCGACTGGTGACCGTGGACGAAACCTGGTTATATCACTATGACCCGGAAACAAAGCAACAATCATTGTAGTGGCGGCATAGTGGCTCACCCCACCCCAAAAAATTCTGAGTGCAAAAATCCGCTGGAAAAGTTCTCGACTCGATTTTTTTGGGATCAAGACGGCATCTTCTTCATTGATTATCTTCCAAAGGGTCAGACTATCAACGTGGATTTTTACTTATCCCTGCTGGTGCAATTGAAGGATATTTTGAAGAAAAAACGCTGTGGGAATTTCACCAAAGGGGTCTTGTTCTTGCACGACAGTACCTCGGCTCACCGGGCGCTTGCAACCCAGAGGAAACTGGCCTACCTGGGCT
>Ga0123355_10013721_pt1 | contig 12625 bp, 8 predicted proteins | sample TergutEmb28metaG_3_FD_89872 | JGI IMG/M metagenome (GOLD analysis project Ga0123355, IMG submission 89872) | Embiratermes neotenicus P1 segment gut microbial communities from Petit-Saut dam, French Guiana - Emb289 P1 | ecosystem: Host-associated > Arthropoda: Insects > Digestive system > Gut ...
AAATAATTTTTTTTTTTTTTTTTTTTTGTTTATATTTTTAATATTAAATTTTTTATATTTAGGTGTGTTTTTTTTTTAAAGTTTTTTTTTTTTTTTTTTTTTTTTGTAAAGTCTAAATAAAATGAATACAAAATAGGGATTCTGTATCTTTCAATTCTCACACTTCATTTCCGAACTGCTGAGCGGATTTCGATTAAATTTTGGTAATGAAATTCCACACTTTAAGATTTCGGGCCTCTTCATTTGTAGTTAATTAAATTATAGAGTTTTTAGAAAACTTTACAAAACTAAAATGATAAGTCTTTCAGACAAACTTTTTAAAATTAATTTGGGGAAAACAAATTCTTATTAGATGCAGGTAAATATATGTTTTATTCTAGGCGGTGGGAATATATCTGCAACAATACATTGAGTTTTCAACATATGTGAAATACTGGCGTTATTCGATTACTATTATTTAAGAAAATAATTGTATTTTTTTCTATAGGACTGCATGCGCCTATTAATTGTTTTAAGTATTTGGCAGTTTCTATGTTGAATTTTAGTCGAAACATCGACTATACTGAATAAGGTTTTTCGTGGTTCCTCTCAATCATTCTAGGCAATTATTGCCTTACAATAGTTTAAGACCATCCCCATCCACACTTTTCCAGATCCAGATGTTAGTCACTAATTATCCTACTATTCTACACTATCAGTTATACCCGTTCTAGCTCTAATTGAGAGATGGAATCTTGGCTTCAGGGAATCTAAATGTTTCCTTAGGGGACCCGAAATACTTACGGAAATGAACAACTAAAAAATTTCTGGTAGTTTAGTCACTAACTTGATTATTGTTCATCTTTTAATATTGTTTTTTTTTCAGATCATACATCGGTGTTTTGTAAATATATGACGGTGGCACCGGAACTTTAATACTTCACCGATCGGATTCACCCAAATATTAACTTTACTTTACGCAGGCTAAACAGTTACTGTTCTTTGCGTCCCTACGCGGTAATTGGCACCCCCATTTCCCTTTCTTTTCCACTACTTGAATTTATTTCCACTTCCCTGATTTCCAATTGGCTGTCTTTTAATTTCACTATTTCCTAATAGATTCAAAGTTAAAATTTTTAAATTATGTTACTTGATTGGCTACTTATGACCTAACATTGCCCGCCATGTTGTGACCTGTATGAATCCAAAATGAGCGTTCTAGCCGTTTTTCTTAATGTGTACGCCTGACTACCATCCATCCTCCTCCGCAAGATTTAAGAGGTCGAAAATTGCCAAAGTTTAGAAATTTCCACAATTTAACAAGTGAACTAAACACATTTATTTTGACATTGACATACTGCGACATCTGCTAGAACATTCTGGCCACCCGCAACGCACAAAGTCTTGTCCTTTCAAAACGTCCCTTATTTTTGTACCTCTACTATGCCTTACCACCGGGCATTCAATTTCACTTGCCCAGTACATTCTCTCTTAACACATGTGCAACGGTTATAAAGTTTGTAGCCTAAGCTGCTGTCCGCGTCATTAAGTTAAAAGAATTCAAATAAATAAAAGTAATATGCATTCCAGATTTATATGTGAATGGTGGTAGAATAAAACGGTCAGAAGGAAAAGGAATAGGTTTTGAAGTTAAAGGATATGACTTATTTCAGTTAGATACAATGTAAAACGTTCTTATATGAATAACGTTCCGCTTTTTACAATACGAAGAAAAGTAGTTTTCCTTTGTCGTTTTGCAAAGTTTGTGTCAGCAAATAAAACATCGTAAAACATGTCTGAAATATGTACGTTACACAATGAAGTGCATTTCCGGTCTTTTTTTATAGCGTCACAGCTGTGTACTTATCAGTGAATTCCTTTACATCAATAGACTCCTTGAAGTATGTACCAATGGGGTCGCCTTTAGTCGCAAGAAGTTTTCCCGGTAGTTAAGAAAAATAAATTGACAACGGCTTGATTGACTGAAGGCCTTGTTGCAAGGCAAAAACGTCTCCAGCCCTCACACAATGCGGAACTTCTACGCTGAATGTATGAAGGTATTCAGTTAACCTTTGACAGTAACCATTTCCATTCCATCGCTATTATACAATATATGAGTTCAGACACACTACTGTTAGCTACCATAACAATTAGTAAGTCTTTTTCCATTGAATTCGCCACGCGATTCTCTCCGAAATACACCAGTCACGACTATGATTTTCATTTTTTTTTTGGTGCGACAGCTCCCAGTGGGCCAGGGCCTCCTCATTCATGAGGTTTCTAGATCACACATAACGATGCACCGCAGTCGGTAGGACTCCTCTGGACGAGTGATCTGTTCGTCGCAGAGACCTCTACCTGACAACACACAATACTCATAACAGACGAACTTCCATGCCACCGGTGGGTTTCGAACCCACAATCTCAGCAGACGAGCGGCCGCAGACGTACGCCTTAGACCGCGGGGCCACTGAGACCGGCGACATTAAACATTTAGTTCTTCAAAATCAACTGAAGGAACCCTGGACGGCGTAGGCGGTGCAATGTCTAGGTCATGTGCTGGAAAACCACGATTCGTATTTAGATTTCTGGTAGACGTTAGAGTTTCCTCCAAGGCATCCTGTTCGGCTGTGAGACCACCCCAGGCTCCAATGTAATAGGTATCGGGTAAGGCGGCCGAAGTGTAAAGCTGACCGCTAATCTCCACGTAGTGACGGGATTAAAAGGAATGGAACTGTGTAGTAGTTCCTGTTTGTGCCATCACGGCCAGCAAGACACAACGCTGAACACGCCAAAATAAAGGTATTTTCTCATACAGTTTACCGAAATGTTTTATTAGACTGTCATGGATGGACCTTTTTTCTGCGGTCCAGTCATCTGTCTGATTATCTTAAAATATGATTTTTGAAATCGCATCCTTATTTATATCCCTAGAAGTTATTATAATCATTACGTAATCAGGCCACAATAGTGGCAAGTTTGTTGCGGCAGATTATTTTTCTTATATCGTTCGGGCCCACTTAAAAGACTTAATATGGTTCTAACAAAAGAACCCGTCCTTGGCTGGGAATATCTTAAGAAAAGCATACATACTTAAATTTCTTATATCGACAGTGCTTGTTCCTCACCACTTTTAAAACAAATGGCACTGAAACTGAAAACTGTTAATGAAAACAGGGTCTGGTTTGGCAAAAGGGAATTTTCAAGCTTTTTCTGCAATACGTTGTTTACACAACAACAAAGAAACCGTTGAAATTTTGTCTGCTTACTTCCGTCCACGCTACATAACTCGGCCAGTTGCTTCAAATTTGCTTCTTCTTCGTTTGGTCGTGGATTTTTTTTACTAACCCTTCACTGGGATTATTTCCATGATATTTTTATGCCCGCAAGTGTCAGTGGCTGCCTCAACGCCCCATACGCGACATTGCGTCATCTAAACCAACTCCTGTACTGATCTCAATGGCATCCTTACGTTTATCCCTGTCAATAGATCGGTGCTTGCTCCACCACAAGCTCTGGTTTACGCCATGTTAGGTCAGACGGCTGAGGTAAGCGTCTTCATATGACGGCCCACAGTGTATGTGGTTAGGTCTAAATGCTTATTGACATAGGGTACTGTTCGTATATATATGCTGTATAGATTCACTCTGGATGTAACATCTTTTAACTGTTCACAAAACCTTGATAACCCTTAATGAATTATGAAAATGCAATCACAGACATAGTACACGATATCTTTCTTAATATCCTGAAATAAGGTAAAGTTACAGAATAAGCGTGATAAGATATGGTCTATAACAAAACACTTTGTGTATTATGCAGACATTCGAACACAACTATATTTCACCTAGTAGTGCAGTGGGTATACGACTACACTGGGTGCAACTACGTGTTGGCCATCTTCAGGTTGTAATTTAACTTACAGAGCAGCTATACAAGATGTGTGGGGTGTTTTTTGGGGTATTGGGTTGGGGGGGAGTGGGGGAACGAGATCTCGTTGTTTCTATAGTGGGTAGCATGACCTATGCCGAAACATGTAGTTGCACCCAATGTAGTCGTATAGGTGAAATATAGTTGTGCTCGAGTGTATGTATAATACACAACGTTTTTTTTTATTAAACTAACACAGAGGGGATGACGCACCTAAAAATGATATGGTGTGTTTACGTTTTTTTCCATCCGGTAACTATTGAGCGAGACAAGCATAAAATAGGCAGTAGGTCGAGAAATTTTAGTAAAACTCATTAGCGTGGCTTTTGGTCTGCGATTCTCGAATTGCCATATGGGACACCTTGTCATACACAGTACAGCACTTTTCCATTTTACAGTTGCAATCCTAGCAAATGCATGCCTCACGCAGACTATGCCGAGGGAGTGGGGGTTGAAAAAACGAAAAAAAACACTACATAATAACTCAGCTGAAATGACTTCAGTAACAACTAAATGCGCTTCTTAACCTTTTTATTTGGCGTGAAAAACAGGGGGACCCTGTTCTCAGTAATCACCGCATGTTGCAAGTTAATTTGTTTCTGTACTCAGTAAGTCATTTCCAAATGGTATTTCGCCAACCCACCAGTAATTACGTCCATAACACACTCCTCTAGTTCTTAATCATTCATGACCTTCATATGTGAGAGAGTTACGTTCAATTACTATCAAAAATAATAGAATTCTATAGTCGTTTGTATGCAGAAAAACAATGCCGTGTTCGGAAATCCCCCATTCGTGTTTTATGTCCTAAGATTATTTAATTATGTTTAAAAACTGAAAGACTGAGACAGCTTGTTGGATACATAACGAATGTTTGATTTATGTCTAAAGTGAACTCCGATAACTAGGAGAGGGGTGTGCAGCATGTTCTTGCTTTTGTTCGATTTTAAATCAAAGTTCTACCATTCTTTCTCATAATCCCATCAGTTTCAACTTTATATTAAAAATTTAATTTCCAAATTTTGTAAGGTGTACTACAATGCTATCATAAAATAGGTCCATACTCGACAACATGCTTATGGAAGTGATTTTATATTTTATGCTTAATATGTACGGCAAAACACTTCACACAGATTTTGTTTATATCTACGTGGTAGATTTCCAGTATACAAGTTCCGCAGTGTTCATTTTCATGAAGAATGGTCCCTAGCACTCCTACTAAAGAAAATACCAGCAGTAGGGCTTTCATATATAGACCTATCATAACATGTACGTTAAATTTGGTGCAAGATATTTTATGCTTAAATATAATCACAAATTCCAAGATTTAACAATGTTGACAGATCACGAAGCGTACTTTACCCATGTGCCTCCAGACACCTTCAAACAGCCCTTTTTTAATTCTGCATATTAACCTTCTTAAATTATACATATAGAACAACACAGTTTAAAAGTAAACAATTACATTTTATTTACAGTACACAATGTTAATAAACAGGGTTTAAAACCCAAGAGACGAGGAAGAAAGTATTGAATAGAAAATATCCTCTTTCAAAATTGCGGATTTTAACCTTTTAAAGCCTACTGATTGCGTGATGCATCAACAGGTTTAACATTCAACAATTGTGCTCTCCGCCCACACTGTATTTATATGTTTTGTATTTATCTGAGAACAAACAGCGACCAGCGACTTGTGCCATCTTCACCATAAACTGATCGGTTTTTATAACCGAGGTGCAAAGTGTTTACTGCGCGGTACGAACTGGGTCATTAAATAAAGCAGTCTGTGTAGGTAGTATACCTATAATGTGTTTAAATAAGAACTACTGAACCAAAATATTCTAAAGAATGAGATGCCATAATCAACTGTATGCTATAGCATTAACCTTTCATACACAGTTTGAGCCTTGATAATGATATTTATTGGAATCAAAACATACAGTTGAAAAACTTGAAATATAAATTAGAGTTGTGTTTGGGTTGAACCTTGAGTTTTATTGAAAGATAATATTTTTGAGTTCTTTTATTTGTATTCCTCGCGTGACACAAGGCTTGATCTTGATGTACTTTGCTTTGTTAATGTGCGCCTTTCTTTTCTTTTTTTGTTTCTTTTCCTTTTTGGACAGTAGAAGTTTTTGCGTTCGCACTCAGAATCTTATGTTCATTGACTGATCTTCAGGCAAATATTTTCCTTCTGCTAGATTCACATCAGCGTCTAATCACACCTGCAGAGACGTTAACAGTACTAAAATAAATTTTTTATCTTAATAAGATTTTGTAGAATTATTTTAATATTTTATTAAGCTGCCTTCTCAAAGATGAAATCTTGTCCATTGTAATTATGTGCGATGTTAATATTTTAACTTCGATATATTTTCAATTCTGTAGAGCCCGTACCTTATCAAGGAACCTCTTCAAGGCTTTGGACTTCAGATAGGAGAAGTAATTCGCACTGCGAAATATTAAGATAATATTGTAGTGCTGGCTAAGGAAGATGCGGTATTACATTGAATGACAGACATAGTTATGGGACGCTGTGGAATGAACATAAATATGAAAAAATTTAAGAATAAGAAAATCTCAAGGTAACTACCAGGTACAGAAAATGACAGATCAAAAACAAGTGGAAAATGTTGAATATTTAAAGCATATAGGTAGCACGATAAAAAATTATGCAGGATGTGCACTGAAAATTATGCTAAATCCAGGATTTCAATAGCAAACGCGGCATGTAATAAGGAGAAAACTCTTTTCGCCATCAAATTGGACTTAAATGTAAGGAAGAAACTAGTGAAATGCTACTATTGGAGCATAGCTTTTTATGGTGATGAAAATTATACATTCCGGAGAAACAGATTGTAACATACGTTTGAAGTTAAACTGTGGTGCTGGAGAATGACGGACAAGATCATTTCGGGCAGTCGTGTGAAGAATTAAGCATTTCACAGAGTCAAGGAAGAAAGCAACATTCTACATGCAATAAAACGAGGGAAGGCTAAGTGAATCGGTCACATCTTATGTAGCAGCAGTCTTCTGTAACACGTGATTGAAGAAAAGATAGAAGGGATGGCAAGAAGAGGATGAAAATCTAAGCATCTACTGAGTATCCTCACGGAAGATAATTAAACGAGAATGAGGAAGCGGTAGACCGCTATCTGCCTTCGGGAGACTACAGACCACTCGCAAGACAGAGTACGTGATGACAGATGTTAGTTCAATAAATCGTGTTCCACTCTTCTGTCATCTTGTATTTTCATTTTTGGTTGCTTTCTGTGTGTTAATTTTTGTGTATTGTTGTCGATTTTGCAATTGACGATTAGGCTGTTGAGGAAGCACAAAAAAGGAACTGGAAATAAAAGATGTGCTTCCTAGTCTTAATACATGATACATTCTGTTTATTGACATGATTCGTGTAGGCACCAATGATTAAACTTTTAACACAGTACTTATAATTTAATATTCACTGTCAACTGCATGCTTCGGCTACGTTAAGCTATCCTCAAGAGAATACAGCTGCATAAAGCCAGAACGTACACTGTGAATGTTTGTTTCTTCTGTGGTGTTTTGTGTTTTATAAAAATACTAAAAATAAAATATTAAAAACAATATTGGTAAAGATGTCGTCTCGTATAGTGCAATATTCAAATAGAGTAGCCACATTTCAAATTGATTATATATATATATATAATGGCCATGTCTGGAGATCAGAATGCAGGACGAAGTTACAATGTAAAGATTGACAACAGCCCCTTTGAATGGGGTGGAACAGTCCAAATACTTTGGAACAACCTTAACGAAAGAAAATTTCGTGTAGCAAGAAACTGAGAGCAAATTCAAATCTGAGAATGCTCGTTATCATTCGGTGCACGATTTTTGTCTTTTAGTTTCTTATCTAAAAATATAAAGATTAAGATATACAGAGCTATAATGGTGCCTGTCTTTTGTATGGGTGTGAAATTTCGTCGTTCACAATCAGGGAGGAACGTAGGCTGAGGGTGTTTGAGAATAGGGTGCTTAGGAAAATATTTGGGCTTAAGAGAGACGAGGTAAAAGGAGAATGGAAAAAAAACTACACAATGAAGAGCTTAATGATCTGTACTCCTCAACCAATATTGTTCGGGTGATAAAATCGAGAAGAATGAGATGGACGGGGCATGTATCATGTATGGGGAGAGTAGTGGTATATACGGGTTTTGGTTGGGAAACCTGAGTGAAAGAGACCACTTGGAAGACCCAGGCGTAGATGAGAGGAAAATATTAAGTTGAATCTTCAGGAAGTGGGATGTGAGGGCATGGGCTAGATCGATCTGGCTCAGAATAGGGACAGGTGGCGGACACTTATGAATATGATAATGAACGGCCAGTTTCCATAAAATTCGGGCAATTTCTTGACTAGCTGAGAAGCGGTTACCTTCTCAAAAAGAACTCTGCTCCATGGAGTAATTAAATATGTATATGTAATGTTAGGCATTTTGCTTAACGGCTGAGAAATAATACATATAAAACGCAGTTCAGTGCCTTGTAAAGGAAAGATCCAGACTGGCCCGGCTTCATACACATGTTACCCATTCTCGGTTCTGAAAAATCCGCATACTATATAGGCTTGTCTTATATGAGTAGTAGTGGATTCAAATTACCTTTGCTGCGCAAATTAACATATTTTGTCATAGGCAAAATGTCTTCTCGTTCTTATTGCTTTGTGGAATAAATTACGCCGTCTCCTTATTGCATCACATTACCTAGAGTAGGTTGAGAGATAACATAAGAAGACGAATGCTCTAGCACGTTTGCTCCGAAATACTGATTATGAAGTAAGCGTGTTTCGATTATAACCCTTCTTAGTAGGACATACACGTAGCTGCCATTCTACACCAGTGCGGGTTTCAATTAAAATCAGCGTGAAAAACGTGATGTGAAATTTCCTGCCATAAATGGTATCAATATCGCTGCCTTGCAAACTCACAGTTTTGAAGAGAACTGACGCCACAGATCAGAGACTATTTTGTTGCAGGACGTTTCCAAACTTTCGTTACAGTAGGTCTTCGAAACATGCGAAACTTGTGTTACGGCATTTATTTCGGTAAATGTTGAATAAATTGCTGTAGCGCAGGCAGACTCAAAGTAAACTATCCTTTCTTTCGGGTTCTGTAAGTCATAAGCCACTGGAGTTGGTCACACTGCGTGAAATATTTCCGCTGAGACAGCATGAATACCTACAGAACTACTAGACCCTTTGTGGATTAGGTCCCGTGGCCTGTTCCGTTTTAGATTTAACATCGTATTGGAATATAACACGATGTTTTGAAATAAGGATAAACCCATCCCAAAGCCACGGACGTGGCATGCACGGTCCCCCGATTTAACCCCTTGTGACTACTTCCTTTGGGGTTACGTGAAGGACAAAGTGTTTGTGCCACCACAACCCGTAAGCATACCTGATTTGAAGAACAGATTTACCGCGGCTGTGGAGACCATCACACATGATTTGCTGAGCAGAGTATGGCAGGAATTGGACTATCGCCTCGATGTGTGCCGTGTGACGAAGTGTGCATACATCGAACATTTGTAGGTATGTGTCATAAACTTGTTGAGTTACTCTTTCATTTCTACTGGTATTTATAATTCTGTTCACCATACTTGTGAATATAATGAACTTCAAAACCGCTCCAATCATTTTGATACACCCTGTATATATATATATATATATATATAATTTATATCCCGAAAGTCCGTCTCCCAGAAATTGAGGTGTTCTTTAATGTAACTCAGTAAAACATTTCTTTCACCACCTTTATTAACATATTGCCAATTATTCTATTCAGTTACAAGAGGAAGCCCTGTTTAAATATGGAGGGATTTTAAAAGAGAGTGACATTGAGAAGTTAAAGACGTTTTTGCCTGTAATAAATGTCGTTTAGAAGTTCTTGTCGACAGGAATCAGTACGAATGTTTCTCAGTGAAGTTTCAATAAACCAAGGTTAAAAAACAGCTCTAATGCTGGTATGAACGCTCTAAATCAGAGAGTTACATATAGCTGTAATTGGCAGAGTCTAGTCGAAGGAAATATTGAAAAAAAAAACCTTCAAGGACATTGCGTTTAACAACCCCTCTCTTATATATTTTTTCTGGAAAATATATGCCTGCTACTCAGTAAATAATTATAACTTCTCAGAAATAATCGACGACTAAAATCAGAATTGGGAAAAGGCAGAACGCTTTGAAGCGGTGTAGTTCATTGCCTTACATGTTGTCTTATTCCTTCTTCTATTGTCGTTTCTGACGCCTCTTATCGAATTTACTGCATTCTCCTGGCTTCAGGCCGCCATTGACGCCATGTCCACACGGCTATCTCATTTTCACAGCACGCACTCCAGCCTACTGGGATTGTGACATTGAATGGGGAATCGCGTAAGGCAGCCTAAAGGTCTCATTAAAATAATACCGAGTTAATGACACTGGATATCCCAACTGAGAATCTCAGTTATTACTAGCACATTTGGCTGCTTCTTCGACAGTCCAATTCGGAACCATCTCACTATAACGTTAGACCGAGACTAACACTCGGATACAGAACATTTTAACGTCAACACTTCTCTGCTATAATCGGCGTTCTGGTAATAATACACAGGGCGTACATTTATATAAATTCAATGAATGGAGCCTGTTCGAGTCCGACAGCTGCAATAGGCCTATCCCTGGGGATTCAGACTTCCTATGCGACAGCCATGCCGTGAGCACGGACACAATAAATAATACCTTTACACGCAAAGTCCAGAGGTACCATTCGTCTCCAGCCATATTCAATTTCCAGAAACTTGACATTACAATGAACAGTTCAGATCCGCACAAAGTATAATGCCACGCAAGGGTTAAAGAAAATGGGTCCATAAATGGTTCACTTAGTGGCGTAATAAACAGCGTTAACAAGGCGAGTTTACTTCCAAAAGGTCAGACTCACACAGTGTGACACGCTTATACACGCTTTTGTTTACGTCCATAAAGAAAGTACAGCTTTCCACATACCTATTTTCACTAAACATAAAATTTCCTGAACAGCGTAATGTGCAGACAAAATACCGAATTTCACCCAAGCCGGGAAATAAAATTACAGGGAGAATTTCATGTATAATATGGATTTCTCTGCCACGAATTTCATGAAAGTCACCCTCAACAAAAGACTGTGAGCATCTCGTGTGTTAAATTTTATCCATATGTAAAGAAATGTACAAAATATGTAAAAAGCTTCATTCAACCTCTGAATAAGGTGTGGTTTTGGCAGTACCTCTTTTTAGGTGACACACAGCAGCTCAAATCTAATCGATCGGGAGATATGGAAGGTAAGAGATAAAATCCATTTAAAGCAGAGAATTGTTGTCTCTGAAGTGACTGGCACCAAACACATTAATGCTCGACAACTTTCTCTACATAAATTTTTTACCGAAGGTTACGACAATCCGACAAATAATTTAGTAGCTGATACTTAGTCACGTGAGACGAAAGGACGGGCGAACTAATGGAGATGATTTCCGCATAAGACTCTCCTTTTTCTGCATAAAGAAGGCCAACAACCCTTGGATAAATTATTAAATTTTTAATATCGTGTTATAGTTAAAATAAATCCTTCGTTACTCAAAAAATTGCAGGGGAAATATTACAGTGTTTGATACAGTGCCTTAGAAGTACCACTAAGAAATAAATCAATAAAATTTTCTCTGACTGTCAGGTGGAGGAGATCAAAACTATAAATAAAATGTGTAACCCATGTGATTGATCCCAAAACCTTAAAAATCCACGTTGTATAAGTACCACTGTTGAATTCGTAATGAATAGAAAAATATCGGTAATAAATAAAGGTTTTCAAGATAAGTTTTGTGCTTTGGTGAAAAAACAATAAATTAACTTCAAATCGAGTTTTTTAATCTGGATCCACGAGCTGAATAAATTCATATTAATGAGACATACAAGTTGTTCCTTCTTCTTATATCTTAATATTAATTTTAGTGTCAATACGGCTATAAAAACTTGTTTTTGGAATTAATTTTTATATCCACTTCATGAAGACTTTCGCGTTGCATGTGTTTCTTATCTTTAAACATCCCAAAAGTAAGTTTTAACGCGAGTTGCGAATTGGGGTTCCACGAGTCTGGGGAGAGGGTTCACAGAATTAATAGGGGTTCGCGATAATAAAAAACTGAGAAACACTGGGGGAAAAAATAATACCTACGGAAAATTGCAAGTCACAAGCATAAGGGTTTAACAACTTTGTTACATTTTGCATGATGTGGTTTGTAAACTTGTAATTCCGACCTCTCATGTAGTTGAAATGTGTACAGCATTTTACGAAACTGGTTCGTTAGCAGTATAAAGCAGTGGCAATCTCAAGGTTATTGGGCTCCTGTATTGCCAGGAATGACAAGTCGGCTGATGACACGTCTATTTAGAAAACGTCCAAACAACTTACCCCATGCTGGTTCCCATGAGATTGTAGTCTTCAAATGATCACTGTCCGGTTCAACAGTCGTGTTTGCTATCTTGATGTCACTCACTGGACCAGGGTTGAATGTGTCTGTGAAGTTCACAACACAATTATTTATTATATACAGGGTGTCCCAGGAGGAATGTGCCAGACTTCAGGAGAGTGTTCCTTATGTTAAACTATACCGATATAACCCAAAACACCTATATCCAAAGTTGAACGGTTACGGAGATAATGGCC
>Ga0123355_10013722_pt1 | contig 12625 bp, 12 predicted proteins | sample TergutEmb28metaG_3_FD_89872 | JGI IMG/M metagenome (GOLD analysis project Ga0123355, IMG submission 89872) | Embiratermes neotenicus P1 segment gut microbial communities from Petit-Saut dam, French Guiana - Emb289 P1 | ecosystem: Host-associated > Arthropoda: Insects > Digestive system > Gut ...
ACGGTACGGTTGAGGCGCATATCCGCCTCGGCGTGGACAGCCGACAGGCAGACCAGCAAGTACGCGGCGCGGTAGTATTGCCGCATGGTACAGGCAAAACCGTTAGAATCCTTGTATTCGCAAAGGGAGACAAAGCCGTTGAGGCCGAAAAGGCCGGCGCGGACTTTGTAGGTGCGGAAGAACTTATAGCGAAAATCCAGGGTGAAAACTGGTTTGACTACGATGCAGTAGTCGCTACGCCGGACATGATGGGCGTTGTTGGCCGTATTGCGCGTCTCCTCGGCCCCAAAGGTCTTATGCCAAACCCAAAATCCGGCACGGTAACAACGGATATCGCCAAAACGATTGAAGAGATACGCGCCGGTAAAGTAGAATACAGGCTGGATAGAACGAACATCACCCACTGCCCCATCGGCAAGGTATCCTTCGGTACGGAAAAGTTGCAAGAAAACTTGCAAACCCTCCTCTCCGCAATTATTAAGGCAAAACCGGCAGCGGCTAAGGGCACGTATTTGCGCTCCATAACCGTCGCGCCAAGCATGGGCCCGGGCGTGAAGATAAACCCGGCTAAGGCTAGCGAGTAGTAAAGTAAAAGAATAAAATTTCACAGAGAACAGGGTTGTGATTTCCTGTTCTCTTTTTGTCGTAGTATGTCGAATTTTGTCGAATGAATTATGTTGACAAAAACTTACAAATAATATACAATGTTAATAAAGATGGGTACCTAAAGATGGGTACCTCCTAATAAGAAGGAGGAAATGAGTATGAAGAAGAAGGTTTTATCAATACTGTTGGCGGTATTTATGGTTTTTCCGCTGTTTGGAATGGTTACTACATATGCGTATGAGAGTTGTAATCAAGAGCATATCCATGAGCTTGAATTTATTTATGAGTGGGCTATAGACAAAACACGACATGTTTATATAGAAGGTCTTGGTATTACAACTATTGAAGGATTTATAAACGCGTTAAATGCAGGTTTTTCACCTGTTCAAAGCACTATAGTTCAAGTTAGTGAGTATGAATTTGCACCGCTAGTTTGGGGCTGGATTCAAGGTTGTTCAAATGCGTTTGGGCATAGCTGGAGTGATTGGAGCATAACAAGAGTTACAATAATACAACAATGTGTTTATTGTTGTCCTTGGGTAAACCAAATTCCTGGATTTCCCAGATTTGAATCTTGCCGAGTACGTATTGAATACATGAGGAGTTGCCAAAGGAGTAATTGTAATGTAGTTGAACGTAAGTCCGTTGAAGAGCGTTTAAGGTGTTGGTGGTAGTAATCACAACCTGGTGGTGATTTATATGAATAGAAAACAAATTATTCTGATATTTTCAAGCTTTATTGTAGCACTAGTTATTAGCTTTTTTTTAGGGGCATATATAACATCTCCAACAAGAGGCTGGCAACCACAATGTTGGGATTGCCACAGAGAGCTTAATCGAATGATCCGTGAAGGATATATTGAAGTTGATGAGAACAATAATTTAATATTCAGTGCTCTGCGTGTCGTAAATTTTTGGGAGTTATCTATTAACGAGCTGAAAGAGTGGCACTTAGAGCTTGACCCGTGGTTATGTGATAGTTGTTTAGGTGCGAGGGTAGAAAGGTTTATATATCCGAGTGAATAAGCGCTATTCCATCACCGTCGCGCCAAGCATGGGCTCGGGCGTGAAGATAAATCCGGCTAAGGCTAGCAAGTAATGAACAATAGAATAAATTTTCAAAGAGAACGGGGTTGTGATTTCCTGTTCTCTTTTTTGTAATGTCGAATTATGTCGAAAGAATTATATTGACAAGAATTTACAAATAATATACAATGTTAATAAAGATGGGTATCTCCTAATAAGAAGGAGGAAATGAGTATGAAGAAGAAAGTTTTAACAATGATGTTAGCGATATTGGTGGCTTTGCCGCTTTTTGGTGTGGCAATTACATATGCGTGTGACCATGGAGATTGTTTCCACATAGATGATCATGGTTATTCGCATTATTTTTATGTTGAAGGAATAGGAAAAACTACAATCGGTGAATTAGTTGCGATGGTAAATTTTGGGTCTACTTTACGTAATATGAATATTGAATTGACAGACGGTTTTGTGGTTTTAAATTTTATCGGGCCGGTAATGTGTCCTCCCGGGGATCATCTATGGGGTGGACTTTGGGTAACAAGTGAAATGGGGGGATATGTTAGGCATCATGCAACTTTATGCGGACATATAAATATGTGCACAACACGCATACCACAATTTACTACATGCAGAAGACCAGGGTGCGATCAAGTGCAAGCCAGATGGTTAGAGTTTCAAGTTTCGTGTTTATGGGGTAGGTAATTTAATATATTGGTGTTTTTAATATAAACGCGAACCAAGGGTTGAACAAGAAGCGTGAAACACCGCACAATTACGAGTCGCTGTTTAACTTTTAGTTCGCGTTATAAATTATTATATAAGGGTGATAATTTATGCGGATGAAATGTAAGTTTCGTATTTTCATAATGTTTTCTGCGGTAATTACAGCTATTATAGCGGTTATGTTGCTATCAAGTTGTTCCCGATCAGTTATAACAAATAACCAATTACAAATAGCTGCCGATATAACTCATGACGATTACAATGGACAAATACAAGAAATGAGTTATGAAGATTTTAATTTATTAATTACTGGGTCTTATTTGGAATATAGTATGTGGCCTATTGTTGTTCCTGTATGGGGTGGCGACAATAATCAATTGCAGCCAATTATTGTTCCAGTATGGGGCAGAGTAAGTAATAATTTAGAACCACATTGTATGGAATGCTATATTGGTTGGAGTAATTATTTATATGCCGACGAATATAACCATAATTGGATAAGAGAGAATAATATTGAAAATTTATGCGATGCTGGTATTAAAGGATTGTTTGAACGATATATGCCATGGAAATGTATATCCTGCGTAAAAAACCTCATATATCATTTAAAGTATACAAGTGAATGAAAACAATAAAGATTTTACACTCACGGAAATATATAATTAATACCGTAATTGAAATTTTTGTTGAAGTATTTAGAATGGTGGATTTTTTACTGAAAAACCTTCGCGAGATTGTTTGCCCCGCGAAGGTTTTTGTTATGTTCCAGAATACATTTCCCATTTGCCAAGTTTACGTAGGATAAACTTGCGGAGCAGGTCTATTGGTATTACAGTTGCGGCAAGTATCACGCACATTAATAGGTGCTGCGGCGCAAGCCCCGCCGTGCGGAACACCGGCCCGCCGAAGTATATGATGCAGATCTGCGTTATGGTTACTATACCCATAATACCTAGGAATGGCTTGTTTGCGGCGATATAGTCGGCAAGGTTTATGCTGTGCGTTCTTGCGTTAAAGCTGGAAAAGATGGCGCAGAACATGAAAAGCGCGAAGAAGGCCGTCATGTTGTACATAGCGGGGAACTGCCGGGCGAACGGCCCCGTTAGGAAAAACAGGCATAAGCATGTCAGGTAAACCGCTGTGGTTGCTATCTGTGTTATCATATATTTGTTGATGATTGGTTCGTCTCGGGATTTTGGCGGTTCTGACATATATTTTTTGCGCGACTTTTCGCCGGAGAAGGCGATGCCGGCAAGCGTGTCCATTACCATATTTATCCAAAGAAGTTGGACTACGGTGATCGGCATATCTACACCCAGCAGTGGGCTGATGACGGTTATGCCAACTGCAGACATACAGATGCTGAGCTGGTAGATAACGAACTTACGGATGGACTTAAAAATCGTGCGGCCATAGCAGATTGCCTTTGAAATGCTGTTGATGTTGTCATCCAGTATAACGATGTCGCCGGCTTCCTTGGCAACCTCGGTGCCGCTACCCATCGCGAAGGCGATGTCGGCGGCTTTAAGTGCTGGTGCGTCGTTTACGCCGTCACCCGTCATGCCTGTTACAAGGCCGTGGCCTTGCGCAACCCTGACAAGCCGGGACTTATCGCTGGGCAACGCCCTTGCGACGACGCGCAGTCGCGGCAGAATTTCTGTCAGCTCCTTATCGTTAAGGGCTGCAAGTTCTTCCGATGTAATGCATACCGCGTTTTCATCCGGCAAGATTATACCCGTTTCGCGGGCAATTGCTGCTGCGGTGTTTTTCTGGTCACCCGTAATCATAACAACCTGTATACCTGCGCCGCGTATATCGCTTACGCCTTGTGCGGCTTCTGGGCGTATCTCGTCGCGTATGCCTATTAATGCAATTAAAATAAGGTCGGAAAATTCTTCGCCGCTAAGTGTGGTTTCCGATACGGCAATAGCTAGCAGGCGCTTTGCGTCGTCGGCCATATTCCGCATTGCATCCGCGATTTCTATGCGGTTGGCTTCGCTTAACGTTACAATCGCACCGAATTTATCGTAAATCCTGTTGCACCGTGACAAAATTCTTTCGGGTGCTCCTTTTATGTATGTGTGACGGGTTTTTCCGTTCATAACCTCCGTCGCCATATATTTAACCTTGCTGTCGAATGGGGTGCGCTTTATTACCGAAACGTTCGATTGGCCTGAATCATATTCCATATTGTTTGTAAACCCAACAACCGCTCTATCCGTAGAGTTGCCGCCTATAATCCTGCCGCCAGATACCTCAGCCGATGAGTTGTATATTATTGAGTTATACAGTAATTCCTTAAATTTAAAGGATAAGGATTTGGCGTCCTGAGCATCAACCGTTCCCCAGGCGCAATAAAGCGACGCTACTTCCGGCCGCCCCTTTGTCAGCGTTCCAGTTTTATCGGTAAAAAGGATGTTTAAGCTACCCGCTGTCTCTATGCCGACCAGCTTGCGTACAAGCACGTTATCACGTTGCATGCGTTTCATGTTTGAGGACAAGACGACGGTTATCATCATCGGTAATCCTTCCGGCACGGCCATCACGACAACTGTTACGGCAAGGGTGAGGGCACGCAGGATATGGCCGAACATCACGCGCCTATCCGTAAGGATTTGCATAATCCGTTCACCTTCAAAATTATTGTCTATCAGAAGTGTGTTGAAAAAATACGCAAGGACGGTAAAAATTGCAGCACAGATACCGATTTTACCTATCCTCTTCGCAAGCCCGCCTAACCTGATTTTCATTGGAGATATTCGCTTATCCCCCTGTATCTCGTCGCCGATTTTGCCGAGCATCGTTGCCGTGCCGACGGCCGTTGCGCGCATAACGCCTTCGCCGGTACATACGACCGTACCGCTATATATTGATTCAGAAACATCCGAACGCCTTGGTTCGGCTTCTCCGGTTATGCTTGCCTGGTCGATATCCAGCTGGCCGCGCAAAATTTCGCCGTCGGCCGGCACCTTCTCACCTGATCCTAGCAAAATTATGTCACCGACAACAATTTCCTCAACTGGCAATATAGTTAAGATGCCGTCGCGGTATACGCGGCAATTGATGCGTGCGGCTTCTTCCTGTAGGCGCGCAAATGCGGCTTCGCTGCCGTATTCGGATATCGTTCCGACGACCGTGGCGATTAAGATGGCTAGCGCGACGCCTATTGTTTCAAACCAATTATTGTCACGGAAAAGGAAGATTATATTGATCGCAAGAGCGATAAGCAGAATGCGGATCATCGGGTCGCCGAAGCTGCTCAAGAAAGAGCGGAAAAAGCCCTTCTGCTTCCTAGCGTTAAAGACGTTTCTGCCGTGCGTACGAGCCGATTCGGCGGCCTGCGCCGCGGTAAGGCCTAGCTGCGGGCCGCTTGTGAAGTTGTGTGGTTGCATATATAAACAAACCCCCTCGTCTATAAATTTATGATAGGGGTGGCCAAGCTATGCGTTTTTATAGTGGAATAAAATTTGAAAAATATTTATTAAAATTGAACCTTTTTCCTCTTTGTTCAGACTTATATATCGAAGCCAATTTCTGAAAAAAATTATAAGCTAAATGGGGGTGAGCGTATATGAATAATAAATTTTCTGCTGAGTTTGAAAAACTCTGCCTGCCGTATTTAAATATGCTGAAACGATATTTATTCCATAAGATATCGAATTATTCCGATGCGGAGGATGTTTTGCAAGATGTTCTCCTGGCAGCGTACAAAGGATTTGGTAAGCTTAAAGACAAAGGCATTTTCAAAAGCTGGGTTATCGGGATAGCCTCGTATAAATGCGTTGATTACTATAAAGCGAAGGCAAAAAAATTGGAAATCCCAATTGATGAAATCAACGAACCTGCGTTTGATAATCACGGCATAGAAACGACGATACTTGTCAATGACACGCTTAACCTGTTGCGTGATAAAGAAAAGCAAATACTATATTTATTTTACATCATTGGATATAACCAAAAAGACATCGCCATAAAGCTGAATATCCCGTTAGGGACTGTAAAAAGCCGTATTAGTGCGGCGAAGGAAAATTTCAAAACTTTATACCCTTACTTACCACAAGCAAAAAAAGGAGAAATTACCATGAGTTTAAAAAACAAAGAATTCCCAAAGGTTATGCCCGAACTGAAAATCGAAAAAGTAAATGATCCACTTTTTAATGTGAAGTACGAAGAAATATCTGGATGGTTGCTGATCCCGAGAGTTGGGGAGAGATCAAGGTTTGCTTTCTATGATGACCCAGACCAGCGACTTACAGGCGTTAATAAAATGGAGTGTGTCCGCGAAGCTGTAATACACGGAATCCCCTGCGTCCAAGTCGATGTTGAGGAAACTGAAGATGGTGAAATCACAAAACACACCAAATTTATGCGTCTTTCAGAAACACACGTTTCTTATGTTGCTGAAATGAGAGTTAAGGGCAATTCGTTTTACTTCGGCTCTTTCTATGATGATGAATGGTTAACACGGTACGGGGCAGGCCAAAATAACATCGGCAGAGAAATTCACCAAGAGGCGAAGGGGGTAGCTGTATTAAACGGCGACGGTACTATTACGGTCAGCAAAGAAGAATGTGCTGATATTATCGGCAGATACGAAGTGAAGATAGGTTCGCGCTATTTTGATACTGTCGCGATTCTCGAAATCCGTGAAGGTATTATGACCATTTTGTATGTTGACCAAAATGGGCGCACGGTTCTTTTCAGAAGATATAACCGCCTTAATTGGCAAATAGACCGATACAAGGCATTATGGACGGAAAAACTTCCAAACAGCGAGATACTTACCGTCAACAATGATAAATATGTACACTGGTATGACTGCATCAGCGATTACGTTTTGTAAATTATTTGTTTTCCATTGCCACAAAACACAAAAACGGATATTGATTTGGGTATCCGTTTTTGTGTTCTATAGCCGCTGACTGCCATGCTTTTAATAGCATGGCAATTAGTTATTCACGATATTCTCAATAAAAATACCGTATCCACGTTGTGGATTATGGAGAAAAACATGCGTAACAGCCCCAGCTAGCTTCCCGTTTTGGATGATGGGTGAGCCGCTCATACCCTGCACGATGCCATTAGTACGCGTAAGCAGGTTCTTGTCGGTTACTCGGATAACCATACCCTTGGAATTGTCCGTAACTCCCCTGTTCACGCGCTCGATGAAGATGTCGTATTTTTCCACGCCGCCACCTGCCGCGTCGGACATTATCTGCGCCGGCCCCTCCGTGATTTGGTGTTTTGTTGCGATTTTCATTTTTTGTAAATCCAATTGTGTAGCGCAGTTTGGTGCCGTACTTGAGTTAAATTGCCCAAAGAGGCCAACTTCGGTATTTTTGGTTATCGTGCCTACAATGTTCTGTCTGTCCGCCTCGCCAACTAGTTCGCCGGGTATGCCGCTTCTACCTTTTTTTATGTCAACGATGCCGACGGTCAAGAGGCGTCCATCCTTAATAGGTAAAAGCTGTTTCGTATCCACATCTATAATGCCGTGCCCAAGCGCGGAAAATTGCATCGTTTCTGGGTTCACGAAGGTTATGGTGCCAATACCCCTTGCAGAGTCCCTAACCCATACGCCAAGTTTATTCACGCCGTTTTCTGCTTTTGCAGGGGTAACGGATATTTCTTTAACATCCCCGTTACGCCTGATTGTCAGTACAGCGGGCGTGTCCAACGGTAGGTTTTCTATCTTTGCGGCGAAAGTTATAGATTTGTCTACCTCAACACCGTCAACCTTCATTATTACATCGCCAGGGTTAAGCAGCTCAAATGCGGGTCGGGCAACGTCTCCGTCGCGGGTTATAACATCTCCGGTTGCCAGCACGATAAGGCCGTCGGTATTGATGTTTATGCTGACCGTTTTACCCAGTGGGATAAGCTCTATAACCCCACGTTCTGCGGCCAGGGGCAATGTAGGTGACGTTCCCTGCGGAAAAGGGCGCAGCAAACCAACCTGCATCCGCGCCGCGGCGAGAAAAGTTGCCGAACATAGAAAAAATACAAGTGAAAAGTATAAAAACGTCGTCCTTTTTTTCATTAACACACCTCGTCAGTTTATTTTTTCCACCGCTAGCTGAAATATTCTATTAAAAATAATTTTAAGCATGAAAATTATTTTAACGGATAGGGAAATGAAAAACCCCCTGCCCGGTTTATAGCCGAATAGGGGGAGTCATGTGCTAAAAAACAATTTCTTATTTACGCGTTGCTTTTTACCTCGTTTGGTAGACTATCGCGAAATAGGTTCGTGTGTTAATTAGCTTGCTTTAAGTGATGGATTAGAGTTTGATAACGTTTGAAGCTTGTGGGCCTTTTGCGCCGTTTACAACTTCAAACTCAACTTCTGAACCCTCGTCAAGGGTTTTGTAGCCATCGCTGTTGATTGCGGAGAAGTGTACGAATACGTCGTCTTCACCGGGTACGGAAATAAAGCCAAAGCCTTTTTCCGAGTTGAACCATTTCACGGTACCTCTTTTCATGTTGCATCCTCCTGGATATTGTAAATATGCGGTGCGTAGCCGTGGTTTAGCATCAATTATCTCACCGCCAATGTTATATTAACATATTCGATAAACATTGTCAACAGCTATTTTGATTTTCATACAAATAAATATTTTTAACATCATTTTCCTTGGAAATTTAAAGCTAAGGTATTTATGTTCATAAATATATAACCCAATAGAAATTGCGGTAAATTATTTGTAAACAAAATAATGCTAATATTACCAAATAACTACAAAACTTTTACAAATTGCCGATTGTTTTTTATTGATTTTTATGTTATTGTTATATTGGGCTTATGTGTAACATAAATCATTTTAGAAAACGAACAAGGAAGGTAGAGCATATGTTAAAAAGCAAGATTTACGTCGTTGAGGATGACCTTTCCTTGCAAGAGTTATATACGTGCATGCTTGAGACAGAGTTTGACTGCACTTGTTTTACGAATGAAACTGAATTTTTTAGCACATTAAAAACGCGGGATGAGACAAAACCAGACTTGGTACTCTTAGATATAATGCTTGAAGGTGAGGACGGGTTTGATATCTTAAAACGCCTAAAAAGTGAACCGGATTATGCAAATATTCCAGTGATTTTGGTTTCCGCCAAGGGGGATGAGGTTTCTAAGGTGCGAGGGCTTAACTTGGGAGCTAATGATTATGTGGCAAAACCTTTTGGAGTGCTTGAGCTTATAGCTAGGATTAAAGCAAATATACGCAAAAATCCGCAAAATACTAAAGAGGCTTCAAATAAAACCTACAAAGATATTTTTATAGATACGGCTAAGCACTTGGTTTACATAAATGATGAGCCAGTTAAGGCAACCCGGAAGGAGTATAACCTTCTTACACTTTTGTGCGAACATGCCGAAATAGTGCTAGAACGGGAAATAATATTTAAGAAGGTATGGGATGAAGATTACCTCGGTGAAACGAGGACGCTTGACATACATATTAAGGAACTTCGCAAGAAGCTGTTGCAAAACGGCAGTGCGGCAACGATTAACACTATCAGAGGGGTAGGTTACATTCTGATATGATAAAAAAAGTAGCTCTCACCGCTTCCGCCGGCCTCGTGTCGGCGGTTTGCGTATCCACCGCTTTTGGTTTATTCTTGTATCAAAGTCCAGTGCTTTTGGCTACCTTGTCATCTGTGGTTTCTATTATTTTTGTTCTTAGTATATTAAAAATCTTTTTCGGTAACAGAGAAAATAGGATTGTGCGAATAATTAAAAATGATTATGTGTTAAATAATATACGTGACGGGCTCGTCCTAATAACGAGTGGCGGTATAATAACTTATGCCAATACTTCAGCTCTGTTTATTTATAAATTCAAACGTGGTATAGTTTCAAAAAGGATAGAACAAATATTTGATTACGAACCGCTTGTTTCCGTAATTACTGATTGCATAAATGGAGCGGAAGGATGCGGGTTAGAGATTAAAATTAACGGCTTTTATTATGACGCGAAAATCAGCCGTTTACCCGATACGCGCGTACCGTACGTTATGGTAGTCTTTACGGACATTACGGAAAGCCGTGAAAGTGGCAAGCGGCGTGAAGAGTTCTTCCAGCACGCGTCGCATGAGCTTAAAACGCCGCTTACAGCGATTAAGGGTTTTAATGATCTTGTATACCTTAAAAATAAAAACATGGATTTAGACAAATACATCGACGGCATATCCCGTGAAGCAAACAGGATGAACACGTTAATAAGCGATATGATGAAATTTTCAGAACTTGAAACTAAGACCATTAACTCGGAAGAGTATACGGGTAAAGGTATTCTGATTTCGACTATCATCAGCGAAGTGTTGGATGCAATGGCGGATCAAATTTTTCAAAAAAGGCTCGATATTAAAACATACGGGGACGCGGTTATCCGCGCCCATGCAAGGCATCTGTATGACCTTGTAAAAAATCTGCTGGAAAACGCGGTCAGGTATAATGTAGAAAACGGCAGAGTTACAATTGATGTGTCTAAAGAGGATAAATTCACGAAATTTGTTGTTTCGGATGCTGGCATTGGTATACCTCTTATCCATCATACACGTATTTTTGAGCGTTTTTACCGCGTGGAGAAGAGCCGATCAACCCAGAGCGGCGGGCCAGGTTTGGGTTTGGCAATTGTTAAGCATATCTGTAAGGTATACGGTTGGGAGGTATCGCTTGAGAGCGAGGAAGGCGTCGGTACGGAGATTACGGTTTTGATGAGAGAAAGAGAATAAAACTTAGTTACTATATTTGAGCATATAAGGTTGACTTATTTCTATTATTTGGATATACTATAAAGTAAGCTGAATTTTAGAAAGCAGAGTGAGACCTAAAATGACAATCGAAAAAACCATATACTTGGATAATGCGGCTACCACCCCTGTTAGGGGAGAGGTTATGGCACGTATGCTTCCTTTTTTTGGTGCGGACTTTGCAAACCCCGCCGCCAAATACCGTTTCGCAACAAACCCTTGGAATGCCATCGAAGACTCGCGGATGAAGATCGCAGCGCTTATCGGCGCAACAGATCCGACCGAAATATACTTTACTTCAAGTGGCACGGAGGCTGATAATTGGGCCATACGCGGCGTTTGTAACGCAAACCCCGATAAAAAGCATATCGTTACGACGGCCTTTGAACACCACGCCATAATGGAAACGTGTGCGGACATGGAACGTAACGGTTATGAGGTTACGTATGTACTTCCAAACCGTGAGGGAAGAATAAACCCCGACGACGTAAAGGCGGCACTTCGCCCGGACACTGCCGTCGTTTCCGTTATGTACGCCAACAATGAAATCGGCAGCATCCAACCCATTGCGGAGATAGGCCGCGTTTGTCGTGCCGCTGCAGTACCCTTCCATACGGACGCGGTACAGGCTGTGGGGCATATCCATGTTGACGTAATTTCGGATTATGTGGATTTACTATCGCTTTCAGCGCACAAATTTTATGGACCGAAGGGCGTTGGCGCGCTGTATGTGCGTAAAGGCGTAAAAATTGCGCCAATCATCTTCGGTGGAATGCAGGAAGGCAATAAGCGCGCCGGTACGCACAACGTGCCAGGCATAGCTGCAATAGGCGTGGCTGCCGAATGCGCCGCCCTTGAGATACGGGATGAGATACCATGTTTGACAAAACTGAGGGATAAATTGCAAGCAGGCATATTGGATAAAATACCGTACACATCCGTAAACGGCGGAAATAACCGCTTGCCCGGCAACCTAAATGTCAGCTTCCGGTTTGTGGAGTCTGAAGCAATTCTTAATTTGTTGGATTTTAAAGGCGTGTATGCGTCAAGTGGGTCGGCGTGTAATGCGGATGATTTAGAGGCATCGCATGTAATACTCGCTCTTGGGTTGACGCATGAGGAGGCGAACGGCACGGTGCGCTTTTCACTCGGTAAATATACGAAGGAAAGTGACATAGACTTTGTGCTGGATGTTTTGCCGCCGATAATTGAGAAGCTTCGCAACATGTCGCCGCTTTATGAGGATTTTGTTGGCGGGGGAAGTAAATGATTTTAGTCGATAGAATAACGGTTTCCGAGTTACGGAATATGAGTATTAGAATGTCTGAACCTCTTGTTAAAGACGTTGTTGACATTGTTTTGCGTAAATTAGTTGTGGATGCAGGGTTGCATTCTGATGAAGAATTATTTTTACTTGAACAAGGCAGTGAACAGGAAAATCTATGGGGTATAAATTTATGGCCGGATAGTTTTGGGACGGACGATTTCATAGAATACGATTCGATGATAAATATCCGCC
>Ga0123355_10013723_pt1 | contig 12624 bp, 13 predicted proteins | sample TergutEmb28metaG_3_FD_89872 | JGI IMG/M metagenome (GOLD analysis project Ga0123355, IMG submission 89872) | Embiratermes neotenicus P1 segment gut microbial communities from Petit-Saut dam, French Guiana - Emb289 P1 | ecosystem: Host-associated > Arthropoda: Insects > Digestive system > Gut ...
AAATATTGTCAATTGTAGAGTAAGAGTTATTCTGGATTCTAGTGGGAAATTGAACTGTGCTGTGCAGACCATAAGAGGCCAATAATGAGTCCAGCAATTGTTTGGAAGTAGAATAAATGAGATAGTTAATGTTAATGTCTCCACATATTATTATTTCAACAGTTACTGTAAATCATGTTAAGAATTGTTTCCAGCTTATCTATGAAGTATTGATAGTTTCACAATGGGGATCTATAAATAGTTATAACACATATTGCATGGGATGGTAAGTGTAATTTAACTGCACATATCTCCAAATCTTTTTCTTTACAGAATCCATTTAAGTTCATATTAGTGGACTGAAGAGATTCATGAGTGAAAATACATATGCCGCCATTTTTTAACAAATTCCTGCAAAATTTACCTCCAACTCTGTAATTTGGTAATAAGATTGTATCTATTTCATTAATATCCAAATGATGTTCAGTAAAGCATATGGTGTGTGGAGAATTTGCAGTTAGGAGGAAGGATAATTCACCAAGTTTACTACTGTTGAGACCTCTAATGTTTTGATGAAAAATAAAATCGCTCTTTGAGAATTTGGGAATAGTGTGATCCTTTACTTGATTTCGGTTCTTACTATGTCTGGTCTCGTTACAATTTATTATGCTGTTAGGTTCTGATTCCCCAATTGAATTCCCCATAAAAAATCCTCTGACCTAGTTACAGGCAACTTGCGTTTAGGTGCTTGCGCGACTGGTGACCTGCAACTGTTACTCCCTTGACCATGTATTCTATTAGTTGCTGGTTGGTCTTGGGCTTGATGTAGGGAGATGGTGCCTTCTGTTGGGTTTTCATCCACTTTTTTACAACTTATGCCTTCAGTTTGGTTACTCACTTTTAGTACTCACATTATATCCATATTTCCAACATAAGCGAATTTTCACATTTTGTTTCTGAAAAACGCGACTAATTATCATTGAGATCTTAGTTGCAGCTTCTTCTTTTCCTAAGTTGTTCATGTGCAGGCCATGTCTGGTGTAGAGTTTCCTGTCAGTATCCGTCGTTACTACGACGACATGATTGTATGGTTTCATTAATTTTGACAATTTTCTGTTAAAAACTTTAGTTTCACTATTCACACATGACCATTTCAGTAGGTCATGCCGGGGAGGAACACACATCAGGAATATATTAGTTTGATTGTTTAATTGCACAAAGTTTACAAGATGTTTCAAACCTTCCTGGGAATTGTTTTTGTTCACATCACATGCTGCACCCCAGAAGATGATTAAATCAATTTCGTTAGGAGAGACGTATCCACTGTCATTGAAGAAATTTGGGTTGCTATATTTACTCCTGGTTTGACAAAGCTGCATACACTGTATTTCTCATCGAGGTTGTTTTTCACTTTGCTTGACAGACCTCGAGCATGACTATCACCAAATATCATGATTTTGTGTTCTGCAGTTGTTTGAGTATTAACTTTGCAGTTTCGATGAGTATGTTTAGTACTCACTTCAGTTGTGGTTGATCCATTGACTAATGTAGAAATCGTGTTAGGTGATTTCTTCCTGTGAATTTGGCGATTCCTGAGTTTGTTATTCTCCGTGCTAATGGATTTTCTTTGTCCGAGACTTGCATATCCATTAGCTTCTTGGACCGTCATGATTGCTGTTTTGTGATCAATTAAGTCAGTTGAGAGGCTAGTCAGTGCTTCGAAGCGATTCGTTGTTACTGGAATATGTTGTGTCGGAGTTTCATGCGTAGCTCGTAAGTTCTTCTGATGGTTGGGCGTTCTTTGTAGGTTATGTGATACTTGCATCCATTGTGCGTTTGAGGTTGTAACAGAAGGCAATTCGCCTTGCACTCGGTTTTGTTCATTACAATCAGGCGAACCGAACTCAATTCGTTTAAAACATGAGAGAGTTGTAATTCAAGATCTTTGCATGCTTCACATTTCATAGCGTTACCATACTTTGCGAAATTAGTTATAATTGCAGAGCTGTCTTCCATGTGCTTGTGCACGTCCGCCATTATTTTTCCTCTGCTGAAATGTGTGGCAAAAACAAAATCTGAAGCAGTAAATCAGGACAAAGTATTACATTGAAAACAGTGTGGCACTTTCCATGTCTTGCAAAATACTATATCAAAAAAAGTTAGGTGGTTGAGATCTGTTTTATTATAATTCTGTTATCTACTAGCATATATAAACATTGTATGTCAAAGAAACGGGAGAATTTCCACTGGTGAACCACTGTCTTGAGAGGTTTTGGGCATGGGCATGGTTCAACTTTCAACTGTACCTCTGTTGGTCAAAAGCATAAGCACCTGCTGCATGTAATTTGTGGGCATGGTTCAACTTTCAACTGTACCTCTGTTGGTCAAAAGCATAAGCACCTGCTGCATGTAATTTGTATCCACAATACTGTGTCACAGTTTTGGTACTTTTTGTTGCCATATATGTTAGGTAATGGTTGTCATTATGAAAGTAGCTGATATGATAAGGCTTCTGAATATGTGAATTGTGTATTCAGATTGATACTTGTAATATATCATTATGATGTACATAATCATTGGAAAGCATGATGATAATTTACAGCAGTGGTAATTGATTTTTCCCTCTTTTAAGGAATACTACGGCTGTATTCTTATAATAAAACCAACTAGATGCACTAATTTCTCAAATTTATTTTTGGAATAAAACTCTGCATGTTTCGGACAGTTCGTCTGTCCATCATCAGGAGTTTTTCACTGTACACAATGGTATATGTCATATAGGTTTGCTGACTGCTTGCTAGCAGGAGCAGGATGGACCATTCCTGATAGACAAAGATAGTACATAAAGTACAAAACTACTTTTATGACTTACTACCTTAGTAGTAAATGCTTTTATATCAATTATGTGTAAATTTTATAACTACTCGTAGAGCTTTGAAATATTTCAAATGTCATTAAGAGTAAGCCTTATGCATGTAATTGTTCCATTGTGAATGATGAACTGGAGTAATACTTTGGTTTACTCCTGTGAATGTGTTTGTTTTGCTTTATTTTACTGTCTTATCTTGTGAATGTATTTTACTGTGTGTCTTGTGTTGTCTGATGTTTATTGACATGTTCTATATTCAGATGTAATAAATGCAGAGACTGGATCAGTGGAATGAATATGTGTGTGTATGTATGTATGTATGAACATATGTATATATAGTGAAGAGGGAAGCTAATGGTCAGGGATGTGGGTACAGTATTCACACTCACCCTCTTGTGGCATATCAGCACGGTTCATTGTAAACATGCTCAAAAAACGAACCAACAGATAGTAGGGTGGTAAACACATTACATTTGGGCCAAATATTCCATCGGTAGTTAAAAACGAACTTGAATGCCCCTTCACGTGAGCGTGATCGTCGGTAAAACATACAATTAACTCCAAGTAAAGATATTTGTCTCACCCCCAAGCTGGCCTCATACCTGTCGTGTGATACTTTAGTTTTTATTTATCATTCGTTTGCTACATGCATAGCACTTGGACAAGTCAAACAAAGCATAAGATAGGAAAGAAAGATTCACAAACATTTTACAAGAATTACATAAGTTCAATCAACAAACCTATAAGAATCATTGTTCAGCTACACAAGTGCCATTATTTATCCAAATAAATAATCTAATGGTGCAATAGTCATTTTTTACAATCAAATGGAAAACTATTTTTGTCTTGTTTTACTTGTGTTATTAATTATTGGTTCTATTGTCTTCTTCAAATAAAAAAAACTCGTTTAGCGAATAAAAGCGATTAACCAGTAAAAACAACTTTAATTTGTGTTTAAAATCCCTGAAACTTTCCAATTTTTTGTTTTAGTTGGCATCTTGATATACGTGTATAATCAAATTCCCATGTTTATCACACTCCTCTTAAAGAGTAATGTATTACAATGTGGAACATGGAAGTCACATATTCTTTTCATACTGTATTCATGCATGTCTGAAGTCCTTAAATAAATGATGTTTTCTAATGTGGCACAACACCTCAAATATATATAATGTCATCGCTGAGAATCTTTAACTCGTTAAAAATTGGCCTATAAGATGCTCTCTTATGTGGCCCTTTAATTGTATGAAGTACCCTTTTTTGTATTCTTAGTACCTTTACATTCTCAATTTCCCCACTCCATAAAATTATACCATACTTATTAAAGACTGAAATTGTGCAAAATACATATTTCTTAAAAATATATAAGTGTAAGTCACCTCTCAGTGATGTGATTACATAGGATACCTTGTTTAGCTTTGAGCATAAAAGCTGAATGTGTGTATTCCATATTTGATTATTTGAGATATTAATTGCTAAGCATTTCACCTCAGATATATAACTAATTTCAACATTTTTAAAAACTGTTGTAGGCTTAACTAAATTACAAATGTTGTTAAAGTGAAATAACATTGCCTTTGTTTTATCAGTACTAATGATACAGCTGTTATTTGTGAATCAAGCATACTGTAACTGTATCCTTAGGGTAGAAATAGTACTACGACAAGTCTCTTACACTGAAGACGGATGCTGCAGATTCCTCCACAATGGTAACCACCTGCCATCACATCCCATACATCATAATTTAAATAATTTCTGCCTTGAAAGGCTCACATGTGTGCATTTTAAATTTATGATCATATCAAGATGAGATGTAATTTACCAAAGAGGGCTCTTACGAACATGGTAATTAATTCAATTCCTTATAATAATTAGGGAATTCTTGAATAAAGTAAGTCAGTCAGCTTCTCAACAAGGACTGTAATTCATATAATCATAATAGTTTAGATTTCTTTGTTCTTCTCATTTAACTTGAGACTGTGAAAGGTAATATGTTGTGTTGATGGGGAACATGTTTTCAGAACTGCAAATTGAAGGGGGTAGGAGGTCAGTTGAACTTCATGGCATGACACTTCTTATGTCTTGTTAAAGTTAAATGGAAGGCAGGTTATCAGTCATCACATAGATAAAAAATCTTAAAACATTAAAAATAAGTTCACCTTTTATTAGCTCGCCATTAAATATTTGTAATCAATCACTATCATCAGGAACTTTCCCTACTAGATTTAAAGTATGCAGAAATTAAGCCACTGTTCAAAAAGTGGTAAGAATACATAGCTAACTACAAACCTGTATATCTTTTAACATCATTTTCAAAGGTTTTTGAAAAAGTCATATACATAAGATTGTATTAACATTTAAATACTAATAACATATTAGTAAATGAACAATTTAGCATTAGGACAAAGTTGTCAACAGTAAAAGCCACCTTTAATTTAACCAGTGAAATACTGGATGCACTGAATAATAAAAAACAGTTACTGGCAGATTTTGTGACCTGGAAAAGGCCTCTGAGTGTATTAATCATGACATTATATCATCTAAATTGGAATTATACAGAGTAAGGGGTAAAATTAATTATTTCATTAAGTCTTATTTTAAACAGATATCAGATAGTATTAATAGAAAGTAAGGATTCTTATTAGAGTATCTTTTCTAATTGGGGTAGGTAAAGCATGATGTTCCTTATGGACCTATACTTGGACCATTGTGCTTCCTTTAATTATATAAATGACTCTAAACCAGTCCTTTCTGCAGATGATAAAAGCATAATTATTGCTAATCCCAGTCCTATATTTTAAAAAGATATCACCACTGTATTTGCTCAACTAAATTAATGGTTAATGCTAATTCATTACTTTTAAATTATGAAAAAACATATTACATATACAGTATGTCATGACTAAAAGTAGTTCTTTTATTGACATAGTCAGTCATTACAATAATAAAATTGTTACAAGTGCCTCTAATACAAAATTCATTGGAACAGTTATCGAAAGTTCATTATCTTGGAAAGCCCATATAGACTAGTTGATACCTAAATTGTGTACAGCTTGTTATGCAATTAGAGCAATGCCTCATACTCTAAAGTTGGTATACTGTTCCTTATTTCCCTCTCTTATGAATTATGGAATAATATTCTGGGTAAATTATTCACATAGCATTCATGTTTTCAGACAACAAAAAAAAGGGTACTTGAATTATCACTACATGAAGGCCTAAAGACTTCTGCAGAGATTATTTAAAAAATTAAAGATATTACCATTTCAATTGCAATATATATTTTCATATTATTTGTAGAAAACAATAAAGATCAATGTAAACTAAATTCTGAGATTCAAAGTATCAATACCAGGCACAACTCTAACCTTCACCAACCACTATTTAAATTAACAACATATCAAAAAGAGACCCACTATTGTGGCATCAAGATTTTTAATTATCTTCCTTCTGACATAAAAAAGTCTCACAATGATAAAAAATTTAGACTGCCCTTCAATGATTTTCTTCATTTAAAGTCATTTTATACTCTGGGTGAGCATTTTAATAGTACTAAGGTCTAGGATTCAGTTGTACTTTAATTTGTCAACAATAAATTACAATTGTATTTCTTCTACCATGATAGAAGGTTTTAATTTAGTAAATATATTGTCTGATAATTTTATTATAATTTAATGTTCCATATATGTATTGTGATTTTACTGTATTGATTTTAAATTAATTTTATACATTCCTCATATTAATATGATTCTTTGTAACTATGACATATGCTGCGATATGGCATGTATGTATTGTATTTCTATATTAGTTTATGAAAAATTCTATATCCAGTAGGTTTGTTAAACCTTATATGGATTTGATGAATGTACAATAAATGAATGAATGACTATCTTGCCATGGAAGGTTGCTTAGAATGCATGATTGATTCCCAAGATTGTGAGTCCCTGCTACATGGACTTGAAAAATAATTATGTCGCTCTGAAGCTGTCTCATGTTCTATACTGTCAGTTTGTACAACGGCTCAGCATTAATGAGGAACTCTCACCCAGTACGTAGCACACTTAAGACAGACCGGGCTAGCTTAGTTTGGAAATTAAAACACACACTCTTTTGAGGAACATGTCTTTGAAAGCAGCAAGCTGTCACACAGTAGTTGGTAAGAAATTTTATAAAGTACATCATTGAAGGGCAGGTTATAATCTGACTGAACCAACTCATATCCATTGGTAGACTGTCAGTGAGGCTGAAACTCCTAGGTTACATTACCAGGTTTTTTCTCACATTATTGTATCCTGTACTTTTAAAAGCAGACCATTAGCACCCCTAGTTACAAGTGGATTTTGACAAAACCGACTTTGAAGTGAATAAAGATGTCTCAGCATCTGAACAATTTTCTGGCTTTTATTAGCAGCAAGCATATGTATGTGCATCTATTTATTACTGTGAATAAACTGCTGATAATAGGACATATGAGACACATCATATGACAATACATACTTCATTGCATGTGGATGAATAGTTTTTTAACTTATGTTAAAGCAAAATAACTCTTCAATATAACACCCTACAGAACTGCATTTGTCTTTACAATAAGTTTAAATTCAGAGGGGCTTAATAATAATAATAATAATAAAGAAAACATAAACCTCATAAAATGAGGCATTCATAAGAGTAAGCCTTGAATATTAAGAGACGCAATTCCCTGGTCAAATCCAATGTAGAGATGTCAAATATCAGTAGCTGGCAGTATATGAACACAACATGTTCTCTGGTGACAAGCAACATTGAGTAATTTATCACTATCCAACAAGTAACAATGATGAGATGAAAAAAGTCTGATGCAGAATTATTATGGGAGATAAGCCTACTTCTCCTTACTGCCTCCGCTTAGAACTAGAGACGTCAGCCATGACAGCAGGGTTAATGTAGACAAAACACTCATCTGACCAATTGTTTTTTGGGAGTGAAACGTGGTCACATTCCCAGACTGCCACACAAAAGATGTTTCCTTGAAATAAAAATCCTTTGGATAATATCTGAACCAGTACAAAGTAACGGCATCTGGAAAATATGGTACAATATACAACTGTACATATTTATAAAGATAATGACCTGTAAAACTGAAAGTGTTAAAAAAGATTAGTGGGCTGTTTGATAACAGAATGCACAAACAAATTATGGAAGGAAGTCTCACAGGAAGAAGACCCCCAGAAAGCTAGAAAGAGATGGGAAGACAAAGTCCCAAAGGATGCCGCTAAACTGCTCAATACCAATGCACAGTAGCAAGACAGGAATAACTTACGTAACTTTATACTGTTCCACTTAGTAAGCAAATATTTTCATAAGTTACTGCATATTGCAAAGCAATGTCTTGTTTGGTAATGCAAACAGGCAACAGCTTTGTACAATATACCAATGGCTGATCTCAGTAGCAGCTCATGGGCCTTTCTTATGGTAGGGCCAGCCATTCAACTACTTATGTGTAGCACATATAGCCCGGTAAAATTCATATTAAATACGTATTCTACATCATGATGACTGAGAAATAACTATGTCAAGTGTTGCACAACATAAATTCTTAGTCTTCTTGGCAAGTGTTAATTGTAAAAAACTTTTGCCCTGTGAATACTTCACAGTGTTCACATTCATGTTTATCTTAAAATTGCAACTACTAAAATTAAATAATTCATGAACATGGCATTTAAAACAGCTAGGTAAAATTGGTTATAAAAATTCCAGCATTGGAAACATCAGACAAGGTACACAGACATACAAAATACTCCTTTACCCCATCTCTAGGCTGCAGACTACCTAGCTGCCACTGCTTTCTCGCCACTTGGCCTAGCTGTGCCGACTCAGTATGCAACATCCGGGCAGAGCCCATTTGTTTTCCACAGCGCTTAGTATGTTGTAAGCATCTTAATTTAAAATTATTTAATTCATAATCTTTTAAAGAATGCATGTATCTCCTGACGAAAACTTTTCGCATATTTACTTTAATTTTTCTCAAAATTTCCGGGACAGATGCTGCCCTGTGGCACTTACAGACGAACCACCCTGATGCAGCTTATGTACGAAGATTACCACTTCAAGAAATAACACAAATGAACAAAGAAAATATTTTAATTACTTTAAAAGTAATTTGCACAATGCATCTTATGACAATGGTGTTGGGTCAAGCTTCAATATTCTTTAACAGTACAGTAATTCACAAAGAAACATTAATACAAAATACTTAGGCATTTGTAGTGATGTGACTGAAATATGAATTTATATGTATAACACTTGTTAGTGTTAATGTTTTTTCACCCAGCTGGCACAGAACTATTTCATGAATTGGGATCTTACTGGCCCCCAACAGTATTCACATCACTACAGAATTTTGGAAGATTAAGACACGTTTCATCCATTTCCACTATAATTCTAAAGGAAAACAATAACAAAAAAGAGAGAGAGCAATTTAAAAATACATGTTTTCTGACTGGAAGATGTGAAAGCACAATAATGTCTACAAATGCATACAAAAGTTAGCACAATCCAGCTGAATACATACACTGCATGTAAGTCAACCTGCTGCCTTCTGCTTTCGTGGCAAGGTACCATTTCACATGAAGGTTCAAGTCTTCTGGGATATGACACCATGGTGACTGGTTAATAGTTGCTGATGTTTAAGAAGGCCTTTCCACGCTCATCTTCAGGGTCTTTGCAGTCATTCAGACCATAAAGATAAAGGCAGAAAGCTCCTAACTGCTGGAACTATTTACCAACTGACACAGCATCACATCCAAAATGACCTAAAACTTCAATGCTGCTGTGATAACTTCAAATCTCACAATAGTTCACATGACTACAAAAGCAAAACAGATGAGAACATTAACCCACTTTAATAAAACAGTCCAATGAGTTGTGAGCATGTAAAAAATTCCTTAGATAAAAAATTTGAAAAACATTATTTCTTATACACACACACATACACACACACACACACACACACACTCGCATATATTCAAATGACTGTTTCACAGTTATCTTTCCTTACAATATAGCAGGAGTACACTAAACACTGAGAACCTTAAAACCAAATTAATGATAATGCTATCTTTCACAACTCACAATGCCTGAACAAAAGAATTCTGCATATTTTACACTTCTAACTTGTACACAAAAAAAAGTTTTTTTTTCTTAGTGTTTCTTGGAAACAAGCGATGTTATGACTACTTTCTTACAGCCCATACTGCTATTAACACTGTTTTAATGAGCTTCTTAAAACGAGACTGCTTCACAATGGTTACTTGCAACTGTATATAAAATTAATCACAGAAAACCCTACACACACACACACACACACACACCCAGAAAAACATTTAAAAAAGAGTTCAAGGACTCAACACACATGATTCCCTTCATAGTCATGATAACCACTGTACTCCAGGATATTTTGGTCCAAACCTGTCTATGCAAATAACGAAATATGATTCCAACAAATGGCACCCAAATTGAGCAAAACACATTCCCTCAAGTCAAAAAAACTCCCTTACATCCATCAGATGTCACCCATCTCTTAAAGCCCCTTCCTAATACCACTGCAGTATTGGCCTAAATGTACATATCTTTCTTTAGTAATGAACTAATTCTTTATGACTTTTTCTTATATTTTAATGACTCTGTTACTTGTACCCATCAAACCACTTCCAGCAAGCTGAAAGTGGCTAGTTCATACTGCCTTTACAGGCAATGCTTGCCCAACAGAGCTGCATGGGGGAAAAAAAGCAACACGCTGAACTGAACAATGATGAGCCAGACAATATCTCCAACTTCCCTTAGATCTCCAACTGGAACTGATCTTGTGACTCATCATTTACAGCATCTGCAACAAAAACACAGTAAAAAATTATATTCTGTATCTAGAAACTGGGAACATACATGTCAGCTACATGAACAAATACAGACAGATTTATTATGTCACTCCAGGGTAGGAAAATATGGCTTCTGCTTGTGGAGGTGCAGCAGCCAACATTCTGCATTGTTGCTGGGATAACTAAGCAGCAGAAAGTTTCATACTTACCTGGTAAGTCTCTTCCTATACACATGCCTCAGACCGTTCAAGTGTGCTTGTGAAAACAACTGTTCACTTGCAATACTTTTGTAAAGTATAGATAATGAAACAGAATACTGTTAAGTAAAAAATGTACCACTAAAATAGAGGATAATCTTTTTATCACTTCACAATTTAACAAAAAGAAGAAACAAGATCTTGATATGTTCGCTCTTCTGGGACATTCTGCAGTGCAAATTGGTGGTTAGCGACATTTCAGGATAACCTACCTGTCCCACCTTCGTAGACTGTGTGATCCTTGAAGAGGAGACCAATAGATTGTCCCGAAACATCAGTAACTAACCACCAACAATGTTGCATAACATCCCAGATGGGCAAAACTCTTGTTTACACATAGGCAGAAGCCTCAAATCAAGGCAGATTTTACATGGTGAACAGCCAAAATAACAGATACTGGTGTTTCAAAAATCCTCATAGTTCCTTTAGATGACCTTAATAATCATTATCTGATGTGAAGTGTACATAACATCACAGAGCCCATATTCTTCAAAGAAACAACCTCTGGGCATCAAATTCAATCCCAACATCAATCTTTGGTAATTAACAGATTAGAATATGCACGACAATTCACTTTCTTTGCAAGAAAAGAAACAAAAGTTTTGATATTCCAAGACAAGCACTCCATCGTGTGTGCAAAAATGCTTTCAGAAGTTTCAGGAAAACAGCAGGAGGTCAGCACCTGGAAACTCTTCCAACACATTGAACTGCAGGGGAAATGGACTAAATTCCTGATGGATGCTGGCTTATGTGATATTTCCATTACAGTTGCTGTACTCATGGACATGATTAAAAAAACACTACCTTTTAAAGTTTTTATACAAAGTCAGTCATCAATACGTACCACCTTTTAAGATAGTTAGTAATTTAAACACACAAAACTTCAATGTATGGCTCTTAGACACACAACATAAATGTCATTTAAAATATTCATGAGTGATGGATAAGCACACGAGGTAATACAAGATAATACCACATGACTGCAAATGTAGGAACATTCATATTTTAAAACTCAAAACTTCATTTTACCACTCTGAGAGTGGAATTATCAATCCTCCCTGTAGTTCCCAAACACATGTGAATATACTGTCTGGGAATGTTGGGTAAAGTGGTTCATACTTGGCATTAACATTTCTGCCTATACTTTTTCATTAATCTAATTTCAATTTCAGTCTCAGATGGCAGCGAAGTAGTACTTCATTTAATTACAGCAAAATTCCTTTCATCCAACATCTGGTAATTCAGAAATCCTAATAATCCAGCACTTTAGAAGAGTAGTCTGAAGACCACAAGTTTTGCTTTTTACCAGAAAAAAGCTTCCATCACTGAAACAGATAGTCTCATGGACATGTTCAAAAAGACCTCCAAGCATGTCTGTACATGGACTGTAAGAATAAAGTTCAGACAAATAAACTGAAGACATTCAATACTATTTCTAGAATTACAAGCCTGTAATCAGTAATATGACAACATTTTCTTGGAAACCATACAGTTTACAGACGGTCTTTCAGCTTCCTCACAAACACCACAATCAATGGTACCCCCCCCCCCCCCCCTCTTCCATTTTCTTTTTCCCTTCCTCCTCATTGCCTTTCACGAAATTCCTCTCCCGCAGGTACACACTTCTCTTCCCCTACTCTCCAACCCCTCCCTTCTTCTTCTC
>Ga0123355_10013725_pt1 | contig 12621 bp, 3 predicted proteins | sample TergutEmb28metaG_3_FD_89872 | JGI IMG/M metagenome (GOLD analysis project Ga0123355, IMG submission 89872) | Embiratermes neotenicus P1 segment gut microbial communities from Petit-Saut dam, French Guiana - Emb289 P1 | ecosystem: Host-associated > Arthropoda: Insects > Digestive system > Gut ...
CAGTGCGATGAGCCCTTGTGTTTTATGTGTGCATAGCTGCTAAACTGTGCAGCTCCCATGTCACGTACACTAAGCGTGTGTGGTTGAGTTGAAACTGTAAGAAAGACTGTCGCTGTGCCCTTCTAGCGCGACAGCTACGCAAAGAAAGACGCTGGCCAAACATGATGATGTGTCACCAAGCCAGTGAGGTGATAAGACCCAACATTGTTCAGTCGTCTTGAAACACAGTATAGCCATAATTAATAAAGCACAAAATTTGTCCTATGCCTGAACAATGTTGTTTTCAAGACTACGCAGAATTGTGTTCTAGAAAATTACAGTTTATGTCAATAAAGCTGGATCTGGAAATCAAGGGTTTTATTTTGGCTCTCTGAAAGTTTTTTTCATAGTATCAGATTATAATACGAGGGCACGTGTGAATCGCTATTGTACAGGTCTCGCTTTTTAATGTAAGACCGCTTGTTCTGGACAAGACTGTCAGCTTCTTTCAATCACTCGGCAGAAGCCACAGATCAGCAAAAAAGCACATGGGCATGTCCAACACTGATTATAAAGAATTTATTATAATACAAGTTCAGAAACGTTTGTCTTAAACGTACCCGTTTGATATTAGACATCCCGTTATGTTATCTTTATTGACAAATAGTATAAATTCTAGCTAGAAATAACGTAACAGGTTCTATTTACTAATAAGTGTTGTGTTTGGCTGTGTACACGCACTATTTGTCAGTAAAGGTATCCATTTTTTAACGTTAGATATGCACGTCAAGGCGCTAGAAATACTAAAATTACGAAGACGAAAACTTTCCTCTGTCCACGTCACCAAAATGTCCATTGACGTGGATGTATAACCCCACTCCTTATCCTAGGTTGTAGATCAAGGGTCATCTTCACAGTCTGGCCACTTTTTTGCCCTTGTAAGACTCCGGTGCCCATTACATAGGAGGCTGGGTGGGCTTCAGAGATGGTCTGGGTCTTTTATAAACGAAAGTCTATTGTCTCTTCCGGGAATGGAACCCCGGATCATGCAGTCCATATCCTATTGGTCATTATACACACCACACTCTTCCCTCTTCTGTGGGAAATAATTGCGTCGCAAAAAGTAACTGCATGCGATATTTGAGGTTCCCACAGTCATGCTGATAACAGTGAATGCCTTCTACGCATTGTCGACTGACAAATGTTTGCCGACGTTTCGAAGGAACGTAATGACTTCTTCGTCTGGGTCAAGCAGTTCGAGATCAGCAGCCGCGTTCTCACTGTCTCACACAACATTAATCCTTACCTATGCCATACATCCAGATTTACCGTCGCGGCTACAATTCCAAGAATAATAATCACCACTGAAATGAAGGAACTACTCCGAAATGTGTGACTAACCAAAATACATGGCGCAATATCTTAGCAGAATTTGATCTGAAAGTGCTGCGTCTATGCACTTTCGAATTCTGGTTGCATGACGCACAGACGTTATATACCCCTCTGTGGTGCTATCGTAGTTATACGTATCTGTAGCTATAAGTTTACGTGTATTAATCAATGAGTAACTGCAATGATCCGCGTCTCTTTTTTACAGTTAACGTATCCAAGATGTTCTTACGGACTGCATGATTCTCAACATACGTGCGAAGAATATGTGTATTCTATAAAACAAAAATTAAATATCAGTTTGACGTAACATTTCCTTCCTGAACACTTCTCAGTCAGTGACAGTATTTAATGTATTGTAGTCAAACATCCTGGCGTTTTTCACAATTTTACGTGTATTCTAGGATGTTATTACCAATAGCCCATTACGGTCTGTTACTGTACGCTCACAAGAACCTAACTATTTGTTTGTGTATATTGATTTTGAGAAGGTTAAATTCAGGGAAATACTTACCCTCAAATACATATTCCGTCGAAATACTGTGTAATTTCTGACTTAGAAACAATAATCATTGCACCGTTTTATGTATTAGCGTAGTCTGTCATCGTACTAAACTTCGTATTCCTGGATGTCAGTATTTTTATTTTCCGTAGTCGTGCATCATGCAGAGAGGAAAAAGAAAAATGCTGATTACTGCGCAAGATTCTTACGTACCAACACGAATATTATGTCGTCGTGTTACTGCATCACAACACAACAGTACGTTGATCATCTCGTCGGCCTCTCTCGCTTTCGGTTGTATTTTTGTAATTATCTCTCAAACTGCGGGATTTTCCTAAAACTATAGTTGAGGTGTTATTTGGTTTTTTCTACGCCTTTGAAATGCAACATTACAAAACAAGAAAAATTTATCGATATATCACAAATGTACTAGCACATGATGCTTCAGATATGATGTCTGTTTAATATGTTCAATTTTAAACAAACTGTTTATTTTATCGACTGATTTTAACAAAATTTGCACTATGAAATGTTATGAACATCCGTGCAGCGGGAGTTGGGGCTTTTCATGTCGATAGGCGGACGTACGGAAGGCCGGACTGACAGTCAGGCAAACTTGCACGAAGAAAGTGGTGGAAACTCGAATGTTCATAACTCATAACACCAAAATTTGTGGTCTAGGATGTGGTATATTGTTCATTGCTAGGTTCGTTCTTCTAATCTGGAAGATGAGTGAAGTATTTGGTGCTTTTTTATTCCTTTATGACAAATGCCGCGACAATGCCCCCAATTAGACCACACAGCATTCTTTCACATACTTTCCACTTATTCACTAATCATCCTGACCTTCAGCGTTATGTGAACTGAACTACTGAACAACCTAAACAGTACTTACGGTCATTATTAGGTCCTTGTTTTAAAGCAAGGAAGTGAAATATGAGAGTAAACCTTTGTACAATAAAATAGGCACAAGCAGAAGGCTACAATAATTTTTCGACATTTCACGGAGTGTTTTTCTAGTGATTGTCTTCTGGGCTTTGACAGCGCCTAGCTTTAAAGCTTTCCACAGACGTTTCGGGGAAAACACTTCCATCTCGGGGTTTAAATAATTGCTTCCAGATAAAAGCTTAAATAATCTGGGGATGCAAGCCGATAAACATTTCTTGTAAACTGCAAACACATGCAGTTTATAAGGAATGTGACCACCGAAGGTGCGATAAATTTGGTTTCATTTATACTTCTACCTGGACAAATTTCTTCTGCCAAATAAATGGAGGCGGTATATTTCTCCCAAATATTTTGTTATCCTATAAGAATAGACAGCAACAAATCCCGAAAAATTATTACCTAATATTTTAGGATTCTCTAGAGCACTGGAAATACTCTTCAGTTGACACAACACAGGCAATTTACTACGTTAACATTGAGGCAGGTTCGCGTAACCATCGTTGCGTGGAGAAGCAATAAGTATCACATATTCTCTGTGTGTGTGTGTGTGTTTGTGTGTCAGTAGTCTTACCCAACAAGCAACGCGCATGCTCTGGATTATATTATCTTCTGTGGTCCGTCTGGATATACCGAATTTTTCCAAATTTTATCATAAATGGCACGACTTACAGAAAACGTAATTGAACATAAAATAAACATGTTTTCTAGAAATGTTGCTCATTCCAAGAAGAATTCATTGAGGTATTATCATATATGTACTTAGGTGTTCATGAAAGCATCCGTTATTCTTGTCAGATTTTAATAAAACTGCAATTTTTTCGACAGATTTCAAGAAAACACTCAAACAAAATCTTCACGACAATCCATCCAGTGGGAGCCGAGTCGTTCCATGCGAACGGGCGGACAGACGGACAGACAGAAATGACGAAGCTAGTAGTCGCTTTTCACAATTTTGCGAACTCACCTAACGTAAAGTATGATTTACGAATGTGAAAATAAGGAACATTATAATTTTTTTGTAAGATGTTAAAAACAGAGAAAGTTGGGTCTAAACTCAAAGTGATGACTGTTGTTACTGACATCAGCTTCTTTTCCGGAACTCACTTTTCCCTATAAACATCTTTCCCATTGCTGCTTCTTCACACATGCGATGGTGGTTTTTATTGCATTGGTTGAAGTTGTAAATCTAATTATGAGTTCCTAGTATTCCATTTTGTGTTTTAGGGTGAGATTCAAGTTGTCAACTGATACGGCGCACGGTTTAAACAAGAAAATTCATTTAAAATTGTACCTTGCTAACAGCATGAACTTACATATAACAAAAAAAGGACCATATGTTATGAAAGCTTTCGTTTAACAAGCACATTGAATTTAATGTTTTATTTTAATTACCATAATTCAAAATCACAGAAGATTTTTATGCGTTCATATAATACCCGCGTCTTTTGACTTTCTGATTGTGTTTGTTACGTGACTTCAGTAAAGCAAACGCGAACCATATTAGTTTCGTTTATTTTACAATGTGGTATTACTTAACCCTTTAGTTTATAATGTTAACTGTACATACTACTTCCTGTAATACTGGGAACCTTGAAGTTTTACCACACAATTTATTTCTGTGTCTAGTGTGATTCTCAAAACAAAAAGCAATTACTTATCTGTATCAAATGGAGACGGACTGTTCTGTTGCAAGACCTGGCGTTTTATGTAAAATTTCAATGAATGTCCGTTTTCGAAGAGCTAATAACATAAAAGTATAGTCTCTACTAACTGCACGTTTCGAAGTGTAATTTTATTTTTACAATAAAAACCACTATAATGTTGTTTGATGGCTTCATTGGGATACTACGCCATAATTTATTTTGGCTAGGATATGGATCAATGGCGGATAGTTGGAAGAACAGGGATGCGTAAAGTTGCGGTGCAGTTATTTTGCCAGTTAAGTGTCTAATAACCGGTATCAGGCGCGGGTCTGAGGTCGCTCGCTTGCCGAGATTGTGGGTTTGCATCCCGCCAGGGTTATGGATGTCTTTCTCTTGTGAGCCTGTATTTAACGGGGAGCTCTTTTCTTGTGTGCTTCGATTCGCGCTTTCAGTCCTTAAGTTTTAGGCTTCCAATTCCAGCAGTGTATTTCTTTTCCAATGATCTAGTCTCCAGTAAACTTGTGAGATTTGAGGTTCTCACAGTTGTGTTGCTGAAGTTACAGGTCTTATGGCATGTTGGGCAGAACGGGCTCTTCGTTGACTGCGTGGCACTGAAAATAAAGGCACTGCAATTCTTCGAAACGTCAGTGAATATTTACGAGTCGTCGTGGCGTAGTATCCCAACGAAGCCATCAAACAACTTGCACACTATCTACCACCTCACTATCTACCAATACATAGATAAGCATCTATATTTATTTTGGCAGTCCCATCTTAACAGTTTAAATCTCCGTGGTAACTAGGATACATGTAACATTCCCTCTAACATTATGAAATTCTGCATTGTGTGACGAAATTTATTATTTGTGTCATAATTTTCACAGTAAACAATTATTATTTTTATACACAGTATTTACTGATTAGTGTTTAAAATTTACAACGGCTCTGTCTTCTGTATGGCTGCAACCAAAGTTTTGTGTATAATTTTGATGAGTGTCAGTTTTATAAGTCGTGCCTTGGGTAAGACCTTTAGTTATCGCGGCGGTCCGGTTTCAACCTTCAGTCGTTTATTGTGAGACTCTGTCTGAAAAATTGGCACTGCGATAGGCTTTTCTCCTATTTTTGTTTCCCTACCAATTACATTCTACTAGTCCTCCGTACTCATCATTATATTAATACTAATTTTGAAAAGAGCAACCTGATGTACCCTTGGGACCTTCAAATAAATCAGTGCTCTTTCGGGTATCGTGCACTCTTGGACAGAAAATTCTTTCATAATGTGTACATTTCGTGCATCCATGTCCAGCTTATGTGAGATCTGTGGTGGAGAGAGAGTCACTGGTTGGGTGTTTTCTCCGAGTACTTCGTTTTTCCCTGGTCACTGTCACTTCACCAACCCTCCGTAATCATCTTCATGTCGTAAGTACCGTGCACCGTGTTCTGTACTATCATTTATGGAACCAATATTTGTACACTACAATTTGTACACTAAATCACATATCAGTTACTGCTCCGACGCGTTTCGTTGTCTAAAGACACAATCACCAGGAAGCCCAGTTTAAATTCTTCGCAACACAACAAATGGTTTTTTATTTTGTACAATGAAAAAAATCAAATGATTATAAGCACATAATTGGTCATTCTTTGTAAGATCGTAGTTTTTACAACAGCTGGACAAGCTGGAATATCATTAAAGCCTTTCACTGATCCGTAAGTGCACAACTTTTTGAAAGACGTTACAGGTTTCTCAATTGTGCAAAAGTGTAGTAAAACGTTTAAAATTAAACATTAAAAACACTTAAAACAACGATATTGGAGATCAGGCTATGTGGAAGTGTGGGCGCGATGGTATGTATTTTAATAACAACTTTCCTGTGTCTTTGTCGAAATCCTGTACCGTCCCAAACTGGGTGCCGTCCGGCAGCTGTTACTGCTACGCTAAACATAAGGAAGGCTGGCCGAAACCTAGGCATCTTCCAACAAAAGTGATTATTTCTCTGCTCTTGGGGGACATCAACTGAGAAGATGCACTTTTATTTTTATGTTAGACTTCAAGCGGTTAAAGCCGTAATTTTGGTAGTACTAGAATTACGATAAGTTATTAGCAGACAATGTACGGACTTTAAGATAATATGTGAGTTTGGGTAACGAATATAATTAAATGCTAGGAGATGAGTTAAATTAATGTCAGTAACATCAAAACATCTGACAAAAACAAATCCTACTCGCATAACTTTAATTTAAATTCAAATACGGAGTGACAAACCTGACAGTAAAGAAATGTGTGTTCATCACGAAGACTATCAGGCTAATGCTATTCTGAAAAACATTTGTTTATTTACAAACAGACCGCGAAAATTTTAGAATTATTGAAAAAAAGAAACAGGTGAACCACACAGTTAGAACCGTGCTGTGAAAGTTTAATTACGATAAAAAATAAATTTAAAATGTCAGGGTTTTTAAGCAGTGTGACAGTGGACTCAGTTACTTTGCTCCCGTTTTGTTCACTGCGAACACACCTAAGTTACGCCTGACTGTTCCTCTTTTGCGTGACGTTTCCGAATAAGTGATCACTAATGAAAATGTGCAGGGCGTAGCTGTCGCTGATTGTGGGGAGCACAACAGAAGAGTGGGCCAGACATCACACAGACACCGTGTTAATTAAAGGGCCATTCAAAAGAACGCAACGTGACAGTGCTGACAGCGCACTGACCGATAAAAAAGCCCCGAAACGAAAAGATTATAGTGAATATTATATGAAAATTTTATTTGTATATTCCGCTTTAATTTTCAGTCCACCTGACAGATTACTTATATTATGATATCGATATTTGAGGATCAGATGTCCATGGATGCAAAGATTGTCATCGTTATAGAGGGAATGTCGTGCGGCTTGGTGTAAATTTGCCGTCGTTTCGAAGGGACATACAACCACCAAATGAAATCCTGAAGAAGTAGGCGCTTAGTTCGTGAGAAACGTCGATGTGCTTCATAAGACTAAAACGCATCACCGAAAATGATAAAATGTATGGGATAGTTGAGCAATGCATGCAAAACATTATTTCTAATGCCTATGCAGCATAGATATACCAATAGCGGGATCTATTCTTAGATGGAGGATAATATTAAAACAAATCTTATAAGTAATGTTTAATTACTGTAGTTTTGGTTCATCTCCCTCAGGGCAATTTCCTATGTTGGGTTTTTGTCAACACGGTTATGCGACTTCTTTTTCCTTAAAACGTAACGAATTTCCTAACTATACGTGATCTCAGGTTTCCGCCGCAATGGAAATGAAATCTGTTCTCTTCTGGGATTTTACGCACCGTAGCTTTGTAATCCCATACTGACATTTAAGGACAACTTATTTGTCCCATATTCAAAGATCAAGAATTCCAAGACTATTTGCCTGCTTGTCCCTTGAAGATGAGACCGTTAGGTTGTCCTGAAACGTCGGTACGAAATTATCATTCTATGCTGCGTGAAATCCCAAAAGATCGTAGATCACAATTTCCCGATTAGCTGAGCAACTGCCGTCCTCCATACTTACTTCACAACTTAAAACTAGTTTAAGGCCCCGGGATAGCGTATTGTACCACTTGCTACAGCCTAGACGGTTGGGGGTTAAATTTCCACTGTGGGCAAGAAGTTTTTTATTCTCTATATCCGTAAAGACTGTCTCTGGGGTCCACCCAGCCTCCTCCACAATCGATGCCAGAACGATTTCCGAAGGAAAAGACGGACGGGGAGTGACGTTTTCACCCTTATCTAGCACCGAGGAATGTGTATAGCTATGTCTTACCACTTTGATGTGCTTCCTATTACATGTAATGATATTATCTTTAATTTTATCCTGTATTCTATTTAAGTTTCCCGTTGGCAGAAGAGGTCAGTCAGTGAAGTGACTGGGCTACGGGCAGGACGAACGGGCAGAGATTCTTTTATTTTTCTCATCCCCCATACCGACTGCCGATTTTATCCTGTCTTCTATTCCGTGGGTACCAACAGCAAAACGACAGTTATAAAACTGACACTCAAATCCACTTAGTGCTGAGGTTCAGAAAGCTGGCGCTTTACTTCCATTCTCCCATACGTCTTTATGGCGTCGTACCTAATTAAGCACACCACACATACACAGCTTTTGATTTTATTTTTCAGGTCTGGTGTTGAAAAACATTTACGAGGAAGACATAGGATTTCGCGAAACTATATCAATATAATAAAATATATTCTGTTCTTTATAATTTTGTATTTCATTAAAAGAATCGTAAATTTATTGGTGAGATTTCTGTTCCAGATATGGAAATGTAATGGAGATTGGTATATCTCTTAGTGCTAAGAATTTTGATCTTCATTTGACTTCGTAAGTCTCCAGAGAAAGAAACAGAATCCGTGAATTCTCTGGTAAAGAGTCGCAGAGTACTTTGTATTTATTTTTGTGTACAGTTATACTGGATGTAAGTTTTAAAATCATATGTAAATTAACAAGTAATCTGTAATGCAAATGTGCCATATTTCTCTTATATTTGAACCAGTACTAGACGGAAATATAGCATTTTTGAAAATTCTGCAACTCTCTTCGATAATGTTACCGTTCCATTTACAGTACCACTGAAGTTTTTTACTACATACTCGACAAATGTGGAAGTTAATAAGAGCTATGAGTTTAATATGAAGTCTCATTTTCAACGTTTTATATCTCACGACAAAAACTTCCTCTGTGTATAAAGTTGTGTCGTGTGGAGCAGAGTTGCTGCAAGTACCCGCTGGCAGCTTGAGGGTGGACAGATATCTTTACTGGATAATACAGGGTGCACATAAACAGGTTTTGTAATTTGAATACAAAAGTACGGAAATAAGGAACGGAAATACATACCGTTTTGAGCATCCTGTGAGAGGAACTTATGAAGTATGACTGAGTAAATCTTGAAGTTTACATGTTTCATCTACTGGAAAATGGTGATGTAAAAAGAAGAATACTTTCGCAGCAGAAGTAGCATTCCATGTGTTGAAGATGGCAAACACGGATTCCTATACTACGTCAAGGTGTGGGACTCCGTAGATCATCACACTGTCCCGAAACACAATACAAAAAATTCAAAAGTGCCTGCATCACACTCCAGTGATTACCTTTTGTTTACTAAGATGTCGTGTCATAAAGCAATCGTCTGACTACGATTGCGTGCTACTTCTAGGTACAGTTAGGGGAACTGCAGCATACAATTCCAGCAGTCAACATTGGTGATCTATATTAACAGAATTGTTGAGACATGAAATCTGCAGATATATTGGTATATTGCAGTGGGCATGGGGCAACACTGAATATTATTCAGACGTGATATTTGAGCTTGTAACGGTAATAATAATGAAAAGTTCTATCTTGTTCGATGTGACAAAGTGCATTTTGATGGACAGGTAAGGACATTTCGAGGGAACGTTGGCCTTCATATTCATGGTAGAAGAGAAAATGGATGCACCTGCGAAGCCTTTGTGCATATTTGCGAATTACGCGGTGTCACAACGCGGATGCACCTCCGAAACATTGACTCATATTGACAAATTCCACGACGTATTATCCCGGAAGCACCTGCGAAATATTTTTTCACATCTGCAAATTACATGGCGTACGTCCTGGAAGAAAAATATTCGTTTTAAATATTACACGTAACAAATGGTGGCCATTTTGAAATTGTTTAAATTGTGAGCTAAACTTTGAATTCTTCTCACATATGGCGCCTACTGTGTATGGGTATCACATTTATGTATCTTTCATTCTATATTAAATTTGTGAATATAATTTGTTTTTGTGTTGTATTTAGTATTCACATTGTAGTGTAATCAACGTCGTATTTAGTAATATTCTTTTGTGAAATACATTTCAGTAGAAATGTAATGGAGCCGCATGGACTGCAGTAATAAAATTTTACGTAGCAACCTCATGTTTGTTAGCCTTTCGTTCTGTGGTTTGTTTATTCGTTCCTGAAAATAAATACAATAGGAAATACGAAACCAGATTTATACACGTTTTAAAACATCCAACAAAAAAGGAAGCCTGCAGTAATCTGGGAGGTGGTTTCAGTACGCGGCTTCATATTAATGAGACCCGGCAATGCATACTGCAAAGGGACATCCAGCTGTTCCAATTGAAAGGCATGCCAGTAGACGGAATTGTTTCCGGAGGCTAGGAATGCATAGCCTGCCGTACCTCATACAGTTGCACCTGCTAGGTTTCTCTTCAAACTAAAACGTTCATAACCTGGGGTTCGCTGAATATGTTAGAATATTTACAGGAACTGAAAAGTGTAAAGACATTTGCTGATTGTGCTCAGAATATTTAGTCGTTATAACAGCTACGCTGCGAGCTTGACAGCTAAGGAAACCGAGTTTCTTTTCCAACAGAGACCAGAGAATGTCCTCATTTCTAGATGATAGCAGTGACTGAGGGACCTATTTACTTAAATATTCATTAGACAGCATGAATTTGTCCCTGATGATGAAGCGTTAGAGACCCAAAGCTGATACCTTGTCCCCATACTCGAAAGAGGTTCAGATTGACTTCACTTATATTTTCACTAATCCGTACACATTTATTAATTAGTACGAGTCGTGAAAAGGTATTCAGTAAATTTTCTTAATTTCCAAAGAATTTCACATAAAGTAACAATTTGTATTTATATGATTACGAAACAGAATCACCTATAAGTTTTGGCTATCCTTACCCGTCTTCAGGGAAGGTTGTTCAGGAAAAGGGATTGTTATTATACAGAAAGCTGTCAACATCAGTTGTTCGTAAAATATTAAAACATCAATTAATTAAGATATTAATGACTCTTATATCTGTACGAAAGATAAAATTACGTTCAGAATATTTGATATTTTACTATTCAGTTTTTATCAGCAATGAAATCTACATACATTAATCGTTGTAAATACGTACAGGCTGATATGACAGCTGTAGATTGTACTTCCATAAGCAACCAGTAATCTACCTTCAGTTGTGAAATAATTAAATTGTTCTCTGACATTCCCATTGCAGATTTCAGGTTAATAAGGCGAGAAGCGTTAAGATTATGGTCTTCTAGTTTATGGCAGTGCGTAGCTAGGTGAACAGGAACCAACTGTTATGAGAAATCTCCTACGTCCATATTCATAGTAGAAAGTACGTCTACACCCACGGCAGGGGTAGCAAGTTTCTTCGAAACATTAATACATAGCATTCAGACTACGTGATAACGCAACACAGAGGAGTGTAATCGCTAAAAAGAAGAACGTTTATAAAAGTAGTGATTATCAAAAACGTAAACGTTATATAACCTTCAGCTACACACATGAAGATCATTCGTGCCATTGGTCAGGCAATTACTCTCTGGCTCTCACCACAGAGGCCCGTGTTCAGTCGCAGCTGGCTGTCAAAGTGGCAATGCGAGATGTGTATCCAGTGCTTAGTTCTCATCATGTCATTTATGAGCCGGCTGATTCTCGAGAGGCCTGTTTATTCATCAACCTTTTATACACCATATAAATACTAAAAATATCGCTAAATAAACCACGAGAGATGCGAGAGGCTCAATTTTTTAATTGAAATCAACGCACAAGATAATGCCTGCTGAAGCTGTCAGGCTGTGAACACTGCCAATTTTGTCTTTTACCAAACAAGATTTTGTTTTCGATAGGAAATTATAGTTTGAATCGAACGTTATTTCAAGAGAGCTCAAAAGAGTGCAGATGTAAACAATTTGAACCTCCACTAATTTACAAATACTTGAAATTTTTACTTTGAGTACTCTTACTCTTTAAGAAAGTGGAATCGTATAAGGTAACAAAGTTTGACAACCATCTGTGATTCGATTTTGAAGTTATGGAACATGACGTTAGTGACATTGTACGAATAAAGTACAGCTAGTGTTAGCTAATTGTGTAAAGTACAGGAAAATCTACTAATACGAGTGGGTGCTGACAAGTCCTTAGCCCGACCTAGTTTCCGATGTCATAGGACGGAATCGATAATGTCTTTGGAAAGAGGGTTCTGTTCATTTGCCAAATTGCAAGTCGTTTCTTGTTACAGAGGCTGAAAGGGAGCATGTCAGGCAACGCGCTCGATTTCAACAACATCGAGACCCGAGTTGTCATCAAGTCGTCGTCCCCCCCCCCCCCCCCCCC
>Ga0123355_10013726_pt1 | contig 12621 bp, 13 predicted proteins | sample TergutEmb28metaG_3_FD_89872 | JGI IMG/M metagenome (GOLD analysis project Ga0123355, IMG submission 89872) | Embiratermes neotenicus P1 segment gut microbial communities from Petit-Saut dam, French Guiana - Emb289 P1 | ecosystem: Host-associated > Arthropoda: Insects > Digestive system > Gut ...
GCATTTGATTTGATTTGCACAGATGGGTTTACACATTATGATAAAAAACAAAAAGTAAAAACAAGATATGAACCACTATGCAGTTTCTTTGACAATGATATTGAATTTGAATACACTGCTAGTTGGTGGTCACGTATAGGTAAAACAATATTTTGTCATCCGTATACTTTTAGTGGCGGCATAATGAAGACTGCTGAAAAAGCTATGAATTACTTCCTTACTAAGAAAGATAGAGATTTCGATTGTATTGTTCTATCGCATGTGCATCAAGTTGGTGAATATAAAAAGGGTGATATTCAGCTTTATGAGCAAGGTACATGTTGTCAAATTGATAAAATGAATTATAATGATGGCAAGCTAGTAAATCCGCAACATAAAGGATTTATATACTTATGCCAAGACAAAGATGGCGCATTGCTTAAAGATAAAACAAAACTAATATATTTAGATTAATGAGGAGATTTTTATGAATAGAGATCAGATTATTACAGAGATAGCAAAAGAGGCAGAATTGACAAAAGGTGCTGCGGGAGAATTCCTTGATGTATTTTGTGAGGTCGTTACTAATGCGGTTGCTTCTGGAGACAGTGTAAAAATACAAGGGTTCGGTATATTTGAGCCAAAACAAAGGGCGGCGCGCATAGGGCGTAATCCAAAAACGGGTGAAGAAATTCCTATTTCGGCTACAGTAGTTCCAGTATTCAAAGCTGGAAAGCAATTTAAAGATATTGTAGCCGAAGGATAATGTTATGAAAAGAATACAGACGATTGTAACTAAAGAATATGATAGTGAAGGCAATCTTACAAGAGAGATAACGGAGACTGTAACAGAAGAGGATACTGGTGGATTTATATATCCACAACAGCCTATTAAGCCTTCATGGGTTCCGCATATTCCTGTGGAGTGGAATAGAGGAACAGTAATTACTTGCGATAATGGGACGATTGCTTAATTATATATAGATGTTTTAAAAGAGGGCGAAGTAATTATTTATTACTTCGCCCTCTTTCTGTTTATGTATAAATAATTTCTGGAAGGAGGTATTAGTTATTCCTGCAAAAACAAAATCAGTAAAATCAAAACCTGAAAAATTGCGTTATGTGTGTATGCATTGTTGTAAGGACAAGGTTGAAACTGAATATTTCATGGTAAGGCAAAGTAATAGATGGAATTATTCAAACAAAAAAGCCTTAGTGTGTAAAGAGTGTGTTGAAAGCATTTTTACTGAGTCCGCAAATATGTATGGCGAAAAAATTGCTTTAGCAGCGTGCTGTGCAATGCTTGATTATCCATATCATATTGAAACCTATGAGTCAATAATAGACAAAAGCACCATTTTTACAATGGGTGTATATGTCCGCATGATGAATATGGCGCAGTTTTCGCGCAGAACATTTATTAATTCAATTATAGATGGCGAGTTAGATAAAAGCGAACAAGAAGTTCGTGAGTCAATTGAGTCAAAATGGAGCAAGCAAGATAAGCAAAACATGAATTATTCATTGTCTGTTGTAGGCTACGATCCTTTTGAAGAATGTGGAATGACTAATAATGACAGAAAGTATTGTTTTAACATTTTATCTGGATATTGCGATGATGATTCTGTAAAACGTGACAATCATAAAATTCAATGCGTTATACAGATTACACATATGCACTTGCAGATTCAAAGATTAGATGAATCAATTAACAGAGAATTGTCCAATGTAACACCGGAAGAAACAAAAATAAAGAAATTGACAGAAGTAAAGAAGTCTCTTTTAGATTCTATATCTAAAATGTCTAAAGATAATAATCTGGCTTCAAATTATAATGATAATTCACGCAAAGGCAAGGATACACTTTCAGACAAAATTAAAGAAATGTCGGAAAATGATTTTGAAAAAATAAAAGTAAATGTTTTTGATATAAAGACAGCTGCGGCAATGAAACAAATTGCTGACTTGAGCAATAAAAGCATTTTAGATCAATTGAGTTATGACGCGAATGATTATACTGACATAATAAAGGAGCAACGCGAATTAATTATTAAATTTGAATCTGAACGTGATGCGCTTGCTGAAGAAAATCGAAAATTGAAAAATTATATACAAGAGTTGAACACAAAGAAAAGGTGATATTTATGGAAATCATTATACGAGAATCACCTAAAATTATTTCCCAACGTAAGCTTGAGGTATTTGAACAGGTATCAAAAATTGTTAATTGGGGCAGAGAAAACCCAGTTAGATTTGCAGAAGAAATATATGGCTATAAATTGATTGATTATCAGTGTTGGACTTTTATGAACTGTTGGGTTACGCCATTTTGTTGTCTTGTTGAAAGTCGAGGCGCTGGTAAAGATTTATTTATGGCTGTGTTTTTTATGACCAAAATGGTGTTAATTCCAGTTTATAACGTATTTGTGTCATCTAATTCGTATGAACAAAGTGCAACATCGTTTAAGCGCATTGAGGCTATAGCTCTACGACGTTTCCCGGCATTTAAGAGTGCAACAGATATATTTTTGAGGGAAGTTGAAAAATCACATAATAGTGAAACCGGGTTTATACAAAGTCCTCATTTTTTTAGACTTCATAATGGTTCTGAATTATTGGTGTTATCAAACAATACTGAAACAATTAGAGGTAAACGTGGGTCTGTATGGTTTAATGAGGTTGGTTGGAAGACTGCCGAGGAGCTTGCTGTTGCTGAGAATTTTGCTATTGTTGATAGTAGCTTTGCAACATCCACATCTAAAATAGAAAGATATGATCCTATTCAAATGCCGCTACAATTGCTTTATACATCCAGTGCTAGTGATGTTACCTATCCATTTTATGATAGATATAGAAAATTTGCAAGGAAAATGTTTATTGGAGATTCTAATTATTTTGCATTTGATTTAGATGCACATGATGTAATTAACCATTCCACAATAGATGGAGAACCAATAAAGTCACATCTTACACAAGAATTTGTTGATAAAGCCATTGAAGATGACCCTGATTTAGCGGACAGAGAATTGTTTAATAAATTTAGGAAGGGGCAGGGGCAAAATTCTGTTGTTAAAATGGAGACTATAATACATAACTCTACAGTTAGAAGGCCATTGCTCTACAATGATACCGGTAAGAAGAAATTTATTTTATGCTATGACCCAGCAAGAAATTTCGATGGAAGTATGCTGGGTGTTTTTCAAGAAATACATGATGAAAAAATTGGATGTAAACTACAGATTGAAAATATGATTTCAATGTTTGATAAGAACGCGAAAAAAAAGACACCCCTGCCTATGCCAGAACAATTAGAAATAATTAAGGAAACTATGATTAAGTATAATGGTGAGAAAGCCGCAGAGTGGGAAAACATTGAGCTTTATATTGATGCTGGTAGCGGCGGCGGCGGCGTGTCGGCAGTGGCCGATCAGCTCATGAATGATTGGGTTGACGCTATAGGGCAAAAACACAGAGGTATTATAGACCCTGTACATAGTGCTTACGAGACAGCTAGGCGCAAGTACACTAATGCAATGCCGATTGTTACTCTTATAAATCCCGGAAGTTATAAAAAGATTATTTTTGATTCATTAGAGAAGATGACAAAGTTAAATCTTATTAATTTTACGGAGTATGATAATACTGAGTATCTGCTGATTAAAAATGCAAACGGGAAATTGGAAGAGTATTATTTGTCATTTGAAGAAAGAATGGCTCTAACATATATTAATTTAACTAAAAATGAACTTGTGTATATGTGTAGATATGAAACACCAAACGGGAATGTACAATATGAGTTAGCCAAGGATAAGAAAAATACAATGCATGATGATAAAGCATATGTTACTGCAATGGCAGCTTATGCCCTGGCATTAAAGCGCAGGTCGGATTTAGTTGAGCCAACAAAAGGATCTTCAAATATTGGTTATTTAGCAGCTCTTTCAAGCGCACCACAAATACGGAAAAGGAGGTGATCCATATATCTGAAAATTTAGAATTTTCTGAAATTAGTGAAAAAGAGGATGAAGAGACCGCAAAAAGATTAGATGCATATAAAAAATTCTTTTCAAGATTGAAATATGAACTGCCAGAATTCAAAAAAATTTTGAATCAGATAAAGAGCTATACATTTCAAGATATACAAAACATTATAAATTATCCAGAGAGATATCAATTTCAATTAATTGATTTATCAAATTATATGTATCGCCGCTCAGGGTTTTATAGTGGTGTTGTAGATTATTATGTAAATATGGCTATGTATTGTTGGACAGTTGATACAGAAGTGTTAACTGAAAAATTTTATAAAACAAAATCTGAAATACTTGCACGTAATTTCAAGTTGTTTTCTGGAGAGGTCAGTAAATTAAATTTAGAAAGCGAGCTTCATAATGTTTTAAAAAGAGTGTTTTTAGAAGATGCTTGCTTTGCCTATTTTATTGATACTGATATGGGGTCCTTTTTATATTATTTACCAAGCAACTGGTGTTCAGTGCGTAAAATATTTAATGGTGTTCCCATATATGGTATTAATACAGATCTTGTATCTCAAAATGATGTATTAAAACTACCAACGGAAATACAAGACTTGTTAAGTCAAAAGACCACTTCTTCACAAGACCCATATGTGTACCCTCCCCCAGATAAATCATTTTGCATAAAATATAATTCGCATTTTACATATTTGTATCCACCACTGTTTCACCTGTTAAAAAATGTATTAGACATAGATGACTATAAAGATCTTAGTAAAGCACGAACAGAAAGTGAAAACTATAATCTTCTTGGTGCAGAAATTCCAATAGATGATACAAAGTTAGATACTCTAATGTTGACTGAGGAGATTGTAAGACCAGTTATTAACACAGCACGAAACATATTGCCGGATGCATTTGGTGTAATACCGTCTCCGTTAAAGCTTAACCCAATTCAGTGGAGATCAAATGCCACAGCAGAAAGAAATAGGGTTAATGATGCGGTTGGTATGTTTTTTGATGAGGCTGGTGTGCCTAAAGATATATTTTCATCTGCAAGTAGTGGAGCTGCAATAAAGTTGGCAATTGAAAATGATGCAACAGTTGTATATAAATTATATAGGCAAATAGAGCAAATTGTTAACCTTAAAATGATGCTTTCAAAATATAGATACTCATCTCATAGATTTGTGTTTAAATTACTAGATGTGAATTACTTTAATTGTATTGATAGGGCAAATCTTGAATTAAGAAAGGCTCAATCATCTTTACCTAATAAATTGACGCTGGCTGCCGTGAATGGGACGAACCCTTCACGATTACTTGGCAATGAGTATATAGAAAATGTTGTGCTAAATCTCGGAAGTAGTTGGACAGTTCTGAAATCCAGTCATACACAAGGCACAGATGTTGATGAAAGTGGTCGTCCTACAAATGATGAACTTGGTGTTGGATTGTCAGAGTCTGGTGAACAAACATTAGACTCTGATAGCAATAATCCCGATTCGCGAACATGATATGGAGTTGATTTAAGTTGTGAAAAGAATAGTGAACGTGCTACGAGAAGATGTAGCAAATCAAATAGCAGATGAATGTGGATGCTCGTATATTATTAATGACCTTGGTGAAACCAAGGTTTTTTCCTTTGTTGAAACAGATAAGCTTCACAAGTATATAAAATCTCGTTTTTCAAAGAAAGAATGGTTTTATGGCAACAAGGTTTTTTTATAATATGAAATATTTATAGAAAGGAGCTGATTTTTATTGAGCAAAAATATTGAACAAAAACAAGCATTAAAGTTTAGTGCTAAACCAATTGCTTTTGAACGTATGGGAGATAATTTAATTCGCGTAAGCTGTTATCTGCTTGGACTTGGTATAAATAATAATGGTTCAAATTTAACAAAAGACGCTGTTATTAAGGCTAATAGAAATGGACTTAAACACCTACCTGTTGTCGCTCACATAATTCAAGATGATGATGGGACTTATTTTGTAGGGTCACATGACTATGTTATTGAATATTCTCCAAAACTAGAAGTAAAACCTCTAACTATTCCAGTTGGATGTATAGCTGGTGACTCATCGTTTGAATTTGTTAAGTTGGTCGAGGGTAATGGGATACCAAGGGAGTATTTACGCGTAGACATGATTCTCTGGAGTCATTTAACTCCAATAATGGAGGCAGCATGTAACGAGGATGTTTATTTTAATCATTCAATTGAAATAGAAATTATTGAAGCTGAGTGGGACGAAACAAATAATCTTCGTATTGATGAGTTTGTTTATGATCGTGCGTGTTTACTTGGTCTTGATGAAGATACATATTCACATAAACATTCTGAACCGGCATTTGAATTAGCGCAAGTTTATCCTAAAAAATATTCAAAAGATAACAATGGGTTTAATGAAATGTTTAGTTTATTGTTGAATGAAATCAAAGTATTCCAAGATGATAGCATAAATCCGGATGGGAATAACCCAAAAGATTTTAATAAGGAAGGAGATGATACAAATATGGAGTTAACTATTGAGTTAATTGAAAAAGTTAAATCTGTTTTGTTTGAAACACAATTTAGAAGTAATTCTGGCCATCATTACAGTAAGTTCGCTGCGCTGATGGTGACAGATACAGAAGTTGCTTTTATAGACAGAGAAGATGAGTATAAGGCATATGCCGCACCTTATTTTGTAGCAGAAGCAGATGGCGAAATTATTGTGTCCATTGATTTTGAAAAGAAAGTAGAGAAATCATTGATAGTTGGTTATAAAACTGATTGTGAAATTGATTTTAGTATTAGTGATGAAGTTAATACTATTTCTCAAAATATGGCTACATATTCGGTCGAGATTTATGAGAGCGAGCTTGTGAATAAGTTGCGCGAAGAACTCACTGCAAAAGATGTAGAATTTGAAAACTTAAAAGCAACTAATACTGTACAGACTGAGCAACTTAGTTTACTTGCTCGCGAGAAAGCAGATCTTCAAAGCAAAAATCATATGGATGCTATTGATACAATAGTAAATACATATGCAAGCATTATTGCTAATTGTGGTGATTTCGATGAATATAGAGCCAGATTGGATTATAGCAAAAGCGTCGAAGAAGTTGAAAAAGATTTGAAGCTTATATATGCAACTTATAGTTTGGCAAAAGACAAGCGCACTGCTAAGTTTAGTCAGTCACATTCAGGTATCGTTGAAAATGCGAATCTTCAAATTGATCCTATGAGAGTGCGCTACGGCAATGCTTTTGATAATTATTAATATTTATAAGGAGGAATGAAATTATGGCATACGGTGTTGTACACACAACTAATGTTCTTGGCGCAAAGCCGATGAGCTTTATTAGTAAATCTACTGATTTGGAAAATGGTTTCTTTGTTACTAAAGGTGCGCTTGCCGAAAATGAAAGAGAATTGTTTGAGGCTCTTCAACCAACTACCGCTACATTGGTTGAGAGGGCATATTTAGTAGCTAATCCTGCTACGGGTGATGCATTTAATCTTCGAGCAGACGCGCACAATGAAGACAATTTTATTAATAAACAAGGTATTGCGTTTAGAGCATATGGTCTTGAAGCGGATAATAAAATTCGGGTTACTGAATACATACTTGATGGTGATGTTGAGGAGGGCAACCTTGTAACACTTGCTAATGGGTCTTATAAGCTGGTTGCAGCTCCGGTTGCGAGTGTTAATGTAGCTGACTTTGGATTCGTTGGCAAAATTGACCTTATTGATGAAATGGGTTATTTCTATCCCATTGGTCAGTTTGGTTCTAGCACTAATGGTGATGTTCCGGGTGAAGATACTCGTGTCAGGATGGTTACGATCTCTGTAATCAAAAATGGACAATAAGAAGAAAAAGGAAAAAGGAGGTATATATTATGGAACTGGTAACTCAAATTAAAAATTTAATGATAGATATTGTTCAGAACAAAACAGCTATGTTCGCGAAAGACAAAGCCGTACACGCGGAAGACGCTGTTCGTCTCAAGTTGGTAGAGCTGTTTGGCTCTGAGAAGCTTTCTTATAATGTTTGGGAAGAGAAAAAGTGGAGAGTGTTTTCAATTATCAGCGAGGTACTGAATGTTAATATACCCAGTGGTATTATTAGAAATCCGTTCTTCGATTCTCTTGCTGATTTTAGAAATGGCGCAGATGGAGAACAGAACGAGTTTGTGATAGAAGATGATTCTATTTTGTTTGTAGCTAGAGTTAGTGGAAATCATTGGAATATAGATCGTCAGAAATTGCTTGGTAAGCGTAGCTTTGTTGTACCGACCGAATGGATTGGGGTTCGTATTTATGAAGAGCTTGACCGCATTCTTAAAGGTGTATCTACTGTTGCTGATATGTTTGTTAAGATTCAGGAAGGTCTTGAATTTGATATTAATAATCGTATCCTTGCCGCTTGGGGTAATGCCAGTGTATTTTTGCCGGATGAATTTAAAGAGTCTGGTACATTTGATAAAGATGCAATGCTTGGATTGACCGACAAGCTTCAGGCTGCTACAGGTAGAGGTATCAGAATTATCGGCACTCGTCAGGGTTTGTCTAAGATAAGTGACGGTCTTGGTCTGGAGTGGGTATCTGATGATATGCGCAATGAACGTAATCGCACGGGATTTATAGGCAACTGGGAGGGTATAGAAGTTGTGGCGCTTCCACAAGCTTTCCGTCGTGGTACATTTGATTTTGCCATTGATCCCAATGTCATTCGTATTGTGCCGGGTGATGTCAGACCTATAAAAATCTTCTATGAGGGTGATAGTAGGATTCGTTCCCTTGATTATACAGATAATGAAGATATGACTGTTGAAACACAGACGCAAACCAAAATGGGTGTTGGTGTAGTTATGCCGATGCTGTTTGCGGAGTATACAATTACCACTTAATTACAATTATTATATATTTTAGCCGATGCTTACAAGTGTCGGCTAAAATTATTTACTTAATGAAAGGTTGATAAATTGTGGCAAACACTAAAAAGAATGTAGTAGGTACTAAGGCTACCAAGACAGAAGTTGAAGCTACTGAAGCTGTTGCTCCTGCTATAGATCCAAATGAGGGCGCAGAAAATAATGAAACCATGACAACTGAGACCCAGAGTGATGGCGCTGATATAGAGCCTACGCCCGAACCTGCGCAACCCCCTCCCTCTTCTCCACCGCCACCGCCACCCGAACCTGAAAATCCGATTGAGGAGGTCAAAACAGTTATGAGTGATGAAGCACAAGTTGTTGTGAACAATATTATTGACGGATTACAGAGCGCCACAAAAAAAGACATAGATATTGACACAACACCAATTGTTGAAAAAATTAAACCGGATGAGCTTATACCTGTGCGTTCAATGGTTCGTGGTGGCTTTAATTGGCGTTGTAAAAAATCTCAGATTACATATCGTTGGCCATGTATAACTCATCTCGAGTATATCCCATATGAAGATGTGTACAATATGTATACAAATCATAAGAGTTTTCTCACAAAACCCCTTTTAATTGTAGAGGATAGCCGTGTTATAAATCAATTTAAGCTTCTCGGTACATATAAAGATATATCCAGTGTTAACGATCTCAAAGAAGCACTTAATGATGCAAATATTATGAAAGCTGTTTGTGAGAAAGCATTAAGTGTAAATATGCGCGAGTTGCTGGTCACTCGTCTTGTACAAGAGAGAAACGATGGTGGGTTGACAAATGTTGATGTCATCGAGGTTGCCGAGAAAATTCTTGATTGTGAAATTGTAAAATCATAAGGACGGTGATGAGGTGGCTGGCGCAACGTTGTATAGTGAACTTTTCGATGCAGCATTGTCAAAACTTCGAGATTATGATTTAGCCAGTCTATCACAGGATGAAATTTATACCATCTTATTTGATTATATAAGACCGGCAATCGTAAAATTTAAAGTGTGCAGACAAAATTTAAGTGATCGTGATGATTTGCTTAAACAGTTTAATATGGAATTAACAGATGATGAAATAGAAATTTTATCTAATGGAATAGTTATTGCCTATATATGTGCTAATTATATTAAGACATCATTGTTAATGAAAATGGCATTACCTAGTAAAGACTTTCATGCATTTTCTCAGAATAATCAATTAAGAGGTTTGTTAAGTTTGCATAAAACATTAACTGAAGAAAATGAACAGCTTATATCAAGATACTCTTGGTTTGGCAGTAATCTTTTGTGATGTGGTGGTGAGTGAATGAGCTATGGCACATTTAAACTTCGCATGGGTATAAGTGGTGATAGTATAAGAAATACACAGATACATAATACTCGCCACTTTGTTGAAAAGCTAATTGTAGATGACCCAAGCTTTAGGGAGAATGTTGAGATTCTTGGGAAGGGTCATGTGAGCGCCCGCTTCAACAATTACAAAATCGTTCACGGGACTACGCCACAAATGGATATTCAAGCTTCATTATCTGAAGATACAATGTTTAATATGGGAGACATATTTTTTCTTAATGATAGTTACTGGTTATGTGTAGAAGCGATTACTGAACATGATGTTTTTCGCAAAGGCAAGGTTGAAGAATGTAATTATCTTTTGCGCTGGCAGAACCCTATTACATTAGAGATAATAGAGCGTTGGGGTTCTATTAGAAATCCATATTCAAGTGGTGTTGCAGAGAGCAGGGTTATAAGCATTGAAAGATCAAAGTATCGTATCAAACTTCCGTATGATGATGAAACTGCATTGTTTAGGGTTGGGAAAAGGTTTCTTATTGATGTTCAAGGCGGGAACGAAGTAATGCCTTATTCAATAATAGAATATGATCCTGTTACTATGAGATATATGTCAAGAGATGAAGGGTTTTTAATAATAAACTTGCAGTCTAGTCAAATTGAAGATGATGATAACGCAGATCTTATGATAGCAAATTATATCTCTCCCCCTTCCCTTCCGCAACAAATAGGGTCATGTAGAATTGTGTTTAGCGGCAATCCGTTAATAAGGGTTGGTGGGTCAATCAAAACATTTGCTGTTGTGTTTTATGATTATGATGGAAATGAAATAAGTACAATAACGCCAACATGGAATTTGATACTACCCCCTGAATTAAATAGTACGCAGATTGTTTCAAATATATCCGGGCAGTCTATTGACATTCAGGCACTTGCCGGTAGTGGTAATAGGTTTGTATTACAAATGAATGCAGAAGATTATAATCATGGGTTTTTTGAGGCCGCAGTCGAAATAGAAGTGGGTGATTTGTTTTAATGGCAAGAGTTAATATCAGCGCATATAAAACCAGGTTGATTAAAACATTAATATCAACTGACACTATAATTGATGGTATTGATAGTCAATCTGATAATTATATATTAGGGCAGCCAGATTCATTAATCTATAAAAACATTTTCCCATTTTATCAGGTTGAAGATATTCAGACCTTTAGTGATACATATATCATGATTAAGATTAGCGCTGCGGCTAATCGTACAAGTATTAACTTTTTTGATATGCGCATTTCATTTTTGGTTATTGCGCATCATTCACGCATGAGAATGTCGGGTATTAATGCTACAAGAATTGATTATCTCTCTGATGAAATAAGAGAATTGTTTAATGGAAGCACAGAGTATGGCACTGGCATTTTGAGACTTATAAATAATGATGAGTTTGTATTGCCGAATAATCATAGATATTTGTGTAGAGAACTGGATTTCAAAACGTTTGATCTTTTAGATCCAGTTTGTTTGGAAATATAGTATGTTAATTAATAAATCTTTGCTGTATGATGAATTATATCCGCTTAATGATAATCAAGAGATTAAACACCCCGCTGTTCATGAAGTAATTAGTTTTGGTGAGCTAGATTATTATTCGCTGATTAATCTGTTTTTAGTTTATCCAATAGATATAATTGTAGAACTCTATGAAATGGTTGGGAAAAGCTATAAATCTTTTTTTGAGTATTATGAAAAACTAACACAATATGATATTTTCATTATGCTGTATGGCTCAAATACTGAGTTGTATAATAAATTAATCAAGTTTTTTTTAGGTGATGTGGATTTTGTTTTAGCACAGCATAAAGACACACAGGATATTATTTTATATGATGACCAAAAGGATATTGTGTTTGATTTAACATCTTTTATGATAATGTCTAACTTTATAAGAACAATCCACCATATACCCAATGATCCAAGTAAAACTGCCAAAAAATCTAAAACACTTATGAAGGTGTTAATTGAAACTGGTATTGCAAATAAACAATTTTTAACTAAGCAAAGAGAAAAAGATAAAATGTCTGGTAAAACAGGTGAACAGCTCAATAAGTTAATGTCAAAAATAAGTATAGCCTCGCAATTTAAACGTGATGATCTTAAAGATATGAGGTTATATGAGTTTTATGAAACACTTAATCAAGTAATTAGTTATGCTTATTGGCAGTTTAAAATGGGTGCATATTTTTCTGGAAATATTGATACAAGCAAAGTAAATAAAAAAGAACTTGAGTGGTTTTATGATTAGGTGCATTAAGCACCTTTTTTATATGAAATTTTAAGGAGGTAACAAATGTCTGTAAATATTTCTTCATATTTATTTCAAAAGGTGCTTAGAATTAGCGCCTTTGACATTACTACAAATGAGCTGTTTGGCTCGTTGACACTTTTTAATAATGTCACTTTCTCCAAC
>Ga0123355_10013727_pt1 | contig 12621 bp, 12 predicted proteins | sample TergutEmb28metaG_3_FD_89872 | JGI IMG/M metagenome (GOLD analysis project Ga0123355, IMG submission 89872) | Embiratermes neotenicus P1 segment gut microbial communities from Petit-Saut dam, French Guiana - Emb289 P1 | ecosystem: Host-associated > Arthropoda: Insects > Digestive system > Gut ...
AAAAAAAAAAAAAAAAAAAAACTAAACAATTTTTAAATGATCGGTTGTAATGACACGCATTAAATAGCAGTAAACCTTTGAAGATAATGAGCTCTAGTGATCTGTCGTCCGTACAGAAGGTTCATGGTTCAAATGAGCCTTCCAACCCTCGAATCATCCCCTGAAGTAACCTTTATCGTACGGGCATTTAATTCAGTCTGCGTGCCCGGGGTACGGAGTTTTTTTGCGACTGCCCTTTAAATCGATGGCGCGTGTGTGAAAATAAGCGTTTATATCTTATGAACCAAAGATTATGAAATCATGAAATCTACGTTGTGTTGGAAATAAATCAGTGATATTCCAATTCAAAAAATGCAGTAGAAATTTATAGTGCATACATGCAGGAAGTTAATTTTAAAAAAATTATAATTTTAAATTTATTTTACTTACATTTCTGTTGTGAGACCCACGTTTGCGTAGGAAATTCCAGCCTCAGAATTTTTGGAGTTGTGCTTTCGCGTGGTTGTGCCAGAAACGTCGTCTTATTACACACACATCATACTTCCGTCACACTTCATTAAAAACTTCGCTCTTCCCACCACTCGCAGTTCACACATGATATTTTGGCTGCGTCACCTTCTCGGACCGAGACAGACCAACCTTTGTCGAGTGCTGTTCGTGTCTACCGACTTGCGCCATCGTTGCCAGTACATAATTGACGAGGATGAATCGAGCATCTGTCTATGAAATTTCCTCACCCCCGTTAAGTAAAGAGTAAACAGTCGTTTCATACGTGTATGTCACATGGTTTATAAAGTTTTGATGCCAAAACGTTTGTGTTTCTTGAGTATGTATTGTCAGAAAATGACCCATCCTTTGAACAAAACAATACCTTCGTCTATAGCCACACGTAAAATTTTGAAAATGTCTCGTTTAGAATTTCAAACATTTCGTATCTTCCACAACCTCTCAGAATTTTCATCCGTCATGTCAGGCTGAATACTGCTGTCTGTGAAGTGTAGGAGCGAAGGATGTGAAGGTATCTGTCCCGTTTCGTAGCGCTACTGTAGACACGTGTGTAGAATTGGTTAGTCGTTGGCCAGTAGTCTGTCAGTATGTCCCTATGCAATGTTCCATTCGCATTGTTATCGCAAGAAATGCGAGCATTTTGGCCTCATTCACGTCCGGGAGGGGCGAATGTCCGTCGTGAATTCTGTCAGGGTGGCCGTGGTAGTATCTCGTAGTCTCCTACACGAGCAGTATGATAATTTCCGCAAAACACAACAGGAAAACGCTAAGCGAACTGGAGCCGTTATTTTATGTGGTGCTTCATGCCTTTTTGCACCCTGGAATCCCCTCTAAAGGCGTGTATTACACTTCTATGAGGGCCAGAGAGCCGTGTCCACTGCGAAGTGGATTGTGTTTGGACCTGTTGACCTGGACCACTCTGAAAAATTTCCTCTTCATCAGAGGCATTTGAAGAAAACGAACTGCTGGACGCGTGACCTCTGTATGTTGGTCGGACCGGTTGCAGGTGCGACACCCCTGGCTCGTCTTCGAAATCTGACTCGTCGTCACAGTTGTTGTCGCTCGGGGCACCTGCTTCATAACTCTCACTGTCCCAAAACAGTTCAGATATCCAATTTAGGGACAGGAACCCGGTTGTCTTATGCGCACTTTTCACAGACTGCTTATTCAGGAACGAATATTCAGTCCGGCTTATTATTATGATGCGTTTGAAGGAGGCGGTCACGTGGTGAAATGCTCGACGTTTTACAGATTAGTTTATTTCTACATATCAGACACCAGTAGAAACCCGAGTGGTGCTTACAAAGGAGCTTATGTGTTGGGAAAAGCGTCCACAGTGAGGCCAGTGACGACCTATATTTATTTGTGTGGCAAGGTTATGCCGTCTCTTTATCGCCTTTTTTCAAACCTTTTTTTTTCTGTTACAGTTCCCGAGCTGAAGTGAAATGTAACACAGGTATGAATGAACCTGTGTGCTATTGGCATATTATCAAATGAAGACAGTAGGTGCTTAGTCCCTTTTAGTAGTAATATATTGAGCCCTCGCGGTCGCAGCCCCAAACGGGGGTTGGCGCTTGATAAAGAAAACAGGGGCTTGGCACTTTGGACTTCCCTGTAAGCCGTTTAGGCGGTCGGGTCCCGCGGCAGCGATCTCGTGGGGATTCGTAAGAGAAGGAAACATACCTCATGTGCGCCCGAAGGCAATACAGTACAATCAGGAACATACAAATCAACATGTATTCTTAAACAGTAAAACCAGAATGAAAACACCAAAACTTCTAAACGGGAAACAATGTCTTCCATAAAGAATTAACTAGGCTTATTGGCCTCCGAAAGTAAAATGCACAAAGAACACCCATTCATGGGTTTACAATACTGTTAATTAACCAGACCTCGTGGTCTCCCTTCTTTAAGTACAAGAAATTTACAAACAGAAAGACACTATTCTAATACATTGTCTTTCATAAAGAAACAACTAGGCCTCTTGGCCTTCACAAACAAGTGAACGGAGGACGCCCATACAAGGGTCTGCAATTCAGTTAACTGTCCGGCCTCCTGGTCTCCTTTCTTTAAACACAAGAAAGTTTACAAACGGAAAGATACAATTGTAATATAACACCTTTCATAAAGAATCAACTAGGCCTCCACAAACAAGTGCACAAAGAACGCCCATGCAAGTGTCTGCAATTCAGTTAACTAACCAGACCTCCTGGTCCCCCTTCTTTAAGTACAAGAAGTTTACAAACAGAAAGGTACATGCTAATACATTATAGGTAGGCTTCGTTACCTCCTTTCGAGACGTACCGTACGTCGACTCGCGTATCAGCTGGCTCGCTCCAACTCCTGGCGAGCTTCCGCAGCACACGCTTATTCACAGCGCCTACTTACAGGCAATTCTAGGCACCTCAGCTTCCACACACAGGATAGAACAAAAGGCAAACTACCATACACAGCTTGTCATAAAACACTCACTTCTTTAGTCTTCGCCCCTGGCTCCGTAGGGCCCGACATCCAACCTCATAGCCGTCGAATCCTAGTCGCGATGTTTTCGACATGAAGAGCAGACACACAAATCACCCACTGAGCTACGCTGCCCCTGCCTTCAAAGTCTACGTGGCCACCTATTAGTCCTTTCACCCACTCACGGCAGCCAACCACCGAACGATAACCTCAGGATTGAAACGACGGGACACAATTTCCACGCAGAAAGACTTCCGCATAGGGACGACCTTTGAACCGCTGCCTGCGGGCACGGCTCAATATCCTGCGACCATCCGCAAAGAGTTCTTTTTATTTGTGTAGAGTTGGTTACAACCCGTGCTTCACCAATGGGTATACCACGGGATATTTACAGAGGATAAGCACAGATTAAAAGTATTGTACCATATTGCCCTAGAGGTTCTAGTCAATAATTTAGTCAGTACGTTGTTTCCGAGTTGTTACGGAGTTTGATTGCGTTTCAGTTGCTCTTGAAGCGTGTGGAAGATGCTTCTGAGGAAGCTTGTTACGCCGGCGGTATTTATGTGATACTTCAGAACCAGAGGTGGGGGAAGGGTTTGAAGTACTTTTGGACGTTCACTTGAGAATAGGCTGCATTCTGTCATAAGATAGTGGGCCGATTGTTTACAGCCTTTTCAGGACAGCTGCAGGTTGTCGAGGGCGTCTAGTTTATTTAGTGGAGGTATGAACGGAAACTGCCGTGATTTGTTAGGAATTGTGTGAGAATGAAGTTGGGCCAGAGGGGAAAGGAGAGTGTGTGGAAGATGGTATGAATAGTTTAGTGTGGTATGCATTTGCGGAGTTTATGTATGTTGCGCTCCAAATTTTTATGTAATAGTCTTCCAATATCTGCTTTCCTCGATTTATTGGAATGGCGTCGTAAACGATGGCAGTTTTGTAGCTCCCGGCTGTTTTGGCCAAGTAATCTGCCCTTTCATTGCCTTGTTGCTGGTGCCTCCTTGTCCTTTGACCCTGTGGTAGGTGATCGAAGTAGAGTTCCTTATTTCAGTTGTTTTCAATCTGGCGATAACCGCTAAAGGATGTGTTTTGAATGCTTGTTTGCAATGGCAAGTAATGCTGTTTTGGAGTCAACGTTGATTGCGTAGGAGGAGGGTTTCTGCCGTTGCTTTGGATCCAGTCTACAGCCATGATTATTCCACAGAGTTCAGCTTGAAAGACTGTACATGTGATATTTAGTCTCTGAGTTTCAGTGTGTATTACAGTGGAGTTTTTCACTGCAACCATACTTGCCCAGACGTGGTTTTCTGTTTTGGAGCCATTTGTGAAGATGGACACGTTTGCGCTACCTTCTGCTCATGAGAAGTCCACGCGTATATGGCTGTCTTTTGGGTGGATTCCTCTGGTTTTGATGGGGATTTCTATATTCTTTAATTCGGGTATAACTGCTTTTGTGGGTTGGCTGCTAGAGATTGCTCTTATGTCTATATAGATTCATAGCTTGATCGAGAGGCAGTATCCCTGCAATTGCCGAGAGAGCCTCGTGTGAGACTGTTCTGTAGGCCTTTGTTATGAATATGAGGAAAGAGCTCTGAATTTATTGCAGTTTGCTTTTTGCTCTTTTGGATATCGTGGTACTCCAAGCTTCTGAGGCATATGTGATGGCTGGGAGTATGTCGTATTTATAAACCGACAATACGTTGTGGAATGACATATGGCTTTGGAGCAGCGGTCAAGGCTGTTGTGAATATGCAGTAGCTTGTTTTCGAGATGATGTGTGTGGGGATACCAGTCCAACTTGAAATCTAGTATTATTCCATCTCATTTTTGAGACTACGTTTATTCCCTTTGCGACTATTGTGGGATGGCTTTTGTATACTTCTCCCTTTCTTATGAACTTTGGCATCAGTACCAATTTATCTTTAGAAATTTCTAACCTATATTCTTTGCACCAATCTTCTATAGTATGGAATGTGCTTTGAAGCGTTGTGAGAACAGCCGAAGGGGAGGGTCCCAGTATTGTAAACATTATACCATCGCCGAAACTACCATTCTTACATTTGGAGCATTGGAGAGTAGTGATATTAGATCGTTGATAATAATGTTCCATAAAGTTGGGCCCGAAACCGATCCCTGTGGCAGCCCTTGGTGACCCGTTTAGAGCTGACTGAATTACCTCATGTGACTTGGACAGCGCGCTCTCTTAGGGAGTCTCTCACGATACTGTAAATATTTGAGGGACATTTTAGTTTCCAGAGTCGGGAGAGAATTCCAGGGTGCCAGGCGTTGTCGAACGCTCCTGCTATGTCCAGTGCTAGGAAGCAACACTTTACTTCAAGTTTTCTGCTTTGGCGAACAAATTCTAAGACAGACTTTATGGCGTCCGCTGTGGACCTGCCTGCTGTAAATCCGTATTGTTGTGGTAGTTGTCCAGCGGACTCGAGGAAATACAGGGTGCGGCAGAAAGAACACCCCGATTTGGGAGGATCATAGCTTCGGGTGGGGAGCGCGTACAGTGGTGGGGAGCGCGTCGTCAAACAGCGGTGTACGTACCGGTTTCAATGTACACCATGGTGTGGTTGGGAGAACACCGAGCCTTTATTGTTGAGGAGTTTATAAAAAATGGCGGGTTGCCGTTAGCAACACAGCGTACATTTCGCATCCGCTTTGCACTCAGTCGACGGGAGGCTGTTCCTGATAAGAAAACGTTTTACCGTTGGGTATCAAACTTTAGACAAACAGGACAAACTTTGGAATCTCTGAAAGAGGCGATACGACAGGAAGTTGATGCCATTACACCTGAAATGTTTCTCAAGGTCATGGACAACTACCGAGGGGCTAAATCAGTGTATCAATATTCAAGGCCGCCACTTGAGTGATGATTTATTCACAACACCTTGATGTAAAACGGCATTCTATATGTTTTCCAGAAATAGAAAAACATTTGCCCTCTCTTCTTTGGTTTTGAATTTATTCGCTTCTCAAATAGGGGAGTTCTTTCTGCCGCATCCTGTAGTTCAGCCTCTCAATCACTAACGTTTGTAGGCATTTTCCTGAACTAGACAACAGAATGATACCACGGTAGCCTTGTACAGATTGGAGTTTAGTCTTGTCCGATTTGGGAATGGCTATTACCCTTGCCTTTTTCCATTCTTTAGGGTAACAAACCAGTAGAAAACATTTGTTAAAAAAGGATATCCAAAAGATCGGTAAGCTCTTATGCAGTCGTTTTACGATGACTCCGTCGATGCCATCCGGACCAGGACATTCCTTATGGTCACGATTTCTTGTAACTTCATCCATTTCATGTTTCGAGGAGTTTGGCTCTGTCTGGGAGGCTGGGGGCTCCAGTTCTGATATTTGAGCCCTGATGTTCCTTTGTTGATCACTATCTTGTGCGGTAGATTCGTCGGGAAAGAATTTGTAGAGGAGAGGGTTGGCAATCTCCTCTTCCGATGTGGTTACAGATCCGTCTAAAAGAGTTAGCGATGTAGGTACCTGTTTCCTTGCGAAGCCGACTTTGCAAGTTTTGTGCATTTTCCAGGGCGTATTTTTAGTGCTCTCCGTGCAGAATTTCTTCAAGGAGTCTTGTTTGGATTTAAGAAGTTCTGCTTTGTATAGGTTTTTAAGAGCCTTAAAGCGTCCTTTGGAGATCTCTTTAAGATCTGAATTTTTACATCTTTTGACTCTGCGTTTTAAAGCATTAACTTGTTTTCTTAGAGCATTGAGTTTTCGTGACCACCATGGCGCATATTTAGTCTTTGGTGAAAATGGGGGAAACACCTCTTGCTTATTACACCCATTTTGTACCAGATTTCTGTAATAGTTTTATCCAGTTGCTCTTTTGTTGTAGGGCTATTTACGGGTCCGTTGAAATTGTTGGATTTAGATGGAACAAGTACCAGTTTCCTACTTGAGTGGCAAACGTTTTTGTAGAGTTGCTATCTATTCGATTTAAGTTCATGTTAGTGCTGTGGATCATTAGGTTGAAAGTTATAAGGCTATGGTCTGATTGTGTTCTCTATTCACTTACTCTCCAGTTTTGGATTCTGTGGGCAGACTTTGTTGTTGTTACTGTGATATCAATCCAGCTTACTCCTATCTGCCCAGAGTAAGTAGAGCCATCCTTTTCATTTGCTTTGAGCAAACCGTGCGATGACAGGAATTCCACCATTAACCTGCCACCGGTGTCGGTGGTTGGGCTCTACCATATATTGTGCTTACTGTTTGCTTCCAGACCCCGAATGGAGTTTAAGGGTTTTAGAGACGTTAGAAAAGTTTCTATGGGTTATGGTCTTGTTCGAATGTGTCATAAGGAGTGAGGTCAGAACTCGCTATATGTATTGAGAAAGGGGGGGGGGGTGTTGACGTTACTACAATTACGATGTCGGGATTTGAAAAATTGTGGAGTAGCATGAAGTTGTGAGCTATTTGACGTTTACTAAGCAGGGACGCTCTGGGATGTGTGGAAGAGGCGACGTAGAAGGCCAGATAGGCTGAAGGAATGTAACAGGGGTCCCCATTGTAACAGTATGGTTCCTGGATGAACAGTATGTCTACTTTATCTTCGTTTGTGTGTAGAGAAAAATGCGCCATAGCTGCTTTGCAGTGATGAGTGTTTATCTGAGCGCATATCAGGGGCCTATGATGAATAGTCCGTCTTGTTTATTATTATTGTTTCTATTCTGCCCATTCTGGGACACTCTGTACTGAATACGATGTGGTTTGTGTTTATTTTCTCGCTGTTGTCGTGGATGTAGGTGTTGGTTTTGAGACAGTTAGACCAACGGGTAGGGTGCTGGTTGCCACATTCTTTCCAGTGATGGTCTTCAGTTCAGGGTGAGCATTTTTGTTGATTTTGGCAGAATCTAGAAGGGTGTCCGAAGCCGAGGCATTTGGGGCATCTGGTAACTACCACAAAGTTTTGAACTTTGCACATGCTGCAATAAAGTTTAATTTTCCGGAGAGCGACTAATTCCTTCCGTAGGTTTGGGCTGACTTCGATAACCACGTGTCTTGATTCTTCGAATAACCTTTTGGTGAATTTTATGTTAAGTACGGGATCTTCCACATGAGACAGGTTGTTTTGCTGGAGTACAGTGTCTTTAATTGCCGTGTCTTCTACATTTTTAAGCACAAACATGAGCAGTAATGTCGGGAGCTTTCTTTTGGCGCGCTCTACGGTAACTGCGCTTAGTTTGCCTATTTCCATTTGAAGAATATCGCGATCAGTTTCGCTCTTACATTCCACAAGCAATGAGTTGTTTGCTAGGGTTTTAAATTTGCTCGCTCCCAAGTTTAGTGCTTTTTATTAGTTTTTTGCCTCGTGGGATAAAGTATTTCGATCTGCCGCCTTGACGATTAGCCCAACAGTTTGGGGTGGGCGGTCGCTAGGCTGTACTGCGGGGTGAAATTTTTTCTGCGAGTTTGACTGGGTGCTATGAGATGTCCCTAGTAGCTGATTATATGTGAGTGCTTTTCGTTTTCGGCTGTTGTTAGTGCTTTTTTCAGAGTGCGTTCCAGACCCAAGAACATGCCTGTACGTTAAGTCTATTTAGCAAACTGTCCATTTCATTCTCCGCGTGTACGGCTTCCTCCTTCGGCGTTTTGTCCATGTTACTACGCGAAAGCAGAGCCATGTCTTCACCTTGTTTAAATGTTTACAAGCGACCGCGACTAACTCACTGCCAGCTTCTTCCGCCATCTTTGCAAGAGTTTTCTGTTTTGGCTAGGATAAGAACCACAGTCCCATACATATGACATTGCGTAGTTATATTTCAGCGGGGTGCACAGCAAAAAATTCTGCTACAAAACAAAACGTTCCCTAGACGCTCTTTTGACTGCAACGCTTGGCAGAGTGATTGAGGCTTTGTTCCCAGTCATGATGATGTGTTGTTACTACGAACCGTTTCGAAATGCTAGACTATTTTGAGAAGGGAATGAAAGAGTTACTGTTGCATAGCGAATAGAGAAACACACCGAGGTTTCGAAGCCTGCCACTCCTATTCATAAGGTCCATAGGTTCTTCATTGTGTAAAGTGGTCGGAGTGTGAATCTGACCACAAACCATAATCTAATGTGAAATTAACGAGTGGGGCTATAATTCTTTGCCCCTACATGAATTTACGCGCATTTAAATGGCCGCATCATTTCCCACAGAAAACCTTCGTAACTTTCGGATTTAAATGACCATTCCTGATAAGGCATGCCAGTACGATAGAGGGTAATTACGTGCTTGAAGTAACTCTGCCGTCTTGTCCGTACATTGTACGTAACAAACTGAAAGTTCATATGGCAATTTTGTTGAGTTTCAGAAGAATTTTTGTGTTTATTTCTTGCTCAAATTGTTTTATAAACCATGGCCGCGGGTATTATAAAAAATAAAGGTTATAAAGAAAAACTGCTAGAACGCCTTCAAATAAACGAAACGTTGTTAACAAGTGTCCAGGGGAAGGTTGAGCTGTACACGTTGAATGCTAGATTGGTTAAACTGCAGGCACTTGACGCTGCGGAGGAAGGCAGCCCTATCTGCCGGGAATCGAATACAAATTCCTCAGTCATGCAGCCCGTGTTTTGACTGAGCTGTGGGCAACACAAAGTGCCTACAGCCGAAGCGCTGTGAACAGCAGAGCCATTGGGCTCCGACGCACGACAAACCACACTTCGTGCGCCTTTCAGGGAAGGAAGCTGCTTGTGTGCTGTCCTGTGTGCAAATGCGATGTGTCTTCACTTGACGCGTTGTTCCTTTGGCTGTGCGTGAAAGGAGTTAACGGAATGAAACAGTAAATGTGAGCGTCGGAAAACGAGACGGTCTTCATTTGAATCTGCTTACGAACACGAATATAATACGAGCACTGTGTCGAAATACGTTTATATAATAAATTACGGTGCACTAATCATTTTCTGGATTACTTTCCCTTTATAAGGACCTAGAAAATTGATTCTGGCAGTATCCCTTCCAATATAGGTGTACTGTACCACGTTCGAATCCCAGTTGGGACACCGAGGACCTCGACTAGATTTTTAGCGCTTTTCCTCTGTCGCTTCGGGCGTGTCTCGTGTTAGTTTGGTTATATAACTCGGTTCCTACTTCAGACGAACATATACGTCTTTCTGTCACCCCAAAACACAAGTGTCGGGTATGTTCGCCAATACTCAGGTTCTGGAGTTTATAGTAAACTTTTCCTGGAGTCTGGACCGCATCCAACATACATTCTGAAGAGAATATGAGAGGGTTGTGTGGAAGGGCGTTAGAGGGTCGGAGTAGCAGGTAATCAACACTAGATGTAACAGGTGTACTAAAACTACATTCTGCAAAAAATGTTATCACACTCTCACTCTGCACTTTACCGGAACTGTTTCACTTGTCAGTTGTAAACAGCAATTTATCACCCGGCGGAGAGATTCATGCAATAACAAATGCATTTTATCTATTATATATTTATATTTAACGTTTTAATGATCGGTTACAATTAAGTTAGACCTTCGTAGGATGAAGCTGCTGATTTAAAAGTCTGTTATTGTCTTAAGAAAACACGCGGAATGTAAGTTACAAAGCCACTCTGTAGACTACAACTATTAAGTGCCTTTTAATCCCGCAACAATTTACATGAAACAACAGTTACAGTCTGTGCCATCAGGGGTAATGTACTGCATATAATACGAGGCTCGGCTGATAAGTAATGCACACAGTGAAATATTTAAAAAAAGAGACCATGTATTTAAACAAACGAAAGTAGGAAGTAAAGTACAATATTTTGGCTACAAATTGACATACTTATTTTTCGACATAGTTGCCTTGTCGTTCAATACATTTTTCCCAACCTAAAACAAGTTTACGCGTGCCGTCAATGAAGAATTAAGGAGTTCTTTGTTTGATCCACGACGTCACAGCTTGCTTCACTTCATCATCCGAGGTGAAATGAGTCCCCTTGAGATCCCTCTTGAGGTGGGGAAAGAAATGGAAATCGCTTGACGCCATGTTAGGGCTGTAGAGCGGATGGGAGAGAACCTCAAACTTCAGCGTCAATTTCCGGCGTCAACATGCGTGGCACCCATCGAGAACAGACTTTTGTGGAGCCAAGTAAACCATGATATAGCCCACTATACATTCCTAGTCTACCTGCTATCTGCTTCTGGATGATACGGCGGTCATGCTTGATCAGTTCATCAACCTGTGTTGGATGCTTGTCATCTGTCACGGAAACCGGCCTTCCACTGCGAGGTTGGTCAACAATATTGGCACGACCTGGTTTACATTCACGAAATTTAATGGCCTAACGATTTACTGTAGTTCTGTTAACAGTGTTTTCACCATACACAGCCTGTAAACGGGGATGAGTTTCAGCTGACGTTACGTTTTCAGCACTTAGAAATTCAGTCATTGCACGTTGCTTCAATCTCGTTGACATACCACCATAACACGACTCCATGCTAACACGCACTGATTTAGAACCGTTGTAGAGAAAGGAGTAAAATTTTGCACTGATGTGCAGGAGGGTTGTGGCTATAAGGACACACTGCGTGCATCGCTATTTCTACTCCTTTGGCAAAATATTTCACTGTGTGCATTTGTTATCAGCCGATTCTCGTATTATATATAGGGGCGGTTTGAAGGTCATGTTACTTACATTAGGCAGTCATAAGGCGGTATAAGTAACTTAAAAATTCTCACATTTATACTTTCCACGCGAAGTTTACCAAGCTCGTCTTTACTGGGCCCATTCCACTCACTCTCGTACGTTGATCGTCCCCATTGTACAATGGAACATCATTATCTATCTCACAATTAACAGGCCGTGCCATGGCTCAGGCAGTTAGGCGCCGGCCTCTCACTGGGTAGGCTCGGGTTCAATTCAGGGCCAGTCCATCTTGAATTTGTGGTGTAAGAAGTGAAGCTGGGACAGTTTTCTTCCCAATACTTTGGTCTTCATCTGTCAGTATCGTCCCACCAATGGTCCATACTCGCGCATTCATCTGTAACTGTTGACATGCAATTTTAATAACTGACAGCGTCGTTAAATAACACTGAAACACTTTTCTTTTCAAGTTCAGATTCCCAAGGCCTTTATCTTCACCCTCCGTATGACATAATTCGGCTTTGTCTGTGGGCCAAGGGGTGACTTCTAGACTTTTAGACCATTTTTGTTCGACTTACCTACTTGTTATTTGTCACATTACATGTACCAGTTTTCACTAGCTACTTAATTTTTAGGCGTTCTTTACGAAACGAAAAATGAACGCCAGAAGTACCCGTGGAGGTCCAGTCAGTCCGTGGGCAATTCCCCCGGGCCCAAGATTCAAAAAATGGAGGAGTGCAAAGGGTTCGGTGGGCCCAAACCTCAAAAATGGGCAACAGCCCCGGCCCCAAACTCAAAAACAAGATGGCGTCGTTGGGCCCCTGCTAGGAATTTGTAAAAACGAAATTGCGTCTGAAAGGGTATGGTCTATAATAGTAAAAATGATCGATCCAAGATGGCGGCAGGTTTGGCTTTCGACTATTTTTCAGGAGTATTTTGTCAGGGTGGGGTGCTATTATTAACACATTGCCGTCGGGTCACGCAGAAATGCGTGATTGCTCTCCCATGCGTTGTTGACGGGTCACGCATTTCTACGTTTTCGTGCAAGACGTGCTACAAATGCGTTTCTCAGCGAGTG
>Ga0123355_10013728_pt1 | contig 12621 bp, 17 predicted proteins | sample TergutEmb28metaG_3_FD_89872 | JGI IMG/M metagenome (GOLD analysis project Ga0123355, IMG submission 89872) | Embiratermes neotenicus P1 segment gut microbial communities from Petit-Saut dam, French Guiana - Emb289 P1 | ecosystem: Host-associated > Arthropoda: Insects > Digestive system > Gut ...
CAGAATCCTTGCCAAGCAAAACACGATTTACGATTTCTAACTTAAATTCTAAACTATACTTTGACATAATTACGCGCCCCTTTTTCGTTAGATTTTTTGTCTAACTTTCGGGGCGCAGTGCAATGTTGGGAATGTTTTTGATGTTATACAAATTTTATTTTAACAAAAAAATTTTCGCTTATTTTTTTGACATTGATTGTGATATTTGATACGATATTGTTGAGTCAATAATTTTTGTCTTAATTTTCATAGAGATAAGGAGTTGTTTTTATTGATTGTAGTTGTATTCGGTTAGTTTTTATTCGCATTTGAACGAATAAAAATTAAGCGAAAGGAACAGAAAAATTTGAATAAAAGAATTTTAAAAATGAACATCGGCAAGACCACATATGTTGTCGCCGCTCGGTTTAAGGTTGACGGCAGAACTACTGCAAAAGGAAAATTGCTCCGTTTAATGGAACGAGATTTGCAACAAAATCTTTCTCAAAAAATTGGACAAACTGAGAAAGGTGTGGCAAACTATGAGTAATACAAAACCTCAAAAAGGCTTGGGCTGTGGGCTGAAAGAAAGCGAGGAAATAATGATACAGTCAAAAATCACGGCACTTTATTGTCGCTTATCGAGCGACGATAATTTAGTTGGAGAGAGCAATAGTATTTCGAATCAAAAACAGATTCTGCAAAAATTTGCTGACGATAACGGATTAGCGAACACGCAATTTTGGGTGGATGATGGGTATTCCGGCTATAACTTCGAGCGTCCAAATTTTCAAGAATTACTTGCGAAAGTCGAGAACAACGAGGTCGGAACGGTTGTTGTCAAAGACCTATCAAGGCTTGGTCGAAACTATCTGCAAACAGGAATCTACATTGATATGATATTTCCGCAGAATAATGTTCGGTTTATTGCAATCAACGACAATGTAGACAGTTTCAAAGGTGATGATGATTTTACACCGATTAAAAATCTGTTTAACGAATTTCACGTTCGTGATACGAGCAGAAAAATTCGCGCGGTTCACAAAAACAAGGTTGAACAGGGAAAACGCTTGTCAACAACTTCGCCTTACGGCTATTTGAAAAAAGATAAGATGTTAGTCGTTGACGAGAATACCGCGCCGATAGTTCAACGGATTTTCGATTTATGCAAAAGTGGATTTGGACCATCGCAGATTGGGCGAAAATTAGAGGAAGAAAAGATTTTATGTCCTAACGCTTACGAATACGAAAGAACCGGACTTGAGGGTTACGCCGTTGCAAATCCTTACCGTTGGGGCAACTCAACAGTTTCGAGAATGCTTGAAAATATGGAGTATCTCGGACACACGGTGAATTGCAGAACATACACAATTTCGTATCGCGACAGGAAAAAACGCCAAAATCCCAAAGAAAATTGGAAGATTGTCGAAAACACTCACGAACCTATTATTGATTTTGAAACTTGGGAAATCGTACAACGAGTACGAGAGGGCAAGCGGCGGCGGACAGCTATGGGCGAGATGGATAAGTTTTCGGGGGTGGTATTCTGCGAAACTTGCGATAAAAGGCTTTACTTTGCGAGAGGTAGGACGATTGATGAAAGCAAATGGCATTATATTTGCGGAACATACCGAGCGCACAAAACCCCTTGCACACCACATTCGATATTGATTTCGGCGTTGGAAACATTAGTGTTATCGCATATTCAGCACGTTATGGAGTTCGCCAAAAACTATGAAATCGAGTTTATCGCACAAATATCCGATAAGTCGGAAAAGGAGCAGAAACAAACCATTGAACGACAAAAGCGAGAGCTTGCGAAAGCCGAAAGCCGAAAGCCGAAAGCCGAAAGCCGAAAGCCGATACACCGAACTCAACACACTTTTCAAGCGGATTTATGAAGATAATGTTAGCGGTAAATTGTCGGACGAGCGGTTTCGACTTCTATCTGCGGAATATGAAACCGAGCAGGCGGAGTTGAAATCCCAAATTTCCAATTTAACCGACCAAATTGAGCAGAATGTTGAGCAAGCAGGAAACATTAGCAGATTTATGAAAATCGTTAAGAAATACACTGATATTCAAGCGTTAGACGCTGTTATCTTGCGTGAGTTAGTCGAGAAAATTGTAATCCACGAACGGACAAGAATTGACGGCAGAAAACATCAGCAGATTGATATTTACTATAATTTTGTAGGTTTGGTGGATGTTGAGAGCATAGATATAACGAAAATATCGGCGTAATGGTAACCATAGCAGTAATTGTAAAAGTTTCGCATATCAAATAACGGCAGTAACTGTAGCAAACAAAAGGGCAGAGAGTGTTTGAAACACTCTCTGCCAGTATTGTAAGGAAATCATCCTTATTGTGCGCCTCAAATATGCTCGTCGATTTTTTAATGCACGAACTTATAGTGGCAATCATATTCTAATAAGTAGAATTCATAATATTAAAAATATTACGAGGTGATTTTCATGTGCGGAATTGCGGGATTTTCAAGTTTTAAGCAAGATTTTACGAATTGCGAAAATTTAAGTTGGATGAACATCGCTAAAAAAATGGGTGAAACCTTATCGTCGCGCGGGCCGGATGGCGAGGGAGTATTTATCAACAAAAATGTGGTATTCGCGCATACTCGCCTTGCGGTGCGCGATGTTCGTCGTGGGTTGCAACCTATGACGCGAACGTTTGGCGGGTTTGATTACACAATTTGCTATAACGGCGAAATTTACAATACTGATGAACTGCGAGCCGACCTTGAGGCGCGTGGATATAAATTTAGCACAACGTCGGACACCGAGGTTGTGCTTTGCGCTTACATACACTATGGAAACGCCTGCGCCGAGAGGCTTAACGGCATTTTCGCGTTTATGATTTGGAACGATAGGGATAAATGTTGCTATCTCTGCCGCGACAGGTTCGGCGTAAAGCCGTTATTTTACGCGGTGATTGACGATACGCTTGTGTTTGGCTCGGAGATTAAGGCTTTGCTGGAATTTCCATCGGTCAAGCCAAAGGTTGCTCGCCTTGGATTTGCGGAAATTTTCGCCATTGGTCCGGCTCGGACGCCGGGATACAGCGTTTTCAAGGATATATCTGAAGTTCTTCCCGGCGATTTTGCGATTTTCGATCAATACGGATTCCGCAAATATCCTTATTGGCGGCTTGAGAGCAAGCCGCACACTGACAGTTTTGACGAAACGGTGGAAAATGTGAAATTCCTTACGTATGACGCGATACGGCGGCAGTTGGTGTCTGATGTGCCGATTTGCACATTCCTCTCGGGCGGACTTGACAGTTCGGTAATTACCGCCATTGCGGCGGATTATCAAAAGGAGCGGGGGGAGCAACTTAACACGTTCTCTTTCGATTACGCCGACAATGACAAATATTTTGCGTCAAGCGATTATCAGCCGGAAGTTGACCGACCGTGGGTTGAGAAAGTGTCGAAATTGCTAAACACGCGCCATCATTTTTTGGAATGCGATATTAAAACGTTGTTTGACAACCTCTACGCCGCCGTGCGGGCAAAGGATTTGCCCGGGATGGCGGATGTTGATTCGTCGCTGATTTATTTCGGTCAAGAAGTTGCGGACAGAGGGTTTAAAGTTGCTCTGTCCGGCGAGTGTGCGGATGAATATGAACACACCTGTTGACAGATAGGAAAAAGCATTGCGAGGACAAAACCTGCAATGCTTTTTGTAAGATTACATCATTTCTTCTATGTTTAGCAATACCTTAATCTACTCGCCAAACCGTACTTTCAACTTCTGATAATAGTTTGCTACACTCTTGTCACCATCATTATTAAGGAATAAACAGAATGGCAGACTATCGGTTTCCTTGTGCTTTACCACACATTCACAACACTTGCTATGATTCGGACAGGTAGTTTTCGGGCAAGCACACACCTTCACACAAGACATTATTGCTCCCCCTAACTAACCATATCAATAGCGGTTCCGCAACATTCCTTTGCACAAAGACCACATTCGATACATTTATCATAATCAATGATGATTCTTCCGTAAGGTGTTCCTCCGCAATCATACAAATCATTTCCGTTGTCGCTATCACAACCACCCGCACAGGCACACCCGGCACTATAACCCTCTGCCGACATTGGTGTTAATCCCAAGGCTTCACGCTCATTACAATTACATTTCAAAGTCTTTTCTAAAATCGGCTCGTCTACCTCTATGTAATTTATGGCTTTAACGGGGCACATTTTAATAGCCATACACACATCTTTACTTGCATAACATCTTTTCATATCTACTATTGGTTTCATAAGAAATCTCCTTAATCAATTATTCGCTTTATTAGAACATAACAACCTGTGCTAAGTTAGGTCGTTTGGTTTTGGTGAGCTTGCCGTAGGTAGCCGTTGCAGAGTTCGGACAGAGTGACAACAAGTGTCTCAGCTTCTCATCATTATCAACAACGAAGATCTGTTTCAATGTATCCAAATAAACACAGCAAGTCTTCTCTTGGTTTATCAAGTTTATAATGTTATTCAGTGTACCTTTGCTCTCACCGTTCCAAATCATAAAGCCGATTTCGGCGGAATTAGCCATAGCAATATCTTTCTTCTCATAGAAGTCAAATCCTTTAACTCCGTTCTCAACAGGTACATTCTCAACATTCCAATTACCGATATTATTTCTTGCTGTGCCATTGGATGTAAAGACAGTTACGTTCGGATAATTCCTATCAGCATAAAACTTCTGAACTGCACTATCAACGCCTGCGGCATCACCGACAAGGACATTAAAACCTTTCTCATAGATTGAGAGAAGTTTGGTTTAACATGATCGTCGAATTGTGTTATCGCTCGCGCTCCTGCAATAAAGATTCTCATAATCTAATTTTATTGATAAACCAAAGGTTCATTATAGAAGAAGATAGCACATTCTTCTTCGGTCAAGTCAGTAGGCTTAACACCACGTTCTCGACAATATTTAGACATAGCTCGGTAGTCTGCTTCTACCACAAGCGGACGTTTAGGCGGAGCAACATACCCGCCGGCTTTCTCGGCGGCTTGATCTAATGTAAGACCTTTGTAAATGTCATTCAACATTCAAATCACCCTCCAATGTGTATTGTTCCAATATATTCATAGCATTTTCTTCTGGGATTTCCATTCGGTAATCATGAATCCTCGTAGGCAATAGCTGGGCTCCTAATTTGTCGGTATAGTGTTCGACCAACTCTGTATTCTTAGCCTCAAAGAAAACATATCCACCGAATCCATTTGCCTTTGAAAGCTTTATTGCTATTGCAAATAAGTGTCCTCCGACACCTTCAAATTTTTTATTGTCACCAAGATTGTGTGGTGCGCTTTCGGTCAAATGAATATACACAGCATTCTTAACAACTTCCGCAGAAACCAAGCCTTGGATAACATTATCATCTTTTAACAACAGCTTATAAATGTTCGTTGACCTCAATGCGTAATCGTTCCAGTTGAAACTCCAACCGTTTCCATGCAAACCCTCTATTTCCTCAGTTGTAGCAAGCGAAAAGGTTGTGTGAAAGATTTTGCCTGTTGCAACCTCAGTAAGGCACGGAGTTAATTTATCTATTAGAATCTCATTTTTCATTTAGATACTCACCACTTTCTATTGTTAGTATATCACATTATCCCGATAAAATCAACTATAATTTTCAATAGATGTCAACAAACAAGGAACACGCGCGGAGCGTGCCCCTGTCACAACTCACATATACGAGTATATATTCTTTAACTTCTTCACATTATGCCGTTTGCTGATAGTGATAGGTGATAATTCGATCTCCGAGAACATATCCATCACATCGTCTATTCTCCGAGAGTTGAGAGCTTTCTGAGCCAGATGTAACGACTTCTTCTCAGGTATCAAGTCCAGCAACCTCAGCATTCTCCGTCTTATCCGTACATCCTTTACCTTTCCACAGATAATCTCTTCCGCATTGTCCTTCTTGTGGAAGTCCCCGAATGGAATAATCCGAGTGAGGGTATCTTTAAATATCTTCTTACCTATCCCGGATAGCTCAATCACTTGTCCGGTTGTAAAAGCTTCATCTGCATAATGCCGAATAGCTTTTGGTTTCGTCAGCCGTATCTCAACTCGCAGAAGCCCCTCAGCCTTTTTAGCGATGGATTTCAGTTGCTTGGATTTGTGTTCTGATTCCTGTAACAATCTCTCCAAGTCATAAGCCAAGAACTCGACACCGTTAGAGTTGCCCTCTAAACAAAAGCTCAGATCATTGTCGAGCCAGTTATGCTTCGGAGGCGAGAACCCTTTAACCTTTCCAATCCTCTGTAAGACTTTCAGATAGTCGGACAACTTTTCCCGGTCATGGAAATCAATATCAGTTATAAGTATCATTCGTGATAGCCGGAAGTCATTTAACTTGTACTTGTAATTGAAATATCTCTCAATGAACTTTGTAAGTATGCGAACTAAGTCCCGGGCATTATCGCGATTGAGTTGGTCTCCGTCCAGCATTGCATTAGAGTTTACAGAGAGCTTAACTTTCTTCTTGTACTGCTTGTCGTGATAGGTAATCGTCAGCCCTTTGGAAACTAAAATAGAATCAATGTATTTATCTTCGCTCCGTAGCCGTTCATAGTTCCCCCTTGATTTAAGACGCTTCAATAACTTATCAAACTTCTCAGCGTCAAGAGTTAATGTAAGCTCATACATACAATTCAGATACATAGTTTTTTCCTCCATTTACAAATATTTTTTACACATTTGTAATCGGAGTTTAGCTTTTTAATCGAGGCAAGCCGAGGGGAGGGTTATGGTCAGGTGTGCCCGGTGTTATTTAGTGGGTGGATTTTTAACTATGAACTACTTTGATAAATATTCAGCCAAAAGTTTATTAAATAAAGATTCACTATGTGATATTATCTGCTCGTCTGTAATGCTGTCATAGTATGCTCGGAGAGGATTAGAGATATGATCAATTCCCCATGCTTCGGGTATGGTAACAGGGTTGATATACATATCGTTCAAATCATCAATAGACCTTTTGAAATCCCTTAAATCATCTCCAAGAAGTTTGGAGCGAGCCTTAGTTATACCGCGACTGTCAAAGATAAGATTCAAAGTCCATAGCAACCGCTCCTCTTTATCTCGTCTGAAATTATGGACTTGCACCATCCACTCCGCACAATCCAATGTTACATAATTGCCCTTGCCGATTACCTTATCAAAGTATTTCTGAACAAGCTCGGCTGACATCATATTAGATGTCATTACATCTACCGGGACTGAGGGGTTGCGAATATCATTCTCAACCATTTCCCAAAGTTCCTCTGCTGTCATATTCTCGGTAGGTATGTAGAATCTTGAATTATGTTTTATCCTTTTCGATATTGAATATAGTTTTCTATACTTGGGCTGCGTCTCAAAACGCATTACATAACGATACTCTTCTCTATTGTGATAATCAGGGTGTTTCGGTCCTATCTTTGGAAATTTCCAATAATAGTTTACTCCTATTGAACCGTTCCCAATATAAAGGCTATACGGATCAGATATTTTCCTCTTTTGTTTTTTGTCATATTCCATTCGCTCAGTAAAACCTTTCGGAATGTTACCGCGTTTACCAAGTGTTATCAGTTGTTTGGGGGAACAGGGGAGATTTAGTTCTCTAACATCGAAAGTAAGCCCCGGATCACTTCGATTGATTGAGCATAAACCGAACGACTTTATTATGGGTGAAATCCTCTCCGTTTCTTGGTTGAATAGGGTTTCTACGATCTCAATGTCCGAAGCTCTGGCAACATTGATATAGTCTTTATCAATTAGAACTTTTGGCGTAATTATAGCTGTGATTCCGTATATAGTTAATTGATGATTGACTTCAATGGAAATCAATCTCCACCTGATTCCTTTTGGACTTTTATAAGTATATTCCCAGCCTATTATATTATCTCTATTATCTTTGATAGGCTCTCTATTCATACCATCTAATGTATTGAAAATTCCCATCAATGAAAAGTAGTGATCGTTTGTAAGCCTTTGGAAGAAAGCCAACGTGTGAATTCCTAACGAAGTATGTTTCATCTTGATACACCTCACTTCAAAATATTTATTCAATGGTAGCTCTCTTAGATAATATATATAAATAAAACTTAATAATAGAAATATAATCATCACTCACCAGATGTACTGGAGGGATAACATCATTCATGGATTACACTAAATGCGTATAAGAATCATGCACGGTGGAACTGATATATCCAGAGTATATAGAAACCGAAGCTGCTTGTCAAGTAGAACCAAGATCACATCATAGAATGATTGAACCTAATGGAGCTATATGATAATTGGATAATGTAGCTGATAAAGTATGTATGTTCCGATCATAGATAACATCGAAATCATCTTAGCTTATGGATTATCGGTCATTATCTCCGAGAAGTTCTGGTGACACAGGAGATCAAAAAGAGAAGAATCCATCATGAATATACCAGATGAATACCTCTCCATTAAGTAGATTGATTTACTCGCTCTCACCTGCTGACAATGCTTTCCGAACTTGAACTTTACCCATGTTATCCATCCGAGCCATTATAGCTTCGATCTCTGCCATCTTCTCAGGTGATAACGGTTCATCATCAGGATTTGGATTCGGAGATGGATCGTAAATCTTATTCACATGGATAAATGCGTCAAAGATCAACTCCAATTCTCGGTATAGTTCATTCCGATAGATCTCGTAAAGATATTCAATCTCGATTTTCTGGGAAAGAGTACACCTGACAATAGTGATCTGGGCTTTCCTGTTCTTATAGTACCAAGTAGAAGCCTCACGACCAAGCACTTTGGATATGATGTTAATGAGTAGACGTTTCTCCATCTTGCCATGTAGCTTCTGATAGTGTAGTTCAAACTCTTTCACCTCGGAATCGTTGAGATCTGATAGGCTGATATTGTTCCGCTCCATAAGACTTTCGAGCATCTTCCGAGCGGTCTCCCGTTCATTCTGATTACCTCGTTCATCATCCGAGAGAGCCTTTAACTTCAATAGCTTTTCTATAATCTCGTCTTTGGTTAGTGACATGGTTTACTCATCCTCCTCATCAGCCGGACCAAGTTCATCAGCATCATCCCACTCGATCTCGCCACCAGCCTCAACGGATTCATTCTCGCCATCAACGCCGATCAATTTATCCATTCCGCCATTGCCGACATAAGTTGATAATCCGCATAGATCATCCTGTGCCTGTATCAGAGCTTCATCGGGTGAATCGGCTACAACCTCAATGAATACATCAACCGTGGTAGTCCCTCTAACTCTGTATCTGAATTTCATATTTTCACCTCCGTTTATCATTCACAATTTAATCACGCCGCTTCACCTGAACCAAGCAACATCAAATCATTGGTTTCTACGATATACAATTCCGGGTTAGCCACGACCTTAGCATAGGATTCCTCGCCCTCGAACTCATCTACAACCGCGCGCTCCTCAGCAGACATAGCAAGATAAAGTTTCTTGCCATAGCTCGGAGGTAGCCAACCCTTGCGTTGACTTCCGAAGATATTAAACTTATCTAACAAATGCTGATTGAGGAATGTGATATGAGCCGTACCTTTCTTGTAGAATGTAACTTGAAAATGTCCGAGCTGAATGTTCTTAGTGATACCCGATCTCTCAGCGTCCTCAAACCATTTCTCAATATACGGAGCCAACGGTTCAGAGCCGGATAGATAATCGAACACCTTGGCAATGTCAGCCATCTCCCGCCTAACTCCATAGCGATACCTGATGCGACCAAGCCAGTATTCAGCAGCACCATAGAACGGAACGATTACCTTTTTATTTATCTTCCAAGCCTTGTTAGTCTTCCAGCCATTGTAGTAGTGGATATTTTTACTGGTTTCATCATAATAAGAATGTTTATCGGAGAATTTATCGAACAATGCCAGTATGGTTTCCTCAATCCCTCGCACCATCTCCATACTTAATTCCATTTGAAGCGTTAGGATATTGACCTCGGAGAACTCATAATCTCCGAACTCCGAAACCCGAGAATATAGATTCTCTTGCAGGTTCGAGGTTAGACCACGGATAAACTCATGCTCTCGGAACAAGGCTTCCCAGTATTTCAACCGAACCTCACGGACATAACCATTCAGCAAGTCGCCGCGCCGATCACTTCGGAGCTTTAATTGCAATATCGGCTCTTTTCGATCTCCCTTTATTGAATCCTGAATGTATGGCTGTAATGATAACCATTCTCGGATAAGCTGAATCCCGGCGTCCACCTCGAATCGGTAATGCTGTATGATAGCCTTAACAAAATCATTATCTACTATGGAATCAGGTTCGGCAGTAGTTTCCCTCATTTCCCGAGCTTGTTTCAGACCGTCAAGGATTAGGCTGTCGGGTAGAGTATTAGGAATATTGACTTTAACCAGAGCAACCTCAACAGGGGTAGTACGTTCCGCACTCTCGAATGTGCCTGATAGGTATTCTATCTCGGCGTCCAATTCTTCAAGCCTCCGAACAAGTGTCTTACGGAGATTGGAATATGGATTCCGTAACGTCTCTGCGTTAAGGACGCATACTACCCAACCGCCGTATTGTTGCAGGTCAAGAGCTTTGGAGAGATGTTTGTCTCCCTCGGAAAATGGTGGATTCATAACAATAAGGTCATAACGCTTGCGGGAGTGAAAGGTCAGGAAATCATTATGCACGACACGATAGCCCTGACCTTTGATGATGTGCCGGAGATTCTCGTCTATTTCGATGGTATCAATGATGTCGGCGCATTTATCCTCAATATGACGATGGCGATGTTGCGCTGACCTGATTTTGAAAGCAACCGATTTACAGATGTCGCACTTCCCGGCACTCGGTTCAAGTACGGAATCAATCACCTTGAAATCAATCCCTGTTAGCATCCTATCAATCAATGACTGAGGTGTCGGGTAGAATTCGGTAAGGTTCATGAGTTTATAACCTCCTCTCGAATCCCATAGAGATCATCAACGTAATATCTCCCGACAAACGGATTGAAGATTGCAGTACATCGAATACCCTTATAGTCAGCAAGATACAAGTTGTCCCCAATCTTCTCAATGATCGTAGCCTCAGCCAATATATGAGTTTCATCTTGTTTGAGAGAATGTATGAAGCATTGGCATTTATCAATATAATTCTCCATAAGCCTCCCCCAGTAACACATGATTGATCGCTTGTGCAATCACTTCCGAAAGGTTATTTATTACATACTCAACATCTTTCAATGCGAGAACAGCGTCACCATTCGGAACATCTTTCATTGCATGACGAATTATATCTTCGACCTCATCCTCACCAAGTATAGAGGTGACGGAGATCCCACCTGCTCCAAGTGCTTCAAAGCAACCAATCATAATCGAAGCAACTTCAACAACTGTCGGAACTCCTATCGCATATACAGGCACTCCAAGGCTGTCCTTGTTAATCTTTGTCTGTGCCATTCCAAGACCTAAACCCGGAGAAATCCCAGTATCATTCATTTGGATTGTCGTTGCCATGCGTTCCAAATCATCGGTACATATGGCGTCAACCACGATCACACAGGATGGATTCACTTCCTTAACCAATGCTTGAATTATCCGCAAAGTTACAAGTCCAGTCTGACCTGTGGTGCCCGGGCAGATGGCATTAACCGCGCGCAACTCACTACGCCCACGCTCAATCAGGTGTGTCGTTACCTCTACTTTGTCAACCGTTCTGGGACCGAATGAATCAGCGAGGATATTCCGATTACCAATACCAACCACAAGTACGCTGTCCGTAGGTTTAAGGTTCATCAAAGCCCTAAGTTTGTCAGTAGTAACAGTAACTAAATCTTCGTATAACTCGGCTGTATTAACATCCATTGGAAATTCAACAGTTATGTAGTTTCCGACAGGTTTATCCAATCGCTCGAAGTGTTCGTCTGGTGTTACTTCAACTTTGGAAACTTTGATGTTGTGGGAGAAAGTTTCCTCAGTAATAATTTCTTCGGATAAATAAATTTCATCCATGTTATCCATCAGCTCCACCCCCGTCATACTCGTAAGCTGTAATCGCAACTCTGCAAAAGTCATCAGCTCCAAGAACGTGTTGACCTGCCGACCAATCGTCATTGACAATCTGCTCTGCTTCTTCCCGGCTCGTAGCTGATACAGTAACCGACCTCCGCAGTTCTTCGCTGATGGTTACATTGAACAGCCTCGGCGGTTGACTTTCACCCGGCGGATCATCGTTGTCGCGAGTAGTAAAGTCCAAAAGAGCTTTATCATACTCTTTCAAGAAGTAGTGTCCCCAATAGACAGTAGGCTTCTCATTCTCGTCAAGATGAAATTGCCAAGTAACATAGTTCCCCTCAATGCTCTTGCATAGGACAAATCCGTAGTGGTCGGAATCTCTATAAGGTCCGCGCTTCACACGTGCTTTTTCTATCGTGTATCCACAACGCTTCATGCCGATAATATTTGTTAAATCTTGCTCGGTAAGCTTTCTCATAGTCAATCAGCCTCCTCATAATTTTTGCCATCACACCAGAAGTAATTTCCGGTTGGCTCATATTCGGCAGTCAACAAAGCATTGTTTACACAACAGATATGTTCGCCGTTGCCGATTGGAATAAACTCCTCACAAGTGGC
>Ga0123355_10013729_pt1 | contig 12621 bp, 11 predicted proteins | sample TergutEmb28metaG_3_FD_89872 | JGI IMG/M metagenome (GOLD analysis project Ga0123355, IMG submission 89872) | Embiratermes neotenicus P1 segment gut microbial communities from Petit-Saut dam, French Guiana - Emb289 P1 | ecosystem: Host-associated > Arthropoda: Insects > Digestive system > Gut ...
AACCTCATGACTTGGGATAAGCATTGCGATAAAACTGGGCTACTCGGGTTTACTACCGGCAAGTTTATGAGGGCGGACTGCCCTGTGCCCGAAGGTTTTGACTATTTTGATATAGCCGAAGGATATATGGCAAAAGGGTTGTTCGACCACTGGGAAGACGGCAGCCATGAAACCAAGGTAAGAGATGCAATTGACAAACAAGGCGAATACAGCGAATGCTCATGGCGATTTACGGGCGAACTTGATTATGGCGACGGCAATTACGGTTTTTTTATTTCATGCGACAAAAAATTGTAAAATAACGGAGGAACAACAATGTCAAACCCACTTGTTGGCGTAATTATGGGCAGCACATCCGACTGGGAAACCATGAAACACGCCTGCCAAATTTTAGACGAACTTCAAATTCCATACGAAAAAAACGTAGTATCGGCCCACCGCACCCCGGATTATATGTTCACTTATGCGGAAACAGCTCGTGAGCGCGGGCTAAAGGTAATAATTGCCGGGGCAGGGGGCGCGGCGCATTTGCCCGGCATGACTGCCTGTAAAACAAATGTGCCTGTAATTGGCGTACCGGTGAAGGGCAAGGCCTTTGACGGGCTGGACTCATTGCTTAGTATGGTGCAAATGCCGGGGGGTATCCCCGTGGCGACTGTGGCCATTGGTACGTGGGGGGCTACCAATGCCGGCCTGCTTGCCGCGCAAATTATTGGGACGTTTGATGATGGGGTTTATGAGAGGTTGCAAGCCCGTCGGGAGAAAGTTAAAGACGAAGTATTGAGGAGCGAACTATGACAATCCTACCCTACAAAACCATAGGCATAATAGGCGGCGGCCAACTGGGCCGCATGATGGCTCTATCCGCCAAAGCAATGGGCTACTTTGTAGCCATACTTGACCCGGAGCCAAACTGCCCCGCGGCGCAAGTATCCGACATAGAAATTACCGCCGCGTACAACGACATGGACGCAATAAAAAAACTAGCCGAAATCTGCGACGTAATAACCTACGAGTTCGAGAACGTAGACTACGATGCGCTTGAATATCTGAAAGGACACTCATACCTACCACAAGGCGGCGAAGTGCTAAAAATCACCCAGCACCGCTACCGCGAAAAGTCTGCAATAAAAGCCGCGGGTATTCCCGTGCCAAAATTCCACTTAATAGAAAACGCCGACCAACTGGAAAAAACAGTGTTCTACCCATCCGTGCTAAAAACCACCATGGGCGGCTACGACGGCAAAGGGCAGGTAGTACTAAAATCGGAAGCAGACCTACCCGCTGCGCTGGAACTTGCCGCAAAACAAGAGTGCATTTTGGAAGAATGGATGCACTACTCCAAAGAGGTTTCCGTCATAGTAGCCCGCGCCACCACGGGCGAAGTTGCGGCGTTCCCGGTATCGGAGAACGTGCATGTAAACAACATAATCCACCTAAGCATTGTGCCTGCGCGTATTTCGTCGGAAGTGGAAGCAAAGGCAATTGCCTGCGCAAAAAAAATAGCCGAACAGCTTAATGCTATCGGCCTTTTGGGCGTTGAAATGTTTGTTGTAGATGACGAAATTTACATCAACGAACTTGCCCCCCGCCCACACAACTCTGGCCACTACACAATGGACGCCTGCCGCACAAGCCAGTTCGAGCAACATGTACGCGCCGTATGCGGCCTGCCGCTTGGGGATGTTGCCCAGCATACCCCGGTTGTGATGGTAAATATCTTGGGCAACCATATGGATAAGGAAGTATTGCACAATCTTGACCCATATTTGCCACTGCTTAAAACCGGCAAAATTCATCTATACGGAAAACCACAAAGCAAAGCGGCTAAAAACAGCAAAATGGGCCATGTAAACTTGCTTGGCGATATTGATGCAAGTCTTAAATTAATTGAAGAATCTGGCATTTGGCCATGTTAATAGACACAAATACTTTCCATGCATTGTCCGATATGATTGGGCATTTTGCTGGCCTTCCCGGCGTTGTTGGTATTGTCGAATACGGGGGCCGTACACACGCAGATATGCGCCCTGGCGGGGACTACGACCTTACCGTTATTTTTGACAAGCCTATTTCAAATAATTTTTCCGGCATACATTTTCACGTGGCGGGAATCCCGGTGGACTGTATGCTGTTAAGCGTTGATGATTTCAACCAAAACCAGCCGGGAAATGAATTTTTGTTAGTTCACCTCAACTGCAACATTCTTTACGACAAGACTGGTGCAACAAAACATTTGCTGGAAAACATAAAATCTAAGTGGAAAAAGCCACACAATGTTAGCGAAAGCCAAAAAACGTGGATTAGATTTGCGACAAGGCACACAATTGACAAACTGGAACACCGGCTTTTTGAAAATGAATTGTATTCGCGGGTTTTTATTGCACAAACTGTTGGCTATATTATGGAGCGTTATTCCGAACTAAATGATTTAGAGCCGGGTAAAATAAAAACGCACCTATCCCATATGAAACAAAACGACGCATCGTTGCATCAACATATAGAATCAGCTCTAGGTACCACCGACTTAGTTGTACAATTTGAGCATCTCAAATTAATGTGCGCATATATAGCAAAAGATTTGGGCGGCATGTGGAAAGAAAATGAAGCATTATTCCATATAAACCCCGATGGCATTAGTGATATATGCGAACAGCAATCATTCATAAATTTTATTTTTGGAGGAGATAACAATGGCAAACCAACCAACCCCGCAAGAAGTTGAAGCAAAAAAACTGTACGCCACCATGGGAATGACCGACGCGGAATTTCAAATGGTGAAAGACATCTTGGGCCGCTTGCCCAATTACACGGAAACCGGGCTGTTTTCGTCCATGTGGTCGGAACATTGCTCGTACAAAAGTTCAAAAGTTTTGTTGCGCCGCCTGCCTACAAAAGGTGCGCGGGTATTACAAGGCCCCGGCGAAGGCGCGGGCATAGTAGATATTGGCGACGGGCAAGCCGTTGTGTTTAAAATCGAAAGCCACAACTCTCCGTCCGCAATTGAGCCGTTCCATGGCGCGGCGACTGGGGTAGGGGGCATTGTGCGGGACGTATTTTCCATGGGCGCACGTCCTGTGGCGGTTCTCAATTCCTTGCGCTTTGGTAATTTAGAAAACGACAGGGTTAAATATCTCTTCACAGAAGCCGTAAAGGGCATGGCGCATTACGGCAATAATTTGGGCGTTCCCACCGTTGGCGGCGAAGTTTATTTTGACCCATGCTACGAGGGCAACCCCCTTGTAAATGCCATGTGCGTTGGGTTAATCAACCACGAGGACATTAAAAAAGGACAAGCCCACGGCGATGGCAATATCGTTATGTACGTTGGCGCGCCCACCGGGCGTGACGGCGTGCATGGTGCCACGTTCTCCAGCAAAGAGCTAGGGGACGACGACAAGGGCGTATTCGTAATTGGCGACCCAATTCTTGAGAAAAAGCTGATGGAAGCCTGCCTTGAAATTGTAAAACACCCCGCACTTGTTGGGATACAAGACATGGGCGCAGCCGGACTAATTTCATCTTCTTGCGAAATGGCAAGCAAAGCCGGCATGGGCATGGAGTTGTACTTGGACGAAGTGCCGCAATGCGAAGAAAATATGACCGCGTACGAAATGATGCTTTCCGAATCGCAAGAGCGTATGCTGTTGGTAATTGAAAAAGGTCGCGAAGACGAAGTTCGCGGAGTTTTTGAGAAATATGGGCTAACTGCCGTTGATATTGGCAAGGTTACAAGCGACGGAATGATGCGAATATTCCATAAAGATGAAATTGTGGCCGATGTTTCGGCAGATGCTCTTGCAGAGCAAGCACCGGAGTATCATAAACCGTCTCGCGTTGCGGAATATTACATTGTAGGGGACGCCGCCCTCGGCGTCCCGTGTATAAATGATAACATGGCGAACAACGGAACGCCGAGGGCGGCGTCCCCTACGGAAGCCACCGACATCCTCCGCCGCTTACTGGCTCAACCATCCATAGCCAGCAAAAAATGCGCATACCAACAATTCGACACTGAGGCACTGGCAAACACCATCGTAGCCCCCGGTTCCGACGCAGCGGTAATCCGCGTTCCCGGCACCAACAAGGGCCTAGCCATGACAACGGACTGCAATGGCCGCTACGTGTATCTTGACCCACGTGTGGGCGGCGCAATAGCTGTTGCCGAAGCGGCGCGTAACATCATAGCCAGCGGCGCAACCCCCCTTGCAGTAACCGACAACATGAACTTTGGCAGCCCCGACAACCCGGAAATCTTCTGGCAAATGGAGCAAGCCATCGATGGCATTTCCGAAGCCTGCATAGCCCTTGACACGCCTGTAATCGGCGGCAATGTGTCGTTGTACAACGAGCGTAGCGGCACCGCAATTTACCCAACCCCTACAATTGGCATGGTTGGGCTAATTGACGACCTAAAATATGTAACCACCCAGCATTTCAAAAAAGCCGACGACCTAATTTACATTTTAGGCGAAACAAAACCCGAGTTCGGTGGCAGTGAGTTGCAAGTAATGTTAAACGGCAAAATAGAGGGCCGCCCACCATCACTTGACCTAAATGCGGAAAAGACCAATGGGCAAACGGTGCTATCCGCAATAAAAGCCGGTCTGGTACAATCCGCACACGATATTTCCGAAGGAGGCATTGCCGTAGCATTGGCGGAATCGCTGTTCGGTACTGCTTGCGGCGCGGCTGTCAATCTCCCGTTTGCCGACCAAATGCTGCTGTTTTCGGAAAGTCAGTCACGTTTCATCGTTAGCGTTTCCTCGCAAAACAGGGACGCATTCGAGCGGCTTGCCCCAACCGCCGCGCTTATTGGCGCAACAAACGACACCGGGCAGCTAACCATATACTGCAATAGTAATGAAGCAATAGATTGGTCTGTAAAAGGACTACAAAAAACTTGGGAAGAAGCGATACCATGCTTACTGAAATAAAGGGTTTAACCGAAGAATGCGGCATCTTCGGCATTTGGGGTGCAGATGAATCTGCGGCGCATTTGGCGTACTATGGCTTGCATTCGTTGCAACACCGCGGCCAGCAAGGCGCGGGCATTGTCGCAAAAAATGGCAATGAATTTGTGCAACACCGCGGAATGGGCTTGGTTTCGGAGGTTTTTACCAAAGAAATTTTGGACACAATGCCCGGCACAGCCGCAATTGGTCATGTGCGCCACATAACCGCAAGCCGCAACCACATTTCCGACGTTCAGCCATTTTTATATCAATTCGAAAATTCGTCACTGTCACTTTGCCAGAACGGAAACTTGGTAAACAACCGCATTTTGCGGCGCGAGCTTGAAAAAACCGGTAGCATATTTCAGTCCAGCTCCAACTCGGAAGTGCTTGCGCACCTTATAAAACGCGGGCAGTCCGGCAATTTTGTAGACGACGTAAAGGCGGCACTTCGCCGCCTGCAAGGTGCATTCGCCTATCTTATCCTAACCCCCAACGAGATGATTGCCGCGCTGGACCCCAACGGTATCCGTCCACTTTCTATCGGGCGGCTGGGCAAAGCCTTTGTCGTGGCAAGCGAAACATGTGCTTTTGACACAGTTGGCGCACACTTTTTGCAGGACGTAAACCCCGGCGAAATCGTAATCATCAACGATAGTGGCATGACAGTGCAGTCATATACAGACGAAACTGCCCACGCCATTTGCAGTATGGAGTTTATATATTTTGCCCGCCCGGACTCCGACCTTTGCGGGGTAAACGTACACACTGCCCGCAAAATAATGGGCAAGACACTGGCCGCAGAAGCCCCTGTGGAGGCCGACATCGTTACTGCCGTACCGGACTCCGGCGTTAGTTCCGCAATTGGCTATGCGGAAGCTATGAACATTCCTTACGAGCTTGGAATTATCAAAAATAGATATGTAGCCCGCACATTTATTCAGCCATCCCAAGAACTGCGGGAGCTTGGTGTAAAAATGAAACTGTCCGCCGTGCGCGGCGTTGTAAGCGGCAAGCGCGTGGTGGTTATCGAGGATTCGCTTGTGCGCGGCACCACGCTAAAACGTGCCGTGCAATTGCTGAAAGAGGCTGGTGCGACAGAAGTTCACGTGCGCGTGTCGTCCCCGGTGTTCAAGTACCCGGGCTACTACGGCATAAACATGGGCTCGCCGGATGAGGTAATGGCCCAGAAATATTCCGTGGAAGAAATTTGCAAAATTCTTAAAGCAGATTCCCTTGCATTTTTGAGCATAGACGGGCTGGTAAACTCCGTTAATTTGCCAATTGAAGGGAAGTACAAAGGGCTATGCATGGCGTATTTCAATGGCGATTACCCAACGGAACTTGGAGATTATGCGTGATGCGAATTGTTGATATGAAAACCCTTGACGAGGCCGGGCTAAAGCAGGCCGCGCAAATGCTGACAGACGAATTGCCGGAGGGCTGGGCAACATTTGATGATGCAATGGAAGAAATTGACGAGTGCTTTAGCCATGAAGACGGCGCGTTGTTTTTAGCCGCGGTTGATAGCGGCGAAGTACTTGGCTGGTGCGGAATTCTGCCGGAGTATGGCGGGAAGGTATTTGAGTTGCACCCGCTTGTGGTGCGCGGCGATATGCAGGGTAGGGGAGTAGGTTCTGTCCTAATGGATGCGATAACCGCCGCCGCAAAGGAACGCGGCGCGTTTACGTTAATGCTTGGCGCGGATGACGAACGACCCGGCGGCGAGACGTCACTTGCGAATGTGGATTTGTATGATGATTTGCCACGGCGTATTCGTGAGTTTGACCCGGGAACGCACCAATCGGCGTTTTATTTGAAGCATGGGTTTAAAGTGGTTGGTGTAATGCCCGATGCGAATGGTAAGGGTAAGCCAGATATTATGCTTGCGAAGTCGTTGTAAAAAACAAAATCAACCGGTACGATTTTCGTACCAGTTGACAAAGGAATGCAGACTGATGAGCAAAACAAAACCCGCCGGGTACGAAAAAACTCTGGAAATTATTAAGTCCGCAACAGAAATGCCAGCCGAGCAAGCCATAGAAACCCTTGTCGTTTGCGCAAAAAAGGGCTTCACGTTGGCGTCTGTAAAAGCTGTGCAAGAATTGGCAAAACTGCACCACCCGTCACTTGCTCCGCAAATGGCGGCTCTTTATAGCTGGCTGGAAGAAGATTCCGGTAAGCGCGACAAAACCTGTAATATCCGCACGGCTATTACGGAAGCACTTGGCGAAATTGGCACAGTAACCGGCATAGATACGCTAAAAAAGGCCGTGCGAACGGTTCAGATTGGCCCCGGTCCGGAAGATGTGGCAATTGGCCTACGCGCTACCGCCGCACTGGCTCTTGCGCAGATAGACTCTGACTCGCTGTACGAGCTGGCGATTCTGCTTTTTGACGAAGAACCGGCCATACCAACAAGCCCGATAAACCGCCCGTTTGTTAAAGCCCCAACCAGACGGGCGGCGGCGCAAGCAATAGGCGTTTTGGGCGATGCGGGAGGCGCGGCAATTCTGGCGGTAAAGCTAAAATTCCCGAGCGACGAAGTGCCAGAAGTTTTGGCAGACTGCTTGGAGGCCCTAATATCCATGCGTCCAGCCTATGTACTGGAAATTGCAACGCCGTATTTAGTTGGGGATGATGTGTACCTTTCTGCAATAACCGCATTGGCCTTGGCTCAAAATATGGGGCAAGAGGTTTTGCCGCTGTTACTTGACACCTTGGACGCAGTGCATGGCGAGGCCAAAGAGGCTATAGTGATTGCCATTTCTGTAATACGCGGCAGTAGCATACGCCAGATATTGTTTGACTTGCTGGATGCCTCAAGCCCATTTGTGCGGCGCGGTGCCGCAAAAGGAATAAAGACGTATTTGGATGACGCCGTTGTTGAAAAATTGAAAATACTCCACGCCACCGACCCGGATAAATTTGTACGGCTGGCTGCAGAGTTGGGTGAATAAAAAAATTCAAGTTGTGACGGAGAGTCACAACTTGAATTAGATCACCCGCGACAATTGTATGTTAACCTAAAATAGGTTGTTGACATGTTAACCTATTTTAGGTTAACATTGGTTTGAATACAACATAATAATGTCGGGGTAGCACATACCAAATGTGCAATAATTTCTCAGGAGGGATTTTTTTATGGTTAGTAGGAAAAGTAAAAGATGTTTTGGCTTTGCAGTGGTTTTTGTTTTTGTGCTTTGTACGGTGTTAACACTGCCTATTATGACATACGCCGCAGATGATGTGCCGGATGGTATAGTGCGTGTATATCGTCGAGTGCGGTATGGAGATATGCGAGATGGAGATATTATATATGAACTTAGCGGTATCACACATAGGAGAGTAGTAAGAGACTTGGAGGAAATCCGAGGATGGGCTGGATACCGTGAGTTTATCGTGTGTGACTGGTATATCCATGACCCTAATGCTAAAGAGGGTGAAATGACTTGCATCGATGTTGGCTGGGATATTGAACGCCTTGAGCGGCATGGTGGACAATTGACTGTACTTTATGCTGATGCTCCGGCTAATATTTCAGTGTCTGTTTTTTTCCCGGATGGTTTCCCGGGGGGAGGTTTCGACAGAGCAGCAATTGTGAGTATGTATTGGCCCGGAACTCTTCGTTCGCATGACGACTACTTTAATGCTCGTGAACTAAAAAATCACATTAGTGATTATGAATGGTCTGTAACCCTTAACACACCGGGAGTCTATCTGTTTCAAACTATGTTCTCATCTGTCTATATTATTGTAAGAGACACTGCGGAGACTGCCCCCGCGCCGGATCCGACACTTCCCCCGGCAGACGAACAGCCACCAACCGAGCAACCACCTGCCACCCCACAAACCCCACAATTCACCTCCCCACCATACCCCACAGACAACGGCACACTCCTAGAATTCAACACAACCCCAAACAACCGCTATGGCTATCGCATATTCCGCGCAACCACAGCAACGGGCGACGGCATATCCATTACAGATTTCCCCATCATGGCAAACCCGCTCCACAGCCTAAACCGCATCATCACATTCGACCCAAATGTGCGCCCCAACCGCGACTACTGGTATTACGTACGCGAAGTCCTAGAAGAAGCCCGCTTCGACGCTGCAACTACAACCCTTATACCGGAAGTGCTTGGTCCAGCCAGTGCTAGGGTTCATGTGCGAACACCGGCAAACGTAGTGGAGCCAACGGCAGAGCGCGGCTTTATAATGATGACTATCGGCAACCCATTCATGAACGTCAACAACGTGTGGGAAGGCATTGACCCACCGGCAAACGTTACCGCGCCGGTAATAAATGCAGGCCGCACAATGGTTCCTATCCGTGCCATAGTGGAAGCAAAGGGCGGTTCGGTAGCATGGACACCAGAGCATAGCATGATTGATTTAATGTCCCATGGCAACCACGTACGCATGTGGCTGGGTGAGAGAGGCGTATGGGTAAACGGCTCGACAAATGAAATGGACGTTGTGCCCCAAGTTGTGAACGACCGCACACTTATACCGCTCCGCTTCGTAGCCGAATTCCTAGGCGCGCAAGTGGAATGGATAGGCTCGCAACAAATGGTTGTAATCGTTTACGAATTGCAATAACACAAACATAAGCATAAATAAAAAAAATCAAGTCGTTACTCTCCGTCACGACTTGATTTTTTTATATGCAAGCTTCTCGTATCAAGCACGGGGCAGGCTTCATGACGGCTGCTTTTTTTCATCACGGACTTGGCGAAAACACACTGGACCCCGGCTCAAGCGACACCACAAACACCAACGTCGCCGAAGGGTTCAAATGAATAGTAAGCTGTAGCGAGGCGGGGTTTTTCCTTGTCCCTGCCGCAAAAGCCGTGTCAAACGGGATGTTGTTATTTATAAGAACACTCGCAAGAAAATTGAATTCGTACAGGGAAAGCTGTTCGTTATTCAAAATTTTCCTAAATAGCGTGCCCGAAAGCAAGGACGAAATTTGTGTATCGAACATAGCTTATACCTCCTACCATTGTCCATCATATGCGCGGTACGTAATTTTGTGTTTCCATGAACACATTTCCGCGTCCGCCATATACTGGACTACTTACTTAAATTAGGAGGATGTCATGCACTGCAACGCAATTCTTGCCTATCCGTACGTGCCGGCGCAACGCTTTACCAAGCGTTATTCGGACGACGACGCAATTATCCGCGGCACACTGTTCCCGGAATTAGATTTGCCCTTCGGCGACTTCGAAATTCGCACACCGCTGCCAAACACGCCAATGACAAACTGGATGAAGTTGGACTTCGTAGCTTTTGAGCTAAAACTGTACCTTGATGTAAACCCGGGCGACGCAAACGCCGCAGACCTTTACAACGAGTACCGCCAAAAAGCCGCCGAGGCAAAAAAAGAAGCCCAACCGCAGCAGACTTACAACAGTTGGGTCTTTGACCCATGGCCATGGGAAGGAGAGATTTAGCGCATGTTCGTATACGAAAAAAAATTGCAATACCCGGTCAAAATCAAAAATCCCAACCCGCTGTATGCAAAAATTATTTTGACGCAATATGGAGGCCCCGACGGCGAGCTCGGAGCATCGCTAAGGTATCTTAGCCAGCGTTTTGTCATGCCTTACCCAGAACTGCGCGCTCTGCTTACGGACATTGGCACCGAAGAGCTTGGCCACCTTGAAATGATTGGCACAATAGTGTATCAGCTAACCCGCAACCTTACCGTGGACGAGATGAAGGCTGGCGGTTTTGCAGATTATTTTGTAGACCACACCACGGGCATTTACCCGGCGGCGGCATCCGGCACGCCGTGGAGCGCGGCGGGAATGCAGTCTAAGGGCGATGTCATTGCAGACCTTGTAGAAGACATGGCTGCCGAACAAAAAGCCCGGGTCACCTACGACAATATTTTGCGTATGGTAGACGACCCGGACGTGCGCGACCCGATAATTTTCCTGCGTGAGCGGGAGATTGTGCATTTTCAGCGGTTTGGTGATACAAAGCTGACTGATTTAAGTAGATTTCATTAGAGTGCGTTTAACATCTCAAGCATTGCCGTACTTGGGTTTTTCAAATCATTAACATCGCAAGTTATGGTTGGAATTGCTCCATGGTCTTTGTGGATCTTCATTCGCAGGCGTTCGTCTTCTGTTTTTCCGCTTAGCCCGGAGTATCCAATGGTTTTACATAAATCGCCAAAAAGGTAGTTGCAAAGGTCGATGCCGCCTGTACGCTCAAGCCCCGGCACGCTTACATGGTAACTCTTATACAAGTGCGCTTGGGCAAAAGACAGGCCTTGGAAGGTAATTTCATTTAAGCCTTCGCCGCCCAGAACCATGCCATTATTAATGGTGCCTATGAATTCTATCAAGTCAAGCATACCTTCGCTGGTGGTTGTAGAATTAAACAGGCAGTTGTACAAATTACTTGTCCAGCAGGTAACATCTATAAACAAAGCATCGGTTTTTAGTGTATCAACGGCCTTGTTAAGTTCTTCCCTTAATACGCTCTGCCACATTTTATTTGCTGGGTGGATTTTGACCATTACTTTGTTGTGTCTGTTTTTTGTTAGGTTAAAGTTAGAGGACGGAACGCCCAAGAACCCATCCGGCCCCCAGCCCCAGCCGTGGATTCCTTTTGTTTCAAGGTTTCTGTATCCGTAATCGCGGAACAATGGGAACAAGTTATGAGTGGGGTCTATTTCAACAGAATTGCCATGGGGCATCATGTGAAATCCCAATTTTTGTCCATGTTTGAAGAATTCTATTGCGTCATTGGATGGCGTGTAATCGGGATAATTTTCGTCGTATCCAAAGTTGCGCCAATGTGGTATATGCAACAGAGTTTTTGATGGGTTTACATGCTTTGCTAACATGTCAAGAGCTTCTATCTCGCTGGGGAACCAAGACACCGCAAGCTTTATATCATGCATCCAATCCACGCGAAGTTTGCGCTTAGCTTCTAGGTTGTAGGCTTCATACAGCCAGTTTTTATAGCAGGATGCAGGAACATGCCAGTCGCCTTCAAATACATTTAAACGCCACTGAAGCCCTCCTGCAGAGGTGTTGTTGTCTATCGGGCCATATGCATCGGTTTCAAAGCCAAGGCCAAATTGGTCGCCTTCTACACCAATACAGAGGGTTTTATATTTGTAGTTCCTGTCCCGGCAATGTACCCAAAAACCGCTGTCAGTGTCTTGCAAAATTGCAAACCCTGCTTCCCATTTCATGGGCCATGTGTACCGTTCGCCTTGAACAAGTTCGTCGTCAAGGTTCATTTTAATGCCTTGGTATAGCGGCGCTACCAATTGTAGGGAGCTGTCTATGCCGGGCATAATCCATTTTACCGAGCGTACCCCTGCTTGACCGGAAAAGCCGGACGGTTCAATTATAAGGTCGCCGTTTTCACAATCTTCTGTCAGAAGAATTGTGCCGTCCCCATGCCAGCTATGGACGCGAATTTCTACGCAGTAGTCGTTGACTTGGTAATAGCCAATTTCGCTTTGTGAGCCATTGCTTAAATTTACAATCCGGTTGTTTGAATACACAAGCGACAGGCCGGAGTGTTTAGATATGTCATCGAGCCGGATGTATTGCTTGTTATTTGCTTTGGAAACAAGCTCTACAAGCAAGCCGTCTTTTATGGATGCTTTTAGTGTTTTTGTGTCTGCCTG
>Ga0123355_10013731_pt1 | contig 12620 bp, 8 predicted proteins | sample TergutEmb28metaG_3_FD_89872 | JGI IMG/M metagenome (GOLD analysis project Ga0123355, IMG submission 89872) | Embiratermes neotenicus P1 segment gut microbial communities from Petit-Saut dam, French Guiana - Emb289 P1 | ecosystem: Host-associated > Arthropoda: Insects > Digestive system > Gut ...
AAGTAAAGCCGTCGGTCCCATGTCATAGATTTGCGGCATGTAAAAGATCCCTAAATTTATGTGGAAGTCGGAATTTAGGCAAAATTACTACCGGACATCTTTCTCGCCCACAGTTCCACCTTTTGCTGCTAGGATCTCTCACATCGTTGCGGATGGAGGCACCTGGCGGCTAAAGTGGGAATGTCTAAAGGCGGGGAAAAGCAATGGTAAACTACCCCCAAGAACTTACCCAGGATGCAGTGTGCCAGAGCCATACCGGTCACATGACTGGGCTCTGGTTCCTGCCAAGCCCAGCCTTCAAGGCTGAATACTAATGAATGATTGAAGTTGCTTAGCTGGTCTATAATTGCCCACCATTTTAGAAACCAGGTTCACTGATGTGTTTTTAAGAGCCCACCATTGGCCATGTCCTAAAATAGCTGACTGTACAAGTGTATACAATCTGACTTTCGCAAAGTTCATTTTAATACTACCCGCCCATCAACACATAGGTCTTCCAAGTAGACTCCTCTGTTATGGTTTTCTGACTAAAGTTTTGTTTACATATTCTTATCTCCTGATGCATGATGTTATTTGAAACATGACATCTCATTCTTCTTGGATCTAGTAATATACGATCAAGAGTACAAAGTATGAAACTCACTCATTATGTAGTTTCTCCATCCTGTTAGGTTAAAACATTTTCCTCAGCACTTTGTTGTCTAACACCCTCCATATTTCATGTAATGTAATTCCAAAACTACACTGCAAGGGGTATTACAACAAACTGAGTTGCTTGACAATTAATTCTTTACTGAGATCATGCCAGGTGTTTCATAACAACATGCTGAGTGGTATATTTAGACTCAGCAGATGCAAAGAGATGACAAGGAAAAATACTGCTGGGAAAATGTATAGGAATGAATAATTTGATGGAAAATCTCATGGGAGGAGGACACTTTTTGGATAAGTGGAAAAATATCATGGAAAGATCCTAGGAAATCTTCCAATGGCTTTGGTGAGTAATGGTGGAGAAGCCTTAAGCAAGAGTTCATTCAGTTGGGTAATACTAAAGAGAACCTTGTAGTACAAATGTATTTAGTGGATAATGAAAAAATCTTGTTCATTTGTATCTCAGAGCAACAGTAACTGCTTTCCTAAACACAAGTCACATCTGTAATGGAGCTGTGATTTGTTTTTCTAGTGGCAGGAATTTGTTTGAAATCTTTTGATTTCTACTCTTAAAGGGTTAAAAACAGCAGTACACAGTATGCATCTTCTTCCTGCTATGTTACCATTTTTATGTAAGTTGTCTGTTTTCTTTTGATTTGGTGTGCCAGCATTTGCTTTGGCAACAGTGAACTTATGTAAAAAGAACAGCACATTCTGGACCCTGCTTATTCTATAGCATTCCAAAGGAATACGCGTTGACAGACCAAAAAGTGAGTTATCCTAACTTATTTAATACAGGATTATCATCATATCAGAAGTGGCACAATGCTAGGCTTGTTTAGATCCTGTCAGCATAACTAGTGTTATACTTCAGTAACAAATAATGTTCAATTACCTGCATGCTGTACAAATTCAGAACTCTTATTTACAGTGTAAGAAAAAATGGTAAAGGAGTCCTGTTACAGGCCTTCCACGAAGTTAAGGTTCCCAGATTTCATGACAGCCACACAGGATGGTGGTAAGGTTGTCAGCCCTACGCACAGGCTACCTCTACCCCCAGGAAATGTTCCTGGTACTCATTTCTGTTAGAGGCTGAGTCAACCCCAGGGCCATAAGTGCGATCAGGAGGATTTTACGTCAACGAAAAATTCCAATGACACCAGCTGGGATAGAAACAGCAACCTTCCTATTTGTAGCACAGCACCTTAACCACTGTGCCACCGCGGTCCCCAAGAAAAAAATTGTAACTCATTCAATATTCTTTTAAAGGAGCATAAGGACATATAAAGTGGAACTTCCGTTACACATTGTCCTGTTACACAGTTGACTTGATCATAAATCAAGGTAACCTTACACACAAAAAATACTTTGCTAAAAGAAGAAGAAAAAGCCTGGATCAGGAGGAAATTCAGGAAATGAACCAGAAATCTGGTCTGACCTCCAATAAAGAATTCAGATTCTTGAACTGTAATACACTTCTGAATTATGTAAATTACTCTTAGTATTGACAACAGCTTTTCTAAAGTTACAAAAAGTGAAGATAGAAACATCATTCACAACTTTTAAAAACACAGTAATCAAGACATACTCATTAGTACTTGTTATTTTATATGAGAAAGGAAGTCTAATGTATGCACAGTAAGCTGGATCTTCCACTGCATAACATGTTTACTAAAGCACTGCCTTTTCTATTAACTGTTTAAATAGGCTAATAAGACATAGCTATGCAAGATCATGCAAGTAAAACAGTTATCTCACAGTGATCATTTGTGGAAGACATTCCTCTCTTTAAGCAAGAAACAAATTCCCCTTTCAGAAAGGTTTATGGTGAAGATTGACATGTGTCAGTTTAAACTGTCTATCTGACAACATGAACCAAGTGTATCCTAATATTTGTGACACTTCTTTTTCTGTAGCATTATATGACTTTGAAGCTGAGCGAAGCCACTGATAGAATTCATAGCTCCAGTCAGGACTCCGTGGCCAGTCACACCGCAGTACGACAGCATTGCGACGTATAAACAGATAATGCAGGTTGCGTGCAGTGTGGGCCAAGAGCAGCACAGTTGCTGTTGAAATACGCTCTCTCACCATCTAAAAAGAAATCACAAGGAAGGTAAGCATCCACTTCTAACATGTGTTTTTATAGTACACATTAAAAACAAATGTCTGAAAAAAATAAGGCACACACGTATCTATCACAGAGGACATTAATGCTGAAGGTTATGTATTTACTAACAGTTTTGTGATTACAACTACTGACATTTTATACCCAGTGCATTAAATCTTGCAAGACTTGAGGTTCTCACTGCAGTGTTGCTGAAGATTCAATTCTTCTGGGATATGGCACTGTCAATGGGCAAGTGGTTTATGTTTCAAAGCACTGTAGTGTCTTCATCCTTAGGGTCAATAGAGCCAAGGAGATAAAGACCTCTTGACTCTAAGAATGAAGATGCTGCCCTTTGTCACATGCCAGAAGATCTGGATCTTCATATTAAGTCTGAAAAACATTTCCTTCTTTTTGGTTGGCCATGTTTCATTACTAAAAATGAATCACATTACATGGGACTACTGTGCATTTTCTGTAAAAATGCCATATTGGACCTACAACAGAGTAACGCAGAGAAAGTTGCCAAACTGAGGTTATGACCTCAAATCTCACAGTAAGTTAAACGCAACTTTCAACCATTTTAAAGGACGTGTATCAGTGAGTTAGTGAGGAGTTCCTTTTAGTGTCTGAAGCCTCAGTTAAAGCAGCTCATATACATAAACTGTACATTAAATGCATAAACAGCATAATTCTGGCACATTTGCTGTATTTCTGGCTCTTGCTTCTCAGTGGTACTGCCTCTTGATTTTAAGTCCTTGAATGCTAACTTCTGATGCTGTCTTCTGAATAGCATAAAAAAGGCAGGGCAGAACAGCAAGGATCTCAAAAGTAAAATCTTACAAAAAACAGTCCAACAATTTTAAATTTATGACATGGGGCAGCTTAAAAATACCACTGTACAGTTATCCTGAAAATGACAAAGACTTAACAGAAGAAATGTACAGTATTATCCATAAGATATATACTTTATTGTTATCTATAATTTTTGTGCAAAATCTGTTTCATTCCAATCAGTATGTGGCAAGTTACACTGCAAGTGCACTTAGAAATGTATGTAAGTCTCTATGTGAAGTGCTCATTATATTCTCATCTCAATCAAAATTAGAATGGGTTGACAAGTTTTAGTAAAATCCCCCAGGATAAAATTTTATGAAAACCAGTTTGTGTTTTGTGACTTGTTACATGTCAGCATATGGGCAGATGTGGAAAGACTAGTAAGCATGTTGTGCTTTTTTCTTGGTTTGTTATGACCTAGTTATGGTGCCAAATCTTGGGTATCACACATGCATCTCTCATTAAATCTAGTTGTAACTATTGCAGGATTGAGGAAGGTGTTTCAGAGACTATTCTGGGAAAATGATTTTTCCTTTCCCCTACACCACTGTTACAACCAATAAATATGGTCTCTAACTTTATTAATTCATTTATTTTTCAAAGCATTAACCTGCAGGAATCATTAGGATATTTTGGGGGAAAAAATGTAAATGAAAGGCTTTATCATCAATTTGCAAATGCATTTGCTACATACCTAATCCTGGAAGCTTGGTTATGTCACAACACTGCAACCACAAGTTGACAATCAGGTGTTGGAATGGCAAAAGGTAAATCAAGGATTATAATGTAAAAGGGGCAAAATGGTATGACTGTTAATACAAGTTTCAAGCTCCTTCACAGAATACAGGATCACTTCTTGCAGAATAAACGAAGGAAGAATCTATTCCACAGATGAGAAATGAGTTCGTCTCATAGAAGCCCATACTCTGCTTAGGTGTTCTGTCATTTTTGACTTTTATATTAAGAAAGGAAATGAGTGAAGAAAGAACATTAACACATATGGTAGCAATGAGTGTACATTTCAAAAACAAAGAGAAATTATTGTTAGTACAGGATACAGTGTATTCTCATAACCAAAAACTGTTAATTTTGAGGCAGGACAAAAGTGGTATATTAGGCAACAGCTTTCTTTGTGAGACTGCTGGGTTGGCTCAACCTGGCTGCAGTACCAGTGTGTGTAGGTAAGGGCACTGCCGACACAGTAGCAGAAGTAAGGAGTCAACTCGTTCATGGAAAGATCTTGGCATGTAGAACCTTGGAAGTCCGTGGTGAGCGTAAACACGAAGATCAAGCCTGTACAGGTCAATAGCTGTAAGGACTGATTCTGATGTCATCTGGAAAGAGAATTATACAAAAAAAAATTAATGATCACATCACCCCACTATGTATGTCTTGCATTCTTCAGCTGTAAGTTTCTTATATGTGATTGGAGTACGTACTTCTCAAGTGCCTGGCTAACCAAATCCAAGTCAAGACAGCCAGTTTCATTAAAAATAACACACTGCTGTCCATTCAATCCTAGAACCCTACTTCATAAGACTGACACATAATCACAAATTGCAAGTAGATGAATTTCTCCTGTAGCCTCTTTCAAGGTACTATCCAAAGAATTCACCTAAGGGTACTAAGGTAAGCCACTAGTAACCTGAAGTCAGGACAGGCAGTAAACCAGGTTTCTGCTATATGAAAATGTAGGAGTACCACAACATCAGAGTGCTTGTCAGTAAAATTAGGGCGCAATGAATATTTTAAAGAATGGCACTGATGTTGATCTGGAGCAGCTTTAGAAAAACAGAAATTATCAGTCCCAGGGCTTTACCAATCAGGCTCATATTCACTGTTTAGGAAAGATAATTAACTTCCAGTACACAAGAATGTTTAAGTGTAAAAATTAAATTAAAATAATTTCATAGATTTTGTACCTTGATGTAACTAGAATCATATAGTATTGAGTGCACAGGGGCACGTTCCTGCCACAGAACATTCCCATTCCTGGCACCTTTCACTTCCAAATGAACTGCAAGACTTGAATTTAAATGTCTACACTGCTTCCAAATTTTGCCAGGTACTGGCCTAATGTTAATATCCCCTGGTGTGTATCGGTTCTGGATTATGTGTAAATGACGAAGATTTGTGTGTGCTAGCAGTTGCACCAGATCTTCACCTAGGTTCTGGGGGCTGATCATCAGTACCTGCACAAACCAAAAAAAGAAGACCATGACAGTGTCTGTGTTGATTGGATGTTTACTGAAATTACACTTAAATGCATCAGTGACTTTAAAGAGTTTATTTCCCTTACTTTTAAGTTTAAAAATACCCCAGCATGCAGCAGCTGGTATTGTAGCTTGGTTGTGTTAATTAAGATGAGTGTCTGAAGTGTAAGGCAACACAGAGAACACACTTCATCTAAGAGGTGTTGAGCCTCACGAGTCTCTAGCATCAAATCTATCAATTCAAGATGACGCAATGCTGGCAAGTTGCCCATTAGTGTCTTCAGTGCTTCAAGCAGTCGGCCTGCATATCAAATAACAACCATCATGATGAACCAGCAATGCACTTAAAAATATACACACATTTTAAGTGTGTCTGAAACAACAGTTCACACATATTAGAAACGTGAAGCTAAAAGGTGGGGTAAAGTTGTGCCTTATATTCTCTGCATCCACATACAACAGAATGTTTGATTCCTGACTGTGTCATCAGCCTGTAATAGAAATTAACAGAGTCCAGTTGAAATGTGATGGCACACGATGCACAGGAGGGGTAGTGAAGGGGAACTGGCAAATGGAGTGGGTAGCCAGTACTCTTCACACTACCTCGGAACATGGTGTATCCAGCATTACTACTGCTGACGTGCACACCTCAGCTGCCAGTAGTCAACTGAACCGATGGCTCCTGCTGATTTAAATGGACTCATCCGTTTTGCTGAAAGACGAAATCTAGTTTCTGCACGTGTTCCATCACATTTCAAACGCAGTCTACCAGGAATATTTTCTGTGTGGGTAAAGGCAGCTGGTGGGTAAGGCTGACAACCTTACCACCTTCATGTGCTGACTGCAATGAAATCTGGGAGGCTCAACCTCCTGGAACCCTCAGGGCCTGTCCAGGCCTGTACAGGGATTGCTTTACTTTTACCTTCAATACAACAGAACACTGTACAGTAATACTGGTAAAGCAGTATACTGTCATATTGTGTCCGCAATATCATTTGTTCAGTCAGATACTTGAGCTTAAACCTTGAAAGCTCATATTGCAACAGAGGGTAATGTTAAATCTACAGCACTCAGAAAGTAAATACATTGCTTTGTATTTTTGATGTGGGTTTTATGTGTGTATAATGAACATTTTGTTCAAGGAAATACATGTAAAATTGTCCTGGGAAAGCAGTGAATTTTTATTTCTCATACAGTCCAAGAACACATTATCCTGCCCAGTTCTTGCTGATCAGTTAATTAACTGCTGATTGGAAATGCAGGCTACAGCAACTGATGGACTGCTGTGAATGCAGAAATGAAGCTTCAGGTTCCCACAAAAGTAGCAAATTTCTTGACATCTAAATGGCCACAAACCTATCAAGGAAAAACCTGTAACATGAAGTTAGTTAAACATACATATCAAAGGTCCACTGCATTTTACCAAGAATAAAGGGAAACCTACCTCAATAATATTAAAAGTTATCACTAATAAGAATTATCAAAGATTTCCAACCTCCAGTTCCAAATATCCTTTCTCGTTCTGACTCATCCCGGGCAGCCATGTTACATGGAAAAATGAATCTCAGCATTCGGATGTGTGTACCAATCTCTAGACCTCCCTGGGGCCATTCAATGAAATATGATAGCATATTCATAAATTCATAAAGGTTGAAAAAATTCATCATGGGTCCAAATACAAGTTGCCGGAAGTTACGTCCAACATTTGTGATGCACATTTGTGTTCGCATGTGGTCTAGTACATGCTGGAACATGATAAATATTTACTTTTATTAACATTTATTGTCACACATGTATACAGGATAACTGAGGTAGACAGGGCTTATAGTATGTATGAAGGAACCAATTCTTGCTGACCAACTGCATAGACAGAGACAGCTTCGAAGACCAAGATATAAATGTGTGAATATTACAAAGATATCCCACTAGTAAGGACAAGGGATTTGTTGTGGCATTATATTTTACTGACACTTTTTCCACATACTGTAAACACATAAATGTTATGAAAATGAAGAAGTAATGGAATTTAAATAAGGTTCAACTGAAACAGTATACCTCCCCACCAATATGTCACTTTCTTTTCTGTAAAGAAAAGCACTGCACATATCTGTGGGTATGCCCATCACTTTTTTGCTGAGAAGTCTTGTATAGTTTATTTAATTCAAATTTCCAGTAAGACTTTCAAAGAGTGGAATGGAGACTACATAAACGCTTGGTATGAAGTAATTACAGTACCTGCCAACCATAGTAATAATTATATTTCTTCCTTGTAAGAGTTGAATCATCCAAAACAAAAGTGGACCAGACATACGGGAGATGAAATGCTCTGTACCAAGACTTGCACACCATCGATGCATAATATCGCTCCCTCATGGACAGATATGAAAACACTTTTTCTAGTACTAGATCTGGTAAATATGACCACCTACTATATGTACACTTCCCATTGTTTTCATCTGTTTCTTCCTCAGCATCAATAAAAACAGCTGTAAAAAAGGACATTTATTATGTAATTAACAATGCTATTTATCTTCTAATTTTAGGGATGGGGTACTTGTTAAGCATGGCTTATAATTATTTCATATAAAAACAGAGTATGAGAATGTAGCACACATAAATATTAATACTTTACACAAAATTCTTAAGCATTTCATACTCAGTGTTGTGGTCATATAGTTAGTGCTCCTATTTTGTGTTTAGCAGATCCCAGGATCACACCTTGGACTAAAGACCAACTATCCTGACAAAGGTTTTCTGTGGTTCTTCTTGGTCTCTGCAGGAATGTATCACGATAGCACATCATATTATGCCAAAACTGCTTCCTTCCAACTGATTAGTAATTAAGTATTTTATTATTTGATGCTAAATATTCTGAGATCCTTACATCATTCAATATACTGTAAGGTAAAAGAACATTTCATGCAGCTTGTCGGTTAAAGAACTGTCATTGGTCCCAGAGTTACTTAGTGCTTAAATTTAAATAACAATTTCCTTACCCACTTATGTCCTTTATCTAGCGACAGACAGTGCAAGTGGAGATGCAGACAGGGAGGCAGCAAGTGTAATGTAAAATCTTTTTCACTGCCATAAAACAGATTAAAAATGAAAGTTACATTCTGTGGAGTTGTTTTGATAAATTTTAATTCTTTCACCTTTACTTAACTGTACTACCACAACTCCCTAAGTGTCTGACTACCGAAAAAGAAATGGCAAACATGATGAGTAAATTATTAATTAAGATTCAGATGATAGAAGCAATAAAACATATAACTGTAGAGCTGGGAAGAAATGTTAGCCCCAAATTCACTCTTCATGCACTCATTGTTCTGGTGTAGGAATCCCATCTGTCACAGTGTTTCTGGGACAGTACCACTTTAATCAGCTTTAAAGGGCTCTGTCCTGGTGTCCCAAAAAACGTGGTTTCGAAAGCCAAATGTCCTGGATTTTTCAAGCTACAAAATTACAACACTTCTGACAATTCATACAAACTCTGACCACTCCACGGTGGAAGAAAACATCTATAGGAATAGGACAGCCATCAACCAGCCACTAAAAGGAAAGAGGAGAAGTAGGGGAGAAAGAAACATTGATCTGTGGTTGCAGAGTCTGGGCTGAGACTGCAAAGGATAAGGAACATGTGTACAGAAAAATAAGTACGTGCAATGAGTGTGAGTTTATTAGTATAATTATTATCATAACTATTATGTCATCCTGTTGTATTTGTTTATAACAGCCGCTTATCTGGGTTTTCACATTGTAGAACTACTAATACATTACTGTATTCTGCATTGTGTAATGGGTTATTATATGTCCCAGTTCTTGGTTTTTAAAAAATGGGTAAATATTCTAGCGGCTAATACCATGTTTTCCCTAACAGGCATACATGTGAGCAGGGTTTCTTGCTGTTTTATTGTTCAGATAAGGTGTTGATATGATCATCTGGGACTGAAGTCGAATTTAGCATTAGAGATCAGTGTTGATTCATTGCTTAGACACCACTATAACTTCATGGGTCTTCTTAGCAAGTCTGTCAGTTGTTTATATTACAATCCCGTCAGTATCTCGGACAAATTAGTATCAAATGAATGACTTACGAGGTTGGGTCTGCAGACCTAATATTGACAAGAGATTGAAGAAAAACACACAAATTTCAGGCTAGCCAGTGTCCTCGCCAGCATTTGAGGTGAGCAACGTCCTAACAGAAATTAACAGCGCTACTGTTACATCAGTCCAGATCGTTCGAAACGAAATACTCGATGATTGCAACGAAAGGGCGCTATTTAGCCACTATGCAAAGCCGTGTGCTTCATTTTAATACCTTTCAAGATCAGTTGAAAGAAAATGAATTAATATCCTCGATAGGAAACTGTGTGACACAATGAGGTATGAAAAATCATTTACGGCTCAATTCCTTGGACTGAAATAAAATATAAAACGTATACAAAAGTCACGTACACAACACCCACATATTGCCGAAAATGAAATACCAGCATTACCTCACTGTACACAAAGAAGATTTTGGTCCAATGTGCACTACAATTTATAATCACAGTACTCAAATTTTGTTCCGGTATTATATTTGTTATAATTAATAAATATGTTTACATAACCTTATACTACCTTCATCATTTTCATCTACTTTCCATGTTGCTTTATACATTTGCACGCTGTATTATTCGAAAAAACTCTGAATTAAACTGTGTACAATGAAAACACGTTTGTAATTCTTGATAAATGTACAAAAATATATAATCTATGAATTAACATGCACTGTAAGAGAAAACGAGGCCATTTTGGATGTGTTCGCAGCCAATGACATTCGACGGTTTTTAATGCCAACTGCTGTCCCATCCAACCGAATTATTTCCATTTTGCTGCAATTGCTGTCAGTAATAAGTGTGCAATCTTCCTGAGTGAATAAGGGCGTATGGAAATATTCTCATTCAAACGGAATGTGTTTGAGTTACCGACTGGTCTAATGGACGGGAAACTACGACAATCTGTATCCATGTACGGCACGAAACATATCTTGATATCATATAAAGGGAAACTCTGATCCCTGAGGGAAACTTAACGTTTGCAGTTATCAACTTGTAGAAGACAGTTAAGCAGAGGGCGAAAGTGGTCAATGAGCTGTGATTGTCACTATGTTTGAATTTGAAGTAGAAGGTATGCCCCGTAGTGTGAGCATGTTAGAGGGAGCTTACTCTGTGTGAGATACAATTCATCTGATACGAGAATCTGGCCGTAATGGAAGAAGCTCTGGTGTGCGGTTCGGATGTGGGTATTTGAAGTCCATAAAATTTCTTCTGGCCATTATAAATCATTTTAGAAGAGGAACGTTTTAATTCCACGTTAGTGTGAGTTTTTCTCTGAGCAAGAGTAGTTTTTGTAGAATGCCAGTGCGAAGCATTTCTTTCTAGAAGTCTGATGGGACTGCAGTTCTTATGAGTTGGGAATGGTAATGTACAATAATTACATTCTAATATATGAGAACATTAGTTAAGGGACGCAACTGCAGACGAATGGGGTGCTGCCGGAGGATCCGTTCGTTCCTCCCCTGTGTTACTCGCAATGGCTTATGTGATCCTGGAGAACGACGGACGGAGATAAGTTAGGTGTACATAGACTGGTCAAGGTTTATAAAACTACAGTAGTGTTTTAGTGATTTTATAAACAATTTACTTCAAACTCAGTCAAGGGAAAATTATTTTGAAGGTTGTACAAGAGGGGAATAACAGTTTTCTTGAAGCAAGGAAAGGTTGATGTAGTCAGCACATCTAATTATCTGGGCCCAAGGCTTGAACCCACCAGAACATGATTTAGGGAACACTTCAAGGAAAAAATATAGCTGTATCAAAAGCACAACAGGACTTGGCTGTACAGCACAACTGCCCCTTGGAACAACAGTGATGCCATTCAGTGTTAAAATTGTTTCAAAACTACAATGTATGTTGGAGAATGGGAATACCCAGTGGTGAAAAATCAGGAAGCACTAGACTTAGTGCAAACATCCTATGTAAAAAAGGTGCTGGTTACTTATAAGACACCCTCATTCATGCATGGTATAAACCTTTGCCACAGAGACCTGGTTCAAGATCCAAACACTTGGAAAAGAGAAATATGCATGGAGGGGCATTAGACCAACATTTACCTACCAAAGCAGTAACCAGATGCAAATGGGCCTGTTTCAACTATAGAGGAAATAACTGCATGTGTAACAGTTCACAGATTCTGTCTTACAATATCTAAAATCAGTGAATTCCACAAACCTAATTGACTGACTGACTGATTTATTGTACTTCCAAGAGATCCATATACAGGAATGCTCCAATGGATATTGGAACAGTCAAGAGAAATATTTGTCACATAAGAGTCACACAAATCTTGTACAAATAATATAAAAATAATATAAAACTATAAATAGTGTAGTATAAAAGGACATTACAGTATAAGAAAAATAAAATAAAGCATATGCATATTAAAGAAACGTTCAACTAGCACAAGTTAGTTAACAGTGTAATTATACTAAATTAGAGTTTGTAATGGAAAACTAAGGATAAATTGAATACGTTAAAAATTTTGTTATATTACTCTACATGAGGTTTAAGTTATGAACTTATTTAAGACCTAATCATATGGTCGATTGAGATCACTATATACAAGTAGTACTTATCCCTTATAATTATGGGGTTATAATCACATATCTAGATATCAACAAATAATACATCGGAGTAAACAATTAGATCGCAGTCAATTGGAAGGTATCTGATAAAATTCTTCAAGACTATAAAATGTGTGTTCAATGAGAA
>Ga0123355_10013732_pt1 | contig 12619 bp, 2 predicted proteins | sample TergutEmb28metaG_3_FD_89872 | JGI IMG/M metagenome (GOLD analysis project Ga0123355, IMG submission 89872) | Embiratermes neotenicus P1 segment gut microbial communities from Petit-Saut dam, French Guiana - Emb289 P1 | ecosystem: Host-associated > Arthropoda: Insects > Digestive system > Gut ...
TGTGTATGTGTATGTGTATGTGTATGTGTATGTGTGTGCATGTGTGTGCATGTGTGTGTATGTTTGTATGTGTGTGCATGTGTGTGTGTATGTGTGTGTATGTTTGTATGTGTGTGTATGTTTGTATGTGTGTATGTGTATGTGTGTGTATGTGTATGTGTGTATGTGTGTTCATGTGTGTATGTATGTGTATGTGTGTGTATGTGTGTGCATGTGTGTGTATGTGTGTGTATGTTTGTATGTGTGTATGTGTGCGTATGTGTGTGTGTATGTGTGTGCATGTGTGTGTATGTTTGTGTATGTGTGTGTATGTGTGTGCATATGTGTGTATGTATGTATGTATGTATGTGTGTGTATGTGTGTGCATGTGTGTGTATGTGTATGTGTATGTGTGTGCATGTGTGTGTATGTTTGTATGTGTGTGCATGTGTGTGTATGTGTGTGTATGTTTGTATGTGTGTGCATGTGTGTGTATGTGTGTGTATGTTTGTATGTGTGTATGTGTATGTGTGTGTATGTGTGTATGTGTGTATGTGTGTGTATGTTTGTATGTGTGTATGTGTATGTGTGTATGTGTATATGTGTTTATGTGTATGTGTGTGTATGTGTGTGCATGTGTGTGTATGTGTGTGTATGTGTATGTGTGTATGTGTGTGCATGTGTGTGCTTGTGTGTGTATGTGTGTATGTGTATGTGTGTGTATGTGTGTATGTGTGTGCATGTGTGTGTGTATGTGTGTGTATGTGTGTGTATGTGTATGTGTGTGTATTTGTGTGTATGTGTGTGCATGTGTGTGTATGTGTGTGTATGTTTGTATGTGTGTGTATGTGTATGTGTGTGTGTATGTGTGTATGTTTGTATGTGTGTGCATGTGTGTGTATATGTGTGTATGTTTGTATGTGTGTGTATGTGTATGTGTGTATGTGTGTGTGTATGTGTGTGCATGTGTGTGTATGTGTGTGTAAGTGTATGTGTGTGTATGTGTGTGCATGTGTGTGCATGTGTGTGTATGTTTGAATGTGTGTGTATGTGTGCGTATGTGTGTGTATGTGTGTGCGTGTGTGTGTATGTTTGTGTATGTGTGTGTATGTGTGTGTAAGTGCATGTGTGTGTATGTGTGTGCATGTGTGTGTATGTGTGTGTAAGTGTATGTGTGTGTATGTGTGTGCATGTGTGTGTATGTGTGTGTAAGTGTATGTGTGTATGTATGTGTGTGCATGTGTGTGCATATGTGTGTATGTGTGTATGTATGTGTGTGCATGTGTGTGCATGTGTGTGTATGTATGTGTGTGCATTTGTGTGCATGTTTGTACGTGTGTGCATGTGTGTGTGTGTATGTGTGTGTATGTTTGTATGTGTGTGTATGTGTGTATGTGTATGTGTGTGTATGTTTGTATGTGTGTGTATGTGTATGTGTGTATATGTGTGCATGTGTGTGTATGTGTGTGTATGTGTGTGTATGTGTATGTGTGTGTGTGTGTATAAGCACTTTTAAAAACTTACGACTGTTTATTTATGGAAACATATATTACTTTACTAATTTGATTTGTAAAAAAATGCTAAAAATATCGACACCCGAGCCTAGGTTGCGAATTGAATTTTTAATAAATTGTTCCCTTTATTATGAATATATTGTCATGGCGCATAATGTATAAGTAAATATACAGGCATAATTGTACATGTCATTTTAGTTAGTATAGTTATTCATTTTTTATTCTGTTTATTGAATTTCATGTTGCCTGCATGCAGACTAAACTTTATCAAAGTTAGCCGCACCGCAAGGAAGGTAGAGCAGGCTTGGATTAACGCTTGTCATTGTATTTGTTTTAGATTAATGTTGTAAATTCATTTTCGATAACTTTCTTAAGAATCTAACTAAAAGCGATCCTTACCTATGGTGCTGCTCTACGTTAAGTTATGTAAATATCGTATCGATAGCTTAATTTATTAAACGGTCTATCGCTGTCCAGCAAAGAGAAATAGATTTGGGCGTAGATCGCGTTGTGCATTGTAGCTTATATTTCCTTCTATCAAGCACAGTGAGAATAAGCAGAAACACAAAGAAAACGGAATTGTTCCATATTATGCTGGCAAGCTAAAAGGTGATGTTGGATTTAGGGGCCAAAATTTCACAATTTACTTCGCTGTCTGCACTATAAACAGATAGCTGTACGTACAGTTAATCTACTCTTACACGACGCAGCCCGTGAGACACCAAACAATCACATAGTCTTACTGAACATGCGCATCAAAATGTTGGACACTCCTTAAGAGGCTTTAATAGAATAAATGATGTTACTTTTTGAATGTAGTCATCCCGCTGTGTTTTATTCTTAGATATTTAATTTATATATAAATCAGTTAAAACAACGATAATATTAAAATATCAACTATGTTTATAGCTACATGTTTTGACTCGAAGGAGTCATAAGGCTATGTTTAGAACCACATATGGTTCTAAACGAGTCGAAACATGTCGTTATAACTATAGATGATATTTAATATTATTGTTGTGTTGACCGATTTATATATAAATTAAATATCTTATAGAGAGAATTTTATCGGAAAAGGCCGAAGCCGCAATACCGGGCGAAGCGTTAATACCTCTTTGACTGCTTCATAGTACCGGACTCCTATGGGAAATTGCTATCGCCTGGCTTACGGAGCCATAAGAAAGGACGAAAAACGACAGGAGTTGAAGTATCGTGATTTTGTAGGTTATTACGGGCTAAAATATGGAGAGGATTTCTCTAGTGTAAGAGACATCATCTCCGTGTTTCCACCACCTGTTCTGTTGGTTCGTCTTGGCGCTACAGACGTACTGAACCTTTTTTCCCTTAAGTTGTATGGGATGTCTAAATTCTCATGTCGCTTAGTGGCAGGGATTACTGGATAGGATATTGGCCATTAGTAAGGCATCTACATACATCTAATGACGCGGATATAGGCCTAGCTCCACTCTACGAACGGGATTTGAACTCGTAGAATTTAACGCCTTATGGGACAGTGATAACCGTGTAAATGTAGGTATGTCACGTGCTTTGTTGATAAATATTCGAGTATTTTCACTCTTTTATTTGGTTCCTTGAATAAATTGTGACGTCTTTCGTAAAGGTGTTATAACTATTTTACGTATTGAATAGAGATGTGATGATGTGTTTGGTTCTCTGGAGGATGGAATCGAAGGTGCAAGGTCAGAGTCGTTACGTAAATTATCCCTTCCCTTTGGAAGGAAGAAATGAAGTACAGCCGTACCAGTCTTTTTTTCTCTCTTTGCACTGAAACTGTGTTTGTAATTGTCCAGTCATCATCCTCTGTACTTCAGTCCAGAATCTGTCAAATTATTTAACCTAAAATATTCAGAAGCACACCCCCCACCTAACTGAACACAGTGCGTCTCCATATTAAAGACCAACTTTTTCTAAAGTTTAGTGCATTAATCGCCGTTTAATCTCACTCTAATATGCAACACATACTTACACATGTGGGCAAAAGTACTGATTTTCTTAATGTTCGATCGGGCTGTACAAGTAATTAACCCAGTGTCCTTAAACGTCGAAACGGTTTTTTTGGTTCCATGTAAGATTATACAGCTTCACACAAGATGGGAAGAGAGTCATAAACTTTGTGGGAAACGATCTGCAATGAGATGCTTCGACATACGTGTAACTCCTCTACGATAAAAGAATAGGTTAGACAGGCGGCAGGCGGTAAACACACGCCAATAGTTACGATGAGTCAAGGTTGTGAGAATAGTCGAGACACTTATTAGTCTCAACGCTAAGCTACTAAAAAATTGACAAAGAACAGATTGTCCAAAAAGCCACAATTTTTTAAAGGAGGCTATGTTGTCGTGAATATCATACGAACCGTAAGAAATCAAAGTTGTAAATGAAGGTGAACTCAAAACTTTCGTGTAACTGCACGTCCACGCCCCATTCTTTCGTGGCACAACAGACGCCTAACTGTTATACTGATTTAAGACAATACAGAGCAACCAGTTAAATTGTCATGACAACTGACACTTGAGTGCCGCACAAATAATAGTGCTGGTAAAAGCGGTGCTCTAATTCGCCGAACTCCTAGCATTATTCTCCTCTTCCGACTCCATAACGGCAGCTTGAACCTTAAATACATCATTGCAAGAATGGGATAATTTCCGGACTTCTATCTTACAAAATCACCAGACTTTAAGACCTACGACCCTTTCGTATGGGTTATGTTGAAGTTTATCTGTAGTGGTCTTGTGGCCAGGTCCACTCAAGGCAGTTGATCACTGGAGTCTTTTCCGATATGGCGTGTTGTGTGTGGGGCAATGTCAGTGCTGGATATCTGTCGTATCACGAAAGGCGGACACGTGGACATTGACTAAAACAAACCATCTCTTTCTTTAGTGGTTTGAACATACATAATGATTAAGAAAACTTAGTCAGGTAAAACCAAGGAGTGGGATTTCTCGATATACTCTCTATTTTTGTACACCGGTTAAATCTGTGAGTGGTAAGGTCTAAAGAAATTGCAGTTGTTTGCCAGTCATAAGACATACAGACAGACATAGGCAGGCATATTTGTACAAAAAGGCAAAAACATGTTTTCTTTATGATTCTAGAAAATAATATTCGGACCATAATATCAAGAAAGAATTGACTGGCGGAATACATATTGTTGACAAAGAGATAAGAAATATACACATATTTTTGTCCAAAGAAACGAAGGAAAATACCACTTAGGAAGGCTTGCTGCGAGAATATTATTAAAATTAATTTTAAACACCTTGGATGTGATAGAGTAAATTGGTTTCTTCTGACCGAGAATGAGGAGTGCTAGGTGTTCTTGTGAATACGGTAATGATCTTACGCCCTGCGTGAAAGGTGAGGAATTTTCTTGACAGCTTCTGTCAGCATGAACTTCTTAAGATGAACTGTGGTACGCCGAATCATTTATGCCATTCTTTACTGCAGTCACAAATGACAACCGTGCCTTGTCGTGTGTCTCGTCTCTTTCTTTGCTTAAGGTCACGCAACGTGGACAGTCTGACCTTCCCCCACTTTATTGACAGCTTACCTGGTGTAGCTGGACCCTTGTTACGCTCAAGATCATGTCCTTGTGCAGCCTCCTCCACATTACTGTCGCCCGTAACACATCAAAACAAGGACCTTCAGGCTCAGAACACGGAAACCAATATTACCCTCTTCCATCAAGTCACACGTCGTTGCTCCAGTTTAGATTCCTGACGATTCGATACTGTTTGCAGTAGGCCGAGACACTTGTATCTTTCCGTGGGGTATCCAATGCGTGAACAGAAGGCTTCTCAGTTTAGTGCGATGATTTTTAACTGCATACTTTATTATTTATTTATTTGTCTTTAAATCTGTAGTTTATTTAATGTCTTTGTCGGAATCTCAGATTAGTCCATTAGAGTTAATAACGAACTGAAGATGATGGGGAAGGAAGTCGTTGTGGCCCAATATGAGACACTATAGCAATATATTTCAGGAGGGAACTGTCGCTCGCTGTATGGAATTTGATTGCCTAGTGACTGTGAATGATGCTTGCAGAAAGATTGTGAGTGGGTAGGTTAGTCAGTTTCAACACTTTTTTATTACTAGCTTAAAAACCCAACTGACACAAATTTTCCATTGAATCATTGACACATAATTTAAAATTCTTAACTTAATTGAATCTTTGAAATTACTGTTGCTGAGGAAAGAAGAGATAATATTTCAGACCATCACTGACAGATTTTTTTTCTTAATTTCCTCTGTATTTCCTGTTGCTTAGTTGATATATTTAAAAGGATTTCTGATATGCTTTTCGAAGTGTCCAAGTTTCAGCAGCATACAAAGCTATTATCCGCATGTAGCACTTTACTAGTTTCATCCTCAAATATGAGTCTGAGTTACTGGTGCAAAGAGGGAAGAGAGATAAGGAAAATTATTTTAAACACATTTCCTCTTGAAGTCTGTTTTCGAGGCAACTACACAAAAGTAAGCCAAGGTACCGCATCTGTCACGCTATGCACAGGTTTACTGACAAGTAAAGCTTCATTACTTTACAGTCAGTAACTGCATGTTGGATCGGAAATCGTAATAGTAACTAGTAAAGGAAACCTGTAAACCTACCTTATACTTATGTATCCACATATGAGCTGGAATAACGCAGTTGGCATAGTGACTATGTCGGAGAATCGTGGTTCAATTCCCGACAGGGCCAACAGATTTGTTTCTTTTTCATTTGTCCAGACCGGGTCTGGGTCCTACCCGGGCGGGTAACTTCGACCAGTTCTCCGACGGTAAAGCGGAAGGGCCGTGAAGGTGGACAGTCACACCTATATAGTTCGGAAGTTAAGAACGCGTGAAGTGTGACTCTCCGCCATAAGTTTTCCCGTTGTTCACAGGAGCAGCTTTATATTTGCCATGCGAATATAGGCCTATGTGTCTGTTCATCTATACATGTTTATTGTTTGTTGCGCAGTAAATTGGAAAGTGTGACAAAAAGAGACTGAAAACCTGTAACTGGTGAAACACTCAAAAACTCTTACAGATATATGTTGGCTGTTGACAATTTCAGGATTTGCTCATGAACCTTAATTCTTTACAGAATAGTAGATCAAGGTCATTTGTATGTCATAGGCAGTTCATGTTTATGGAAGGGAAAATTAGTGGAAATTAGACGAGCAACATTGCAGAGCATATTGTGTGTTGTAATCTCTGGTAGCTCGTGAAATCGTGGAAGGACAGCGGCAGACAATGAAGTGACCTACGAGATACCCTCGAAAATTCCATCACCCCTTGATCGCTTGATGTAGTATGGGCCTATTTTTTCCAAGGTTTCTGCATAAGATAGGATCTACAATTACCACGCTGCGTCTTAAAAACCTGATTCACTGCTGCTACTTACGTGACTTTGCCATAATCACGTTTCGTGAATGTTGTGTTAGCTTCAGGTTCGGTGCAGCCTTTTTTTTCAGGTTTCTGCTGGCCATTAGACGTGACATTCTTACTTGCTCTTTGAGGCCTGAAAGTCTTCCAAGCAATACATAAAAAGTCAGCTGGTTCTGTGTCAACACAATGAGCCTGCCTTATAAAGACCCACTGTTTCATGCTCTAGAGCTAAATAATCGCCGATATTATGACAGTCATACGAACAAAATAGGTGTACTCTGTAGGTGAAAGGTGAAATTTAAATGTTATTGGAAATGATGTATGAACCGCACGTACATAGTTATTGTGTTTTAAAGATTGGAAGCATAGCGTACTAGCAAACCTAAAAGATATAATAAAGTTAGTTATTCCGTACATTATGGTTAAATTGCTTCTTATGAGACGAAACAAAAGAACTTGCGACGTACACACTATTATAGTCTTTCATTGCTCGCGCTTGTTTTGGCAAATAATTTTGCCTTATATTTATATGTTCAATATCACCTGAAAAATATATATGGTGTATGTGCAATACTGTTATATTGTTCATACATATAACATTTCGGTATGTACATACATACGTATATGTGCATATATATATTTTTTTTTACGTTTTGCTGACCGTGCATCTCAGTATACTTGTATTTATCGCAGTAATTAACCAACTTGATGCACAACAGTTTTGTTTTACAGTAAGTTTATTTCATGCCTCTACATGTTTCGAGCACATGGTGCTCGAAACATGTAGAGGCATGAAATAAACTTTTTGTAAAACAAAAATTTTGTGCATCAAGTTGGTTAATTACTGATATATATATATATCACCTTGCAATTTGAAGCTAGCTGCAGAATGGTACATGTAATGAGTATCATTGTTGTAGTCTGTTGTATTTTAGCCAGATTTAAACTTGGTGCGTGGACTCCCTAAGGAAGGCACAATTATTTGCCGAAACAGGTGGAAGTGACGAAAGATTGCAATGCTGTGTGTCATATGTGTAATTGTTTGCTTTATAAATGAACGATGCAAGAGTTAAAAAATTCTTCCCGCCCAGGCCACTTACTCGTTAGGGTAATTGGAGGTATAATTCTAAATTGTCTTCACTTAGTAAGATAAACATGAGTGGTCACGCTTACGCTCAGATCTCTTAACCAGTTACGCACTGACTAGAAATGTGATGTGTCACAGAGCAATTCTGGAAACTTTCGAGAACAGAATTTTTCTCCTAACGGGGGATTGTAGAATATTGCCTTCCTCTACCAAGTCGCACCATATTCACGTACGGTATGTGCATAAAACACAAAAACTCTAAACTTCGGGGACCAATAACGAGCAGAATTTCGAAGCACTAATTTTATAGGTTTTTAGTGAGGAAAAACACAATTCTCGACTGAGCAAACACTTAACACGGTTGAGGACTTCAGTGATTTTCTTCAGCTACATATCAAGTTGGTGTAACTGGAACGTTATGTAATTATTTAAATCTAGGAGGAAGAAGCATTGTTTGCCAACCATCTTCCTAATATTTTGATTGAATTTTCATTGTAGGTTTCGTCAGTCGTCTCTAATATTGAAATACGCTAGAACGCCTTTTCCATATTCTCTTCATTTGTTCGTTATCTAATAATAAAATTGGGCCGGGTAGCTCTGTCAGTATAGCGACTGACTACGGGCTGGAAGGTCCGGGATCGAATCCCGGTTGGGACGAGATATTCCGTCCGTCCAGACCGGCCCTGGGGCCCACCCAGCCTCCTTTAAAATGTGTACCAGGTCTTTTCCGGGGTAAAGTGTGGCCGGGGCGTGCTGCTGACCACTCACCACCTTCTAGTGCCGCGGTCATGGAAGAGTATAGCTATACCTCTATCCACCCTCTTGGCCACACCGGGCCTGTAACGGGATCCCTTTACCTTTAATAATAAAATTACAGACTGCTAACTAAACAAAATGCGGTCAAAAATTCTTTAGCGTCGCACATTCAAGCACCTGTTTCTCCCAAACAGCTTGAAATGGAAGTACTGTGTATATCTCCTCTTCACTTAGAGTATTTCTTTACTCATTAACTCGTCGTGAGCTAATAACCTGTACAGCACATTTCTGTCAAACACTCTTTCATCCTGTGGCCATCCCCTACTCTGCCACAGTAATTCGTGTTAATTCACGCAGAGGACCTAACTTCTACAGCTTTGAAGTTGCTGTTCATCGAAATAATATTTCTGTATTCAGTTCCAACACTAAAGACAGCACAATGTACCTTTCCATGCTTTATTGGCAAAAAAAAGTCGCTGTACACATAAGTATATTACGTTACTTGCAGAGATTTTGATGTTAAGGCACATGTTACAAATTGATACCACACGCTTACAAGTTTAAGAGCCTTCCCACGCTTCTACGTAAGCTGGAACAATTGGTATTTGAATACTTCAAGAGAATGTTTATTTATTCGAAAGAAAGGCATCTCTTATTCCATATTTTAAATTGAATTCTTCTAAAAGAATGGAGCACTGACGGTGGACAATGCACCTCACGCAACGCTCTGCGTGACATGATCCATGGTCATATCTCCTTATTATCTCTGGTGGATGCTACCTCTTCATGTCTGCCAGGTCCCTTCTTTTTAATTCTACTCTCCTGCCTAATCTCAAACTACAAATATCTTTCCTTCATCTGCTTACAGATCAGACACACAGGCACATATAGCATTTTACCTTAAACTGTAATCCTAGAAATGCCACCTTCAATTCCTACATCATCGAATCGCCAAATCGGTGTGACAGAACTGCTCTTGCTTAGTGGGTGAATAATAATTTGGTCAAGCATTTTAAGTACTGACTAACTCAATGGAGCAGAGTCCTTTCTGAGATGCTAATAGGTTTGCTGGAAGTCAAGAATTTTCCCAAGTTTATGGAATCTGAAAGTTCGTTACCACATTCACAAGCACCAGCCACCTGTCCCTATCCTGAGCCAGATCAATCCAGTCCATGTCTAGCCATCCTACATTTTGAAGGTTCAATTTAATATTTTCCTTCCATCTATTCCTAGATATTCCAAGTGGCTTCTTTCACTGAAGTCTCTCTACCAAAACCCTGTATGAACCTCTGTTGTTTCCTGTACGTGCCATATGTCCCGTCCATCTCATTCTTCTTGATTTTAACACCCGAATAATATTTGGTGAGCAGTAGAGGTCATGCAGCTCCTCGTTATATAGTCTTCACTCGCCTTTTACCACGTCCCTCGTGGGTGAAAGTGTGTGTACCTCTTCCTTTAAATATTATTGCTGAGGAAAGTGGCGTGTCCCCGTCTAGGAACGGCCACAGCTGCATCCAATGTTTAATTGTGACTGACCATTTTTAAATTTAATGTGTTCCTTACCCGTGCATTAAATTATAAAATATAGCAAAGCAACGAATGAATGCACTTTGGTAAAACCTATTTTATTACACACTCCTAATCACCAATTTTTTCGGTCGCACTCACTAGCTTCATCAGGGTGTCTTAAAGAATATTAATAAAACAGTGTATATTTTACGTGTTACTAGTATTCTTTGAGACACCCTGATGTTGGTCGCAAGTACGAACGAAAGATTATATGAATAACAATGTGTAATACATTACGTTTTACCAAAGTGCATTCTTTGGTTTACTATGCATTGTTGTGACTAAACTTATTCTGTCTCTTTTTTTCTTCCACAGCGACTAGTTTCAGCTACCTATAGGAGGTTAATAAAATTTATTCTTAGATAAGGAGGTAGGAACTGTAATTAATATGTCTAAGAGGAGATTTGTAAGTGCATCATGCTATGACCATTACGAATCACCACACTCCCCCCATAGGAGTATAAAATTCCTCTGCTGTGACGCTTTGTTTCTGGTAAGTTGTTTGGCACTTGCCTAGATGAAGTCAGGAACCCCGTGTCCAACGACACGTCGTAGAGTCCAAGATTAGGCGAATCCTTGAATTAACCGTTGTGAAAAATATCAAAACGAAAATCTGGCACAAAATATCTGGCTTACGTGGCCGACAAACCGTCTGTCAGTAGAGTAAGTTATAGCTACTTAGGTCTCTGACAAGTTGTCATTTCTGTCAAACTGTATACAGCCAGACTGGTTGTTGTTGCCAGGGTCAACGAGTGTTGGGTCCGTACAGGAAGTTCTATTGTTATCTAACGGAAAAACCCTTGCTTAGTTAGCTGCAAGGAATTCGACCAAGTTCGAGGCCCTCCCTAACGTCTCGTGACGTGCCATTTTTGGTCAGAAGTCGTTACACTTCCTCACAGATCTCAATGTGGGAGTCCAAATTTGCCGGCTGTTCGCAAGTTTTGCAGATACGCTCTGCATCTGGAGGTCTGCTCCTCTAAACGCATCCTGATGACGCACCATGGTGTGATGTCAAGGAACCCACGCAAAATCTTCAGAAATCCTGAATGGAATAGACGCAGGTAAATATGGAAATGTCGTAGTAATATAAATGTTTATAGAAGTGCAGTAAAAAGGCCAGGAATGTTTTAGTTTTTCTCCGTATGTGCCAAATGTTTAATGAAATTTTTGGGTTCATAAAGTCAGCGGAATTTCTTCACTGGTTCGTCTTGAAGTCTGCTCCATTTTGTTTAGCTATCTGAGGGACATCTTTCATGTTTAGCGGCAAGGTGTGGTCAAACTGAAACACAAATCACTACGATCGGACAATTGACTTCGATTAGCTTAGAAAATGAATGTTTAATTACAGTCGTTTCAGCATCTTAGTGACCCACACCTTTAAATTTATGTGCTTGTTATTTGTAACAGTTCTAATCTGCGAAGCAGTTGAAGACTGAAATTAATCTATATTATATTTAACGATTCACTTCCCACTTCACAGAAGAAGAGTGCATTTTAATTAACAACTAGTTATGGTTGTTTAAGAAGACAGCCGATGCTCTTTGTGAGAATCACGAAAAATACGTAGGCCTATAATTTCTGTGTGAGCAAACTGCAGAGATTAATTATTGTATTATAACATTAAAGTGGATAGTACATGGAGCCATTACTGTGCTTTGGTAGTGTAAAGAACGTACGAAAGAGCTTTGGAATATGAAATGCTAGTGATTAGGCAGGCAGATGGTCACCGTCCTCCTTTCCCGCAAAGAATGAAGAGGACACGTCCGCAGTGATATGAAAGCTGCGTCGTTCTTCCTGTTGTGACCCTTGATGACCCCGCAACCTGCCGTCAAATGGAGGACACTCCGGCATTCGCGCCGTATCCACCTGGCGGATTATTTAGCCCAGGACGTGAATCCTTTACTGAGGCGTGCAATAAGTATTTGAAGAAAATTGGATTAGCTCTAACTACCAAATTAAACTTGAAGTACTCGATGGAAAAGGACGTATAAAATAAGTCCTAGTTAAATAAAAATCAAACATTTAATTAATTTGGGGCTTTTTTGCTTAATAGTAATAATATTTATTTACTGCAATTGGGTTGTTACCCGGTGGCAGTGGTTATTTTATATGTAAACAAAACATGAAATTGCTTACTACTTAATTTAAGTTGGGAGGGCTACATAAGAAGCATGTAGTGGCAACTTGGAATCTTGGGAACCATCTCAGGATTTGCTTTTAGGCACAGGGAAACCAAGAAAAACCTGTGTCGAGATGGCCGGTCGCAGGACCTTCCGAATACTGACTTCTAGCCAGCAGTCCGGCATCTGAAGTAAAAAAAAAA
>Ga0123355_10013733_pt1 | contig 12618 bp, 9 predicted proteins | sample TergutEmb28metaG_3_FD_89872 | JGI IMG/M metagenome (GOLD analysis project Ga0123355, IMG submission 89872) | Embiratermes neotenicus P1 segment gut microbial communities from Petit-Saut dam, French Guiana - Emb289 P1 | ecosystem: Host-associated > Arthropoda: Insects > Digestive system > Gut ...
CCCAATTGAATGATTAACATCAGTACTGCCGCCGCAAACGCTGTTTTTGATTTGTAGTTTTTCATACATATATTACGGGGTGAATATGCGTGGCGCTTTACCGAAAATGAGATTTTTTACATATTTGAGGCTGTCCCAAAACTTCAGTTTTGAGACAGTCTGCTCTACGTCACCAAGCTATTCTAATATATGTTCTCATTATTTTGCATTTATTAACTTCCCACATAGGATGTTTTTGAATTTAATTTTCTTCCTATGTGGGAAGTTTTTATTATCGTATACGATTTCGTTTACTCTACGATAAGCTTCCCGAATAGGCACTTTTTAGACAGGCTTGGCTAATTCAAGAATCATCATCTTTTGATTCATAGAAATAATCAATTTGTTTTATTATATCTGTTTTTGGTATTGATTGCGAATCAAAGGTTAGACGCCGTTCAAGACGTTCTTTTGCTTCTTGCATTATCGCATTTATTTTTTTCTCAAATTCCTCTTTGGAAGGCATAACTGTCCAAAATTCAGCAACAGCGATGCCGGATTTATCCATTTCTAATAATTCCAATTGTCCGCAATTTGCTCTTGGACAAAGTATTAATCCTATCGGCTCGTTTTCGTCAGGCTGCCGTTCGTATTTGTTAAGCCATTTTAAATAAAATTCCATTTGCCCTTTGAATGCGGGTCTAAATTTTTCCAACTTAAGCTCAACTGCAACAAGTCTTTTAATTATTCGATGATAAAACAGTAAATCAAGAATCGCATCATCACCATCTACAGTCATACGCTTTTGCCGTTCTACAAATGTGAAACCATGTCCAAATTCTAAAATGAACGCTTCAAGTTCGCAGAGTATTGCTTTTTCTAAATCAGCTTCGAGAAAATTTTCTTTCAATCCCAAAGTATCAAGTAGATAAGGGTCTTTAAACACATTGAAAGGCACAGTTGATTTTTCTGTTAATTGAGAATTTGCAATTTCGCGGCGTTCATAGGCTTTCCTTGATATTTGATACCGTAAATCACGTATTCCTAAATTACGATCCACAGCATCTTTTGCGTAATATAATCTTGCTTTTTCACTTTTTAGCGGTATAATTTCGATAAAATGAGACCAGCTTAATTGTTGCGACAGTGTCGCAACAATTTCAATATCAGGAAAAACTACAGCAAATTTAATCATACGGGTTATTTTTGTATATTCATAACCATTTCCATATTTTATCAATAAAAGTTGTGACAGCTTCGCAACAATCTGCTTCCCGTATTCTGCGCGTTCACCTCCAAGTAAAACAGAGCCAATGTATTGCCCTATCTCCCAATACATAAGTGTTACTTCTTGATTTACCGATGAGTATGCGCGAGCCTTGCGGTTTTCTATTATTTGGGAAACACGCTTGAAGAGTTGGTTTTCGTCTATTTGTAGAGTCGTTGGTGTTAGTTCGTTTTTTGGTTTCTTTTTTGCCATGTTAGCTTATTGTACTCCTTTTTTGGGGATTATGTGAGAAGATTTCTCGCGGAGACGCTGAGAACGCAGAGGGGAATTTGTAGAATTCATATTTATTTTTTGCTTCTTTGAATTCGTAGTGTTCGCCTTCGGTGGCTTTTAGGAGTTCTTCGATTGTGTCGTGGTGTTTCATGGGGTTGCCTCTTTGAGGGTATTGTATTGTAACATATTGTATTTTTTTACCCCCTTATAATTTCATTTAAACATATCTGAAAATAGTGTTTGTTGTTGCGGATCATGACTTTTATTTATGGTATTACGTTTTTTTTGCATATTTTCATTTTCAGAAATAATAAGTTCTTCGAGTAAAGGTTCTATTTCAGATATAATAACAGGTTCTTCTGGAGAAGGCTCACTTTCTAAAAGACTAATAGTTTTTTCTGGCGCAGGAACTACTATTTTTTCACCCATCATTTTTTCATAATGTTCCTTCCCAATTTCTAAAAAAATATTCTTAAACACTTCAAAAAGAATTGATGGTTGTATGCTAGATAATCTTTGAAAATAAATTGCATCAAATACAGAGAGTTTATGACTCTCTTCATTAAGAATCGATATAAATTCACGCCAAATCAAATAATTTTCATCGTTTTTTGATTTATTATATAAAATCCCCCATGAACTTTCACTTATTCCAATAAAATTTATAAAACTCTCTATAATTCTTCTCATTGTATTAGAAATTAAAATATTAGTTGTAGAATCTATGCTTAAATTACCTTTTAATTCTTTTAACGATTCCCATAATAGAGAATAATCATCATTAATTTTACTTTTATCTTTGTTTTCAACTGATGTAATATTTTTGCTTTTCTTAATATGAAAATGACAATAATCACTACAAATATAACTATTTCTATAATCTAATGATACTTCTTTATAAAAATAAACATTATGTGTTAATAAGAATAATTGTTCGATTTGATTAATACAGAATAGAGAATTATTTTTTTTATTCTTTTCAATTAAACTTCGTATTAATGTAGAAACTATAAATAATGATTGACTATCAAGACTTGAAACAGGATCGTCTATAACTATTATCTTCTTTTTTGTTGAATTTTGTATATTATCTGTTCCTAGGCAAAGTTGATGAAAATATAAAAATGATATGAAATTTTTTTCTCCTTCGCTTAAAGTCTTAAAAGTATTTTGTGAATCAGGAGCATTAGGACGTTTTAATTGATATTTTGACATATTATTTGATTTATCAACTTCTATAATCTCAAAACCTTCAAAGCCTGCATTTCTTAATAAATATTTAATATTATCTACTGATTCTTTGGTATTTATTGTTTGGCTATTTAATTCTTCAATTTGAAGCTTTATACCTATTATTTTCTCTTTGTATGATTCTTTTAATCGTGAAGAAATGTTTTCTATATTATTATATTTTACAACTCTTTGATCATAATTTAATATATCTGAACTAGAATTAGAAGAAATATAATTCCATATTAATTGCGTAAAGAGTTTTCTATTTTCTTCCAGTTTATTGAATGTAATATTTCCTTCATTAATAACTTCAATGATATTAGACAAATTGTTTTTACGTGTTTCTAATGATATCAAAACCATCTTTTCATTAGGCTTATTTATTTTGCTATTCATAATAATCATATTGCTATCAAATAATTCTTTTATTGTATCATATTCGCTTGAAATAATATTATCTTTGTTATAAATATTTCCGATTTCCTTTAGTCTTGATAAAAACTGCTGTGAATGTAATTTATATTCAGATAGTAGAGATTTAATTTTCTCAATTTTATTTTTATAAGTATCATCAAAGTATTTTGCAAATTGGTCTTGCAAATTCTTGTCTATTGTTTGCTTTTGACAGAATGGGCAAATATTGCTAGCGCTTTTTAAATACGCCGTGCCTTCTTCAACCCATTTACGGTTATCTAATACCTTTATTAAATTAGCGATGTCTACATCTTCATTGCCGATTATTATTTCTTCTAATAATTTATTAAGTTTACGTTCAGTATCTCTAATGTGTTTATATTTTTTTGTATCAATAGAAATTGGTATTTCTAAAATTTTATTCTCGTACAATGTTTTATACTTGATAAATAATTCATTAATTTCAAGAACCTCACTTAAACCTTCATGCAATTCTTTTCTTATTCTATTCAGATGATCTGTTTTTTTTCCTGAATGATCTAAATTAATTTTAGAGAAATTTTCAAATTTATCTCGTAAAGCCCAACATTTTTTTAATAATAATTCATGCTCATCTTTTTGTTTTTTATTTAATAAAATATTGATGCTTTCTATGGATTTAATTCTATTTTCAATATATTCAATTTGCTGATTAAGACTTTTAATTTGTTTATCAACAGCATCATTTTTTTCATTTAATGAAAATATACCATTAAGGCTATCCTTAAGAATAAAATTTGTATTTATAAATTCTTCATTAAAAACTAGAATTTGATGTTTTTGAGGATCGTATCCTATTTGCGAACAATTATTAAAATCAATTGATTTTTTATCATTCTCTAAAGTTAAATTTTGAAGATATCGAACTATAGTGGATTTTCCTGTTCCATTATATCCAAAGAAAAAATTGATTCTTTTTAATTTATCAATGGGATGGCAATTATTATCAAATGTTGCTATGTTTTTTATTAATAATGAAGAAATCATTTTACACCTAAATATATTATCATGGGATTTCCCCCACCAACTCCCGATACCTCTCCATTAACTCGGCAACAATAGCCGCCTCTGAAACATCCTTTTTAAACCCATACAGCTTCATCACAGCACGGTCAAGGGTTTGATGTGCTTTTTGCAATTCTGGTGGCATTGTAAGTGGGTCATATAAATCTGCAAGTGAGCTCTCTGGAAACAATGCTCTTGCGTCTAAAACAGCTTGAGCCAATTTTTCAATTTCAGCTTTTTGTTCCTCATTTGCATTTGACCATAAAAAATTATTATAAACAATTGTGTTTGAATAACTATAATCACTTTTCATACGCCCACAAATGGCACGCATCCAAGCCATGTGAACACTGGATGTAATAATTCCAAAATGATATAAACTGGCATTTGTTATGGTAAAAAGTTTGTTTCCTGCAATAATTTCGCTACTCAAATAACCTATTGGAATGTACTTTCTATTTTCAGATGATACAACTGGAATAGCAATATAGTCTGTTGAAGGTTGTTTAATTTCATCAAAAAGCGTTGGAGTTTCTGCCTTGTCTCTTGTAGAAGCTTTGGAACTAGCCAATCGCATTTGGCGCACTTTCTCTACCCGTTCCATAACAATAGGCATTTTTCGTAATTCAGAAGGAGACACGTTAACAAGCCAAAGGCAATGTCGTTCTAACTTGTTAATAAATTCTTCGCCCATCATAAAACGTTTAATATATTTTTGAGCTAAAGGCTCTTTTGAAATAAAATCTTTATATTCATTAGCTTCAATTATTAAATTTCCACCACATGATGGTTGACTTCCTCTACTTATAATTGGTACATCATCACATATTGGCTTTGTACGCTTTTCTATAAATACAGTTGGAGCTTCTAATAAATATTGATTTATATTTGGCTTTGTCTTAATAAAACTAAATCCAATTATAACACAATGCACCGCCGCTTTGCCTTTCGCTTCATTGCTCCATTTAAATGTTGGAATACCGAAATTAATATATATACCTTGCTCAACTAACGGTTTCCATAGAATAGTAGGTTGCTCTCCCTGAGCAATTGAATTAGTAGAAACAAATGCTGTTTTAATAAATGTATCCTTCATCATGTCAGTTGATTTCTTGTACCAAGCACAAACATAATCAAGATTTTTATTATTTGGAAAAATTAACGCCATATCGGCTTTTTGCTCTGCATTTGCATACGCATAACCCACAAATGGCGGATTCCCCAAAATATAACTCAACTCCCCCTTCGGCACAACACTTTCCCAATCAATCCGCAAAGCATTCGCAGAAACAATGGTAGCACTCTGCGTCAACGGCAGACGTGCATAATACATACCAAACTGCTCAGATACAAGCAGGTTCATTTGATGATCAATCAACCACATTCCAACTTGCGCTATTTGACAGGGAAACTCCTCACATTCAATACCGTAAAATTGCTCAACATTTACTTTAACCATCGGGGAAATATCCAACTCGCGCTGAGCGGAACTTATTTTCATTTTTAATATTTCAAGTTCTAATCTTCGCAATTCACGATAGGTGATTATCAAAAAATTACCGCAACCGCAGGCTGGGTCAAGGAACTTTAATTTGCTTATTTTGTCATGGAAAACATCTAACCCTTTTGGACTGGTTTTAATATCATCAAATTCTTTCCATAATTCATCCATGAATAATGGGTTTATCAATTTTAAAATATTTTCTTCGCTGGTATAATGCGCTCCCAATTCTCGTCTCTGATCTTTGTCCATTACGCCTTGAAACATTGCTCCGAAAATAGCAGGGGAGATTTTATTCCATTCAAAATCTAAACATTCAAAAAGCAACTGACGCATTTTTGAGTTAAATTCGGCTGTGGGTAAAGTTTGTGTAAAAAGTTTTCCGTTTATATATCGGAATTGTTTTAATTCTTCGGAAATTAGTGTACGTTTTTTTCTTGTTTCTTCGTTTAAGTTAAGAATATCAAATAGTTTTGCGATACGGTCGGATAAATCGGAACCGTCAGACTTTGAATTCAACAAATAACGGAATAATGTGTCTTTTGGGAATATGCCTGTATCGTTCGCAAACAAACAGAAAAGCAAGCGTACAAGATAAACTTGTAAATCATGTCCTTCGTAACCATGACTTTTTAACGCATCGTGAAGCTTTGCCATTTTTTCGGCGGCTTTGACGTTGACTTCTGTTTGGGTTTCTCTTATTCGTTCTGTTTCATATCCTGCAATGTCGGCAAAACGTCTAATGTGTTTATGCAGGTCTTTTGTTTTGAATGTGATATTCTCGTTATTGGAACGGCGGCAAATATAGATTGTTTCAAAATCGCAAACGAGCCAAAGGTCTGGTATATCATCTAATTCTAAATGTAACATATAGATTTGAAGTTGTCGGAACGCTACGGACAAATCCTTGCCGCGACTTTTCATTTCTATTGCGATTTTCCCTTTCCATAGGTAATCAATATAACCAGTTTTATTATCAGAGAGGGGTACTTTGAATTCAAAATCGCCAAGAGCTTCTGGATCGGTTACGCCGAAAACTTGGAGTAAACTTGTTACAAAACTCTGGGCTTGCGCTTCTTCGTTTTTAGCGTCTAACCAGCGTTTCGAAAACTTTATTGCGTTTGCCTGTATTTCTTCCCATGATAATTTCATTTAGCTTAATATTACTCCTGAACAGCGATTATTCTTAATGATAACAAGCTATCCACCTGCCTTCAACCCTGAAAAAAAATTGAAAAATCATTTATTTTATTATATCTTATAAATAGTAACTATACAAGTTTAAAGTATATATTGACACATCAAACGCATGAACGAAAATGTAAGCAAATATGCAGGCAATATAAAAATATTTCCAAGAACAGGGAATAACAAACAAACACAGACCATTCATGTCTGCGTGGCGCTTTACCGAAATAAAATTTTTTACATATTTTCTATATCAAAACCGTGAACTGCGAGAAAATCGTGTTTGAATCCTGCGGCGTCAGTCTCAGTAAAAACATTTTCCTGTGTAACAATTTTGATTTTTTCCGAAACTGCTTTTTGCACATCTTCACGCATTTCCCAATCGTCAATGCGGATACGGTTTTCGCTGTCTGTCGGCACTAAGCCGTCATTAGTATACAGGCGATCACGGTAAAGGCGGGTGATTTGCTCGATACACTCTTCATGAAGTCCCATCTCTTTCATTACTTTGTAAAGGCAGGAAACATACAATGGAAAAATCGGGATTACTGCACTTGCCCGTGTAACGAGCGCCTTGTTCACCGAAACCCAAACACCGTTGATTTTTTTCTGTGCGGTAAATTTGTCGTTTATGACCCGACAGACACGCTCAAGGTCTTCTTTTGCTTTTCCAAGCGTTCCGTTTTTATAAATTGCCCATGACATTTCGGGGCCGATGTAGGAGTAGGCGACAGCACGTGTTTGCGGAGATAACAACTCTTCGCTGTCCAGCGCATCAAACCATAATTCCCAATCTTCTCCGCCCATTGTTTTTACGGTATGAAAGATTTCTTCTTCTGCTGCGGCATCAACAGAAATTTCGCTAAACGTTCCATCCATTACGTTAAGTGTTTTTCCGCTGAATCCCGATCCGATTGGTTTAATAACAGATTTATACAAAACACCTGTTTTGGGATCAGTCCTGACAGGAGACGCAAGCGAATAAACAAACAAATCAATCTTTGCCGGAATTCCGGCTTTTGCGGCAGCTTGTTTGACTGCCTCAACTGTTTTTGTTTTAATCTCATCAGAGAAAGCGTCTCCGTTTATCGTAACGGAAGCAAGCCCCGCACTTTCGGCTTCGAGGTCGAATATTTCATTGTTGTAAAAACCGGGTGAACCTGCACGTTTTTCCGATGGTTCGTTTTCATAAGATACACCGACTGTAACAGCCCCGTACCCAAAGGCGGCACAAATGCGGCTTGCAAGCCCGTAACCTCCGGAACAACCGACGATCAACGCTAATTTCGGCGTATTCGAAGGTGTGTCTGCCGCCGGTGATAAAGTTTTTTTTGCATAATCAATTTGTTTTTTTACATAAGCCGGAAATCCTGCCGGATCGGAGTTCAAACAAATATTATTGCGAATCATTGGTTTTATTTGCATCATTTTTCTCCAACCAGACACATCCATTCAGCTTCGGCAGCGAGTTCATCACCGACATAAACATTGCCCCGTTGTTTGATCATTCTTGGCGAGACACGCAAGTTTTCGATCTCACAGCGGGCTTCGTCACCGGGGCGGACTGGACGGCGAAACTTCACCTTGTCGATAGTGGCAAGGAAAAACAACGCATTGCCTCCAATTATGCCCAGTTGGCACAGCCCTGCCCCGCCTGATTGCGCCATTGCTTCAACAAGAATAATTCCGGGCACTACAGGGTATTCGGCGAAATGCCCTTTAAAAAACCATTCTTTCCCTGTAAACATATACTTTGCAATGATCTTTTCCTTTGTTGCCTCGACAATTTCATCAACAAAAAGAAAGGGTTCCCTATGAGGAATCAATTTTTTTATATCTTTTTCCATATCTTTATGATTTACATTATACTTGTTTTTGTCAAGACGGTTTTATAAAAGTGCTTCTTGTCAATTCATCAAATGGCGTTTGCACACAACAAGCCCATCATATATAATTGACAGCATTGATGAATTCATTACCAACAACAAATGAGCCAAAAACCCGATGAAAAACTATTACGATAACTGCACGTTTTGTCCTCGTAATTGCGGTGTTAATCGCAGCAATGGAGAAACCGGCTATTGCGGAGAGACTGCCGCTTTAAGAATTGGGAGCGCAGGTGTCCACCACGGTGAAGAGCCGTCGTTTATCGGAACGGGCGGATCGGGGACAATTTTTATCAGCGGCTGCAATTTGGGCTGCATTTTCTGCCAGTGTTATCAGGTATCGCAAGGAGAGAGCGTCTGCGGCTCTCAAAGTTTAGGAAAAATTGTCTCCATCGAAGAATTCGCAAAGATTTGTATTGAACTTCAAAACAAAGGCGCAGAAAATATCAATATAGTAACAGGAAGCCATGTTGTCCCGATTCTTGTCGAGGGTTTTATTTCCGCCAAAAAAGCAGGTCTGCGGATTCCTTTTCTTTGGAATTCTTCCAGCTACGACAGCCTTGAAGCATTGGAACTTATAAAAGATCATGTTGATCTTTATATGCCCGATCTTAAAACACTCGATACTAAATTAGCGGCAAAGTTTTTTAACGCACCTGATTATCCTGAAGTTGCAAAAGCCGCAATCCTTAAAATGATCGATATATCAAACGATGTCGTTATACGTCATTTAATTCTGCCGGGGTATCTTGAATCTACCCGTTCGGTGTTACAGTGGTTTGCAGATAACGCCAAAGGTCGTGCGGCACTTTCCCTGATGACGCAGTACACCCCAATTCCCGGAAAGGAAAAAAACGCTCCCGATCGTTATGTGAATAAAGAAGAATACGAAACCGTGATAAAGTGGCTTGAGGAATTTCAAATCGAAGACGGTTTTTTCCAGGAGCTTTTGACAAGTGAAGAATGGCTCCCGGATTTCAGGCGGGCAAATCCCTTTCCCTCAGATATTTTGACTCCAGTGTGGTCGTTACAGTAAGCGATGTCCGAAAAGTAACCAACTTTTCGGACAGCCTTTTGTGTAGCTAGCGGTTTCGCCTTTCTTCTTCGGATTTACACTCGATACACATCAGGGCAAAAGGTATTGCCACAAGGCGATCCTGCGGAATACGTTTTCCGCATTTTATACAATGACCGTATTTTCCCTGTTTAATGCGTGTAATCGCCGACTCGATCAATTTAAGCCGTTTTAGTTCCTGAGTGCCGATAACTTCGATCATCTTTCTGTCAATATCGTCAGAGGCAATATCAGCCGGATCTTTTGGATCCGTGCCTTCCATTATTTCTTTGAAACCTTCGCTGCTGGCTATCAAGTTATCAACAATTTCAGCTTTTAACGCCATTAGGGCAGATTCCATTTTATCAAGGAATTCTTGATCAATTGGCGGGATTTTTTTCTTTTTTTTACCTGTCGCTGCCATACGTCACTCTCCCATATTCCATGATATTCGAGACTGCGCAAAATTTTCGAACCTAAAAATCACGTTTTTTGAACAGCCACCTTATATTCAGATTAGACATACTGTCATGCAATAAACCCTTTGTCAATAGATATTTTAGGGTTTTTAAAACTTCGGTTAATTTTTACACATTTTCACTTAATTTCAGCAAGGGAATCTTTGGTGAAGTAAGTGTCATTTTCGCAGGGAAATCCTCTGGCTGCAAAAGCACAGACTCTCCATCCATCTGAGCGAGAATAGGATGTTTGCCCGAAAGTATCAGGCTGTGAGCATTAAGCATAATCGCATTTGGGTTGTGTACGTGAGCGCCTTTTGTTACTTGCCCCTTCATTTTTATTTTTTGAAAAAGAGACATTTGTTTAACGGCACATACATTACGATCATCGCTTAGTACTTTTTGTTGTGAGCCGTAAGTTCTGTGGCCGGATGCTCCCATCGCCAAAAGTAACAGTTTTTCGTTGAAAGCCGCAATTTCACGGCAGTTAACATCAAACGCTTTTACATCCATAAAGTCAACTTTAAATTTTTTATGATAAGATAAAGTAGCTATGTCGAGCCATAATTTATAAGTATCTCTGTGCATTTTTTCTTTCATTAAATTAGTTTGATGCGTAACATAAGCATCCAAACCAACAGAAAGAATGTTAAACGCTAAAAAAGGCCCTTTCCGTTTTGTCGGGCCGTCATCTGCAAGGATTAATTCCACTGCGGGAGCATATTCGACACGAACGGGCTGCAAAAGCAAACTCAGAGCATATTCCAAATCAAGACCGTCTGCTCCGTCATTTCCCGTTCCCATTGGAAGCCTTAATACTGCCAAATTTGACCGAATATGATCAGGGGCATTGTAGACCGAAAACATAACTTCACTGTGAGTGCCGTCACCTCCTGCACTGATTATCAGATAAAAAGGATCACGGTTTTTTTCCATGTTGTTGATAAAATCCGCTGTTATTTTTCGAGCAGCTCCTTTGCCTTCTGTAAGGTTAAGAATAATATTTTTATGGAGACGCCGCACAGGATTTGACAGGGCTCGTTTAGCCAACTTGTTTAACACATTCACATTAGCTGCCCATTTTGATTTGATGGTAAATCCGCCTGCAACCGGGTTAGCGACAATCATACATCTTAATTCCCGATCCGAAAATAAAGCCGAATGAGTAAGAATTTCAGACATTTTTTGAGTAAATAAATAATCCATATCATATTCTTCCATAGAATTTACCACAGGTCAAGGTTGCCGGAGGTTATACTTTGATACCCTCGACAAGTATGCCTTCTTCCCTTAGAATATAAGTATGAGTGTAAAATATTTGTGTTTAAAAAAATTTGTAATATTTCTCGTTCTTAAACTGCTTCCTTTTGCCATCCTTTGCGCTAATCCGTTTGGCTGGGCGATTCACGGGAGTATTTTTTATTTCCCTGCTGATAACGGAGTTGATTCCGACCCTGCGCCAATACTTCCGTCTGCCGGTTATTCTTTGTCATGGGAAATCGAAAACCATTTTCGTCTGGAGTTTACGCAGGATATTTACTTTACAAACTATGAGTTTAACTGGACTCGAGGCCACCCAATGGCTGCCAGCCAGCCGGAGCGTGCCGCTTTTGTACTGGGCTTTGTTACCGGCGTTCAGGCTGTAGGTTTTTGGCCTGTAGGAAACACCACTTTGCGTGTTTTTGGCGGGCCTGCGGCAGATCTTCGTATCATCACTGTAGCTTTTGGATTACATCCCGAGCTGGATTTTACCGGAGATGAGTTTGACGCCCGAGCACAGGCAAGGGCTGTCTCAAGGTGGTTTTGGGGAAGCGGCCGCTGGTTCATGCCTGTAGCGGGATTTGGTGCGGACTTCCCGATAAACGAAAGATTTTTACTTGGTTTTGATCTGCGAACATGGCTTCCTGTTTACAAACTTTGGACAAATGACAATACTTCCGCTATCGATGGCTGGCGTTTCGGCGTTGGTTTTCGCATAACGCCGCGTCCGTCAGAATGAAAAAACAAAAAACTATTGTTTTTAAGTGCGCTTCGTGCGGTCGTGAAGAGGCAAAATGGCTTGGGCGTTGCCCCGAATGCGGCGAATGGAACACCTTTGAAGAAGCCGCTTCTCAAAATGCCGGGAAAGGTAATTCGCCGCTGGGCAGGCAAGGCGGCGCAAAAAAAGCCCCGCCTCAAGCTTTGCCGCTTTCCGCTGTAGAAGCAGAAGAAGGCGACCGTATCAGCAGCGGGATAGGAGAGCTGGATCGTGTTCTTGGCGGCGGCATTATGAAACATTCCGCTGTCCTTGTCGGGGGCGAGCCCGGTATCGGCAAGTCTACTTTGCTTTTGCAAGCCGCTGCCGCCGCACAAACAAAAGG
>Ga0123355_10013734_pt1 | contig 12618 bp, 6 predicted proteins | sample TergutEmb28metaG_3_FD_89872 | JGI IMG/M metagenome (GOLD analysis project Ga0123355, IMG submission 89872) | Embiratermes neotenicus P1 segment gut microbial communities from Petit-Saut dam, French Guiana - Emb289 P1 | ecosystem: Host-associated > Arthropoda: Insects > Digestive system > Gut ...
CCCCTCGTCGGCTGTCCGCGACTGCTTATTCAATTTATTCGCAGCTACCCTCCTTATCGGAGGCCGTTCCTCTATCCGCAACCTGAGGACGCGCCATGCCGTGGTGACAGGGACCCACTAACTCAGTATATATATATATATATATATATGTATATATATGTGTGTGTACATATATATACAATTTTAATAGTGTGCATTGTGTTGGTACTCTTGTTATATTATACAACCTCACAGTATTTCTTTAGTCTGTGCTTTATACGCTTCGCATTGAAAAGACATGCCCAGTTTCATACCGATGTACAGAAACGTCGACCATCACTTACCTGTTCTCTTCTCCGCGTCTCTGAAAGTCACTTCTTCCAGCACGATTCCGAAGCTACGCCCCTTAGAGTTAACCGCAAACACCGCTATTCGGAACGTCACATCAGGTTCCAGGTTGGCCAGAAAGAAGGTTGGTTGTTCAAGGCTAGTGAGGTTGTACCGGGGAACCCCCGAGTCTGCTGAATACAGCTCCAACAGGAAGTACTGTGGTAATCCGCCATCGAAACCCGGCTGGCAGCTCACCTCTACCGAACTGCTGGTCTGGTTGGAAAGCGTACAGTTGCGGACAGGGAATGGCTTTCCTGCGAAACAGGCAACATTGTGATGACCGGGTTCTAAATGTCTCAGCCTTGCTGACCGGCGAAAATTAATTTATTTCTATGGTACAACAAAATTCAAGGAATATCGCATTGAAAAGAGGAATTATCCAGTGTGACCACCAACTTTTTTCATAACTTATAGGTAAAATTTGTCTAGTACCGACACAAATTTCCTTCGTGAATTTTTTGTATATATTGGGTTACTTTATACGGGAATTTTGGATTAATGCTACATGCCTGCAGCCTTTCATCTCTTTATGTGCCTTTGCGCGCACGTGATCACGTCTCTAACATTGTTTTATGGCTGTTCCGATGCCTACAGGGCAGCGTTCAATCTACATTTCACCTTTAAGTAAGCTGCTGTAATTAAAGACAGTAATATTTTCATAAACTTACAAATGGAACTTGCCTTGCATATAAAATTATGTGCCAATTCATTTCTATAAGGACTCTGACGGTATCGTGTTTTAAAAAGACGTTAATAATATTTTGGAGAGTATCCATCATCTGGCGCTAAAACCCAACTTTTAGAATGATGTCCTTAACTTTTTTTTTAGACACCCTATTATCGTTATACTGGTGGTACAGTCCTGATTACGTACGTAACTGAGTGATTGGCTGGTCAAAATGCTAGAGTAAACAGATATTTTTGGCCCAATTTTACGTATTTTTCGCGTAATTGTGCAAGAAATCTGCAAACTGTTTGCATCTTTTCATCAGTCATCATTACATAAGTTCCTATCTTTGCATGTCGTTAAAGAATTTTAGCTTTTAACCCTTTATAGACGAATGACAGACCGCTTTATTTAAAGACCCAGTCCGTACCGCGCTGTAAACACTTTCTATCGCGGTTATAAAAACCAGTCAGTTTATGCTGTAAGTGGCACAAGTCGCTGTTTGTCCTCAGATAAATACAAAACACATAAATACAGTGTGGACAGAACGTACAGTTGTTGAATGTTAAACTGTTGGTGCATCACGTAGCCAGTAGGCTTTAAAATGTTAATGACATGTCTTGTTTTTATCGTTCTTTGTTTCTTGTTCTGTATCAGGAGTGTCGCTGATATTTATAGAGGGATCCATGTCTTATTTCAGATTTTTTTCCCAAGCTTTTAATTTTACTAACACTTCAACAATTTTCAGCCACCCCTCGAAGATGAGATCTCACGCTTGGAGTACTAACCTTCTCTGGAGGACTCACCGCACGAGGTTCACCGTATCCTCTTTATATTAAAGACGGAGACATAAATTTTTTTAAAAGTTGTGGGTATTTTAGCCTGCGACGAGAGAGGATTTCCAAACTACAAGCCAAAACCTATTTAGCAACAGAACATATATCTGATTTCCCAGTTTTGCTTAGATGTGGACAAACACCCAAGGGGCAGTCCAGGCGCAAGTGTTCAGTGAGGTGCCGTGAATTAATTACAGGCCAATCTCAATCAAACCGACGTTTGTAGCCAGTATGTATCATGTAACAAACATGAATGTTTGGGAAATTCCCTCCACCACGGGCCAAGAAAAGGCGAAAACTTACATTCATCTGCGTGCAGAGTGTCTTTGATTTTAAACGGATTGCAAACAAAATTAGTGTCCCAAAAGTCGGTAACTAAATACCAATCTACGCTGTGTAACATTCTAGACGAGCTAAACTCTCAGAATCCCAGGCTTAAATTTTGAGGAAAATCCCTCAAATGGAAGCCAAAATACAGGTGGAAGGGTACACATGTCATCATGTAAGTTATCCTTATTATTGACTCATAAGAACAAAATTGACTACCTTCGTACCTAACGTCTGTTGCTCTTCAGATACGATTTTTCATAAAAGTCCCTCAAATGGGAGCAGAGATAGGCGAAAACCTGAATTGGTCTTCGTGTAAAGGTAAAAAGGTAAAGTGCACCCTTGTAAAAGCACTGAGGCTCTGTACAAGCGGTACGGTCCATAGGGGGAGTAGAGGTATAGCTTTACTCTTTCTTGACCACGGCACTAGAAGGAGGTGAGGGGTCAGCGTCACGCCCCGGCCGCTCTTTACCCCAGGAAAGACCCGGTACCCATTGTACAGGAGGCTGGGTGGGCCCAAGGGTCGGTCTGGGCAGGTGCTGAAAATCTCGCCCCCAACGGGATTCGATCCCCGGACCGTCCAGCTCGTAGCCAGTCGCTATACCGACTACGCTACCCGACCCACAGGTCTTCGTGTAAAGCACCCTTATTCTTACACCGACCACAACGAAAGATTCAAATATATCCAACACTGCACTTCATGGTCGATAGACACACATGAAATGCCAAAGGGTGAATAAATATCTGGAGACTGCGCAAGTATTAAACCATACGCTAAAATTGGAACTAAGTGTCCGCCATCACTGACTCGCGAATATGTGGTGATTGACACCTGCGACAGAGTGAGGCTTTTCCTGGTCCGACGCTGAACCTTTTGACCCAGTTCGACAACTGGAAACTGCAACATGTCATATAAAGAAGTGCGAGAGTCAGAGCTGCTCAGTCGGTAAGGCGGCTGACTGCAAAATTGAAAACCGGATTTCAATTTCCGGTTGGTGTGGGAATTTTCTGACTAACGCAACTGCACTGCGAGTCATAATACGTCCAACCGTATTCAGAACACTTTGTTATGGAGAACTCTAGGTCCTTTCTTGGAAAACGCGCGAATCGTGAAACTACGCTCTGAAGATTGTAAGTTGTTGAATACGAAATGCTGTGAATTGTAAATCTTATTGTAGCACCGTGCATTTTCGTAGAATCACTTCAATTTATCAACCAACGAATGCACATATAATTTCACATAAAACACTTTAAAACACTCCGACATGTTTCGATCTTGTCAGCTCCCTGATGATGATCTGAACAGATCGAAACATGGCGGAGTGTTTTAAAGTGTTTTATGTGAAATTATATGTGCATTCGTTGGTTGATAAATTCAAGTGAAGCTGTGAATTGTATTTTACCAGTCTTGTTGGCCCTCACAGGGGAAAGTTGTTTCTTAAAATATATAATTAATATGAGGAATCCAAGAAAAACCTTTGTTGAAAAGAGATATAGCAGTGGGAATGATCGCGACCCGCAGTTTATCAACGCTGTAGTTGAAAACTGCGCCTCCTTCGTGGGGTTCACTATATTGGAAAAGCTCGTTTTGTTTCGCTATTGATAGCTATTGACCGCCAAACTGCCTGGCAGAAGTAAGTGACCAGGTTACATTATAAAGAGTGTGGGGTTTACTGTTTGCTTAACTTCATGGCATTTTGACAGGACAGGACTAGTAGCAAGTAAGCTTGCACTCTGCTGCCGCGGTGAGACACCTAGCCAAAAATTAACACTCTAGAATTACAAAATGAAGGTACAATACCGGTACTAGGCCTAGCAATGGACGACACTGGACGTTATTCTCAACTAGTTCCCTCTAGCTCCTGACCTCCAAACTTATACTCTTAGGGTAAATGTAAGGAAAATTTGACACGGTGCGCGCCATAAAAGCTTTTGAGAGTCCGGATGGATGCCGCTGGTCAACTTCACGAACCGGTAGCTTTGCCGCACGAAAAAAAGAGACCCTCGTACACATTAAATAGAAGAATGGGCCCCAGATTGCACTAAGCAATTTGGAGAAGAAAAGAATCCCTTGTCCTGCCTGAAGTTGGACCACGCATTCTCGGTTTTCCGGCAATTGGCCTAGTCAATATACCATTAAGCTATCCCGGTTATTACATGCCTTCCTAAGTCACATCTTACCGTTCCCTCGCGTCTCCTGGCAATTCTACCAAGTGACCAGTTTTGAAAAGTTTCCAAATGGAAAACGAGCCCACTCTTCCAATTTAAGCAAAGAATAAACTATTTATGACAATTAGAGGTTTATACTCCTTACTCCGTGGTGCAGAGTCTTTCTTGAGAAGCTAACTGGTTTGCAGTTAGTCAAGAAATTCCCCGCACTTCACGGAACCCGAAGGTTCATTACCGCACTCACAAGCGTCCGCCACCTGTCTCTATCCTGGGCAAAAAAAGGAAAAATATGTTTTGCGATGATTCCCCTAGAAACACCCCCCCCCCCGGAGATCCGAGAGGGGGAGTAGTTTACCTCCGGATTGTTTTGTCTCCAGTTCAAGCATCCCGCATGTGAGTGTTTCTTAACAGATTTTTTAAAGGGAGGGGTTGTTAGCCCCTCGTCCAACCCCCAAGCTGGAGGACAACCTCTCGTCGGCTGTCCGCGACTGCTTATTCAATTTATTCGCAGCTATCCTCTTTATCGGAGGCCGTTCCTCTATCCGCAACCTGAGGACGCGCCATGCCGTGGTGACAGGGACCCACTACGTAGATTAGAAGTTTATGTTTGAATAAATTCAAGTCCCTGTTGCAGTAAAGTTTCCTTCAGTTGAAACCACACCAGAACAACTCCGTATGATGTCTACAGCTTAGGGACCAGGTCTTGGACAATAAAGTGCTGAGGACAGTATTCGGAGGAAGGGAGAGAAGATAAAAAATTTACAGAGAAAATTCCATAACGAGGGGCGTCATAATTTATATTCTGAAATTAATATTCTTAGGTTCATCAGATCAATCCGGATGAAATACACTGTGCTAGCAGCATGCATGGAAGAGACAAAAACTATGTACATATTTTAGCTAGAAAACAAGTGAAGAGTCAGATTTTGGAGACATATGTACAGATAAAATTCGGTAATGCAATGGATTATGGAGAGGTATGACGTGAAACTATGAAATGAATTCATTCGACTTAATGTGGAGGCCAGTGGTCGGTGTTGTGGACATAAGTCGACACATTTGCTGTCCAGATGGTTCAGCATCAACTTACGAATTCAGATGCTGCGCCGAAGAGTTATTATTTAGATAGTCAATTTGTTAATGAGCTATTTGTGTAACCAGTCTGGTTGGTTGATTTCAAATTTTCCAATTAAAAAATTTAAAACTGCATTAATGCCAAAATAAATTTTAAATTTGTCTATACAAGCATCGGATGGAAATAAACTCGTTCTTATAAGTGCATCAGAAACTGATACGACATGAACACCAACTGGACACAACTGTGACGTCATTTAGTATATAGATATAATGTTTTGGTTACACTTCGACCCGTAATGTGTTACATTATCAGAAGGTATTGCTTGTCAACTGAGTCATTGTGCCCAGTTCTTAGACTTCGCACAGAGATAAGTCTCCACAGTAATGACAGAAACCGTGTCACATTCAGAGATAAAAGCCTGATATCATCGTCATCCGTGCAGGCTGTTCGCGCTTATAATGTTATTGAATTAAAACCGGATTTTACAAAGCAGACGGTAGTTTAATTGTTTCTGGTGTGACAAAATGAGGGAGCTCAGCGATCCCTGTTTGAAAACTACCCACAGCTGTCGACACTGAACAGGATCACCACGTGGGAGGGCACCCTATCTTCCGGGGATTTGCTATGTTATTTTGCTTCTGAGCACCACAAGATTATCACGTCGGCCAGGGAATCTACAGAGTCTTCATAAAGTATTGGCTTCTAAGAACTGGGGTTTTCCCCTCTAAAGGGACAAATTGTAATTTAGCGCACTAAGGTGTTACAATACTCGTAGCATATAAACCCGAGTTTCCAAATTCACCCGTCTAGGGGTTAGGACGCCCTGGTCGCGACGTGTATGGGTGCCTTGGACTGAAATTATATCAAAAATTTAAATATATCTGGGAGAAAATGTGACGAAACATTCTCACAAGGATAAGGATGGATATTAAAAGAGAAATGGCCTAAATATAAAATGTGGTTCTAAAGAGTCAGTCTATTTTTGGTTGGTCGTATTGTACCGTATATTAAATTCATTTTCATTTTCAGTCTCTTACAGTTTTTTTTCGATTTGTAGGAGATAGCCTGATTATTGTAAGCGGACAGTCACAGTGGTAAGTTATAAATAAGGTTCATTTGTCATAAACAAGATACTTGAGGATAAACTGACGGTTTAATTTTCTTTGTATTTGCAGATCGCAACACTTCCACAAAAATCCACCAATATACACTCTGTCCAGAGTCAGATGAAACTCAAACCCTGTTATTTAAAAATTGTATTACTAAACACAATGGGGATGACGCATCTAAAGACTGTTATTTAAAACCCAACACACAGCCAGGTCTCTTCGCTCTAACTGTACTGAAGAAAATGTGTGTGTTTATTGTGATATTGGTATATGAACTCTGTTTTCGTACTTGATGATCCTAATAAAGGAATCTACTACCACGAAAGTCCGCCACTGAACACAACCATGCAACAATGTCTTTTAAGTGCCATCAACAGAACCTACTTCCTCTAATATCAATTGAATTCCTTATATCAGTGTGTATAACGTCTATGGCATTAAGACCGACAGATGACGAGTTGGAAAACATGCGGAAGTAAGTGGTCGTGGCTCGATGCGGCCTGGAGAGAATGAGAAACATCACGGAATTTCTAAGCTATGGTAAAATGCGACGTGGCTGAGATGCGAAATGGAAACCTCCTAAAACAATTGTAGAGTATCACCGCTATAGCATCGTTCTCGGTGGATTGATGAATTGAAGAATGGTGTGTGGATGAATGTTGGAGCCAATGGATGTATATAGGGCTAATTACAGTCAGCTAGCCGGCATGTCTGGGGATTGTCCGGTCTTGAATCGCTTAACAAAATTCAAGACGTTTCGTCTTTTAAAATGTGTTGCACTGTAGGAATGTGACTGATTACACAATATGTTGAACGAACAGCTGCATATTGTCTTTCTATCTCTTCGTTTATCCATGTCATACAATTAAAATTCTGTGAAATCTTTTCGATTTAACTATGCTAACAACACAAATTGCCGTATGTAAATCACTTAGTCTCATTCTAATCCATTACTCCAATAATATTTACAAATGAGCATCCTGCCTCCAAGAAAACATAATGTATATAGCCGTAACACTAACTACTGTATAGGGAAATAAGTCTTGCTATTCGTGGAAACAGATTATTTTCTGTGTGCGGAAAATTTATTCAGTGAATATTAAAGCACATATACACATCATTAGACCTAAGTAAATATACTCTATACGAAAAGACACAAAATGCTTCAAGAACTAAATAATCACTTACAGGAAAATATATTCTGTTGCTGGCATCAAACAGGTATTTAAAATTAGGGGTACCGTTCGAAAACTAATGAACATGGGGAGAGGGTTGCAAGTGAGTGAGTATTTGTTGAAGACAAATGAAGCCTTTCATTTATCCCGAGATACGGGTTCTCAGATTTTTAATTATATCCATATAACATTAAGATGTGAAACGTAATTCCGAAATTGAGATAATAACAAGAGAAATGAGGGATAAAGCAGACTAGAGGAGGCAACTTAAAAGGAAGATGTTTGCAGTTATACTTTCAAATATCTGGCCTCTAACAACGTTCGGGAGGGTACAAAAGCTACGGGTTGATTAATGTCAGCAGAAACTAATATTAATTTTAATTTAAACTTGTCTCGGTTCTGAGGGACAGTTCACTTTATTACACCCACATTGAGCAAGCAAACCATCAAACGTCACGCGACTAAAAGTCTCATTTCGGGCCATATAATAGGCGGGGGGTGAAAGTATGGCGCGGGTCTGCATCAAATAAATGAAAGATCAGAAGTGAAGCTTCGACAGAAGACAAACTGCAAGGGGCAGAATATTTAAACGCCTGCATTACTCAAGACGGACCAGAAATGCAGTAATTATACAGAATTCCAGAGTTGTTTAGCGCATTCACAAAAGCCAGTCTTTGGATGCCTTCTTGAGCCATTGTTGTACAGTCTCCACTTAAATCTTACATTATCTCCCAAGAGGCTGTATCTTTTAAATTTATCCGACTAAAGGTGTACAGGCATATCTCATCTATCCGATGCGTGCTACATGTATCACCTTCTCGCCCACCATTATTTACACAGTCTAACAAAAACAGGTAAAAAGTACAAATTATAAAATGCCTCGTTGTTCAATTTTCTCTGTTCGCCTCTTCACAGTACCTCATTAAGGGGACGAATGTCGCTCTCAGCGACATTTTTTTTTTTTTCAAAAGCTCCCGACTAATGAAGTACAGTCTTGCATAATGTTTTAATATTACGGAATGTGACACCATGTAGTTTGGTCGCTATACATAGAAGTTTCGAAAAAAATTCGGACATATCCATTTTCAAAGGCTCTTTACTTGGAGGACAACACTTGTCCTTACCGTCATGCTGCCTGTCGCCACGCACCACATGGCTGCAACATTAATATTCACAGCACTGACTAACTTAAACCTGGCAACATGGTTTTTTCCTAGTCCTGCGTGTCACAAACTCAACCTCTCATAGCAGGGAAACAACATATATTGAAGATTCTTGAGAGCAAAAATGTGAGCAAATGTACAAATCTGAGAAAGAGACGATAAGAATACAAAGTAGGCTTCGTTATTTATAGCCTTCAGAATATACAATTAGAGAGATCTAATCCATAAGGATTTGTCGATCCCAGTGGCAGCGCGGTGTAAGGCGTGGGTCTGCGGCAGCTCGCTTGCTGCGGTTGTGGGTGTGAATCCCGCTTGTGGCATGGATGTCTGTCTGTTGTGCGTGTTGGGTGTTGTCAGGTATAGATCTCTGCGTCGGGCTGATCACTCGTCCAGAGGAGTCTTACCGAGTTTGAAGTGTCTAACTGGATGTGATCATGAATCCTCTAAACTGAGGAGGCCTTGGCCCACTAGTGGCTGTTGCACCGTGGTAAAAAATAATCCATGGGGTTTTATTCTGTGCAACATGCAACGAGTGTAGGTCATATAAAAAATACATTCATAATCTTAGTCGCACAGCTGAAGGTAAGAGAATGCATGACAATCCGAGACGTGTAGTTGAGGATTACATTAACACACGTGTGAAACTAGTTGAACATCAGGATGGAATATAGCTGGTCTGGGGCTCTTGTGAACGTGGTGAAGTTAACATAAATTCGTTTTGCATAATAAGACGCCAGCAAATTTTGGACTAGCAGAGTCACCGCCAGCTTCTCTAGAATACAGAACGCAGAATTCGAAGAAGTCAGTTCCACAGCACGACTGTGAGTAACTGAAGAAATACAAACAAATGCATTGTTTAACCTTTTAAAGAAGAAACGTAATCTACTTTTGATGTTTTGCTGACCGTGCATCTCAGTATAATCTTAGTAACTGACCAACTTAATGCACAAATTCTTGTTTTATAATAAGTTTATTATTATCCTCTACATTTTTCGACCACTGTTGTGCTCATCATCAGGTGCTAAAATTATATTATACAGCATCTGGTATCGTCACGCTCTGTAGGAGGCCGTCCGGTGCGCTGTCTGTTCTGAGATCCGTACAAAACACCCAACGCAAAGGGAGCACCATGCAGAATTTTTGAATGTTAAACTTGGCGGTACGTAAGGAACTGTTAGGATTTAAATGATGAAATTCAGGTAGTTCCATGTCACTTCGCTGTACTTTAATATGGCTACATGGATCCGAACTCTGTTCTCAAAATCGAAATCAATGCTGGTCTTGCGTGTTTTCCTTTATTTAAATTTACTCTTGATTCATTTTAATAGTCTTTTTGCTTACTTGTTACGCTTAATGATACAACTTCTCCAATTTTTATTATCATTCTAAAGTATGTTTAACATATTTCGAAACAAAAAACCCCAGTACGAATTCACGAAAGTGGATTTAAATAAAAAACTCGACTACAGCACAAGACAACAATATTTATAAGTCATCTTGCTTGTAAGGTTTAGAAATGTAATGAAAGCCTTCATTTGATGTGGAACATCGCCTTTAAAACAAGACGTTTTAATGCAAGTAGCCTACGCACTGAAGTACTACGTGCTCCTTAATTGGCATTCCATTATCCTTTGTTTTCATTAGCTAACTGCCTGACCAACACTTCCATTATCACGGCTCCGATATCTCGTAAAGACCGGTATATTCTCCCTGAGTAAGTAGAGGATACATTCAAAGAAAATGTAATATTTTTTGTCTGTTAAGGACAGTATGATCAATAGGGTGTGATGACTTTCCTCTCGCTGTTTCCATAAAAAGAAATGAATATAAAAAAGGGCAAAAAATTACGGATTATCAGCAGTAAATGTCAAAAAATACTCATCTTTTACTTCCTAAAAATTACATCTTATAAGTGGTCTCGCTGGATGCAATACGTTACTGTACTCGTGATCGGAAATTAACCATGACTGCACAAGGGCACAAAGCTTGCCCCTGACGTTGCATTTCAGTTCTGAATATCATCACATTATTTTGGGGCACGTGAAAAGAAAAAAGAGCACGTCAGGGTCAAAATTAGAAGCACTGTTAAATGTCTGCTGTGAAGGTATGGTTGGCGCTCGATCACTATTACTGGAATATATTGCATGCGAAATAGACAACTTAGGGGACGTAATTTTTCAAACATAAAATGCATTTATGCATAAATTGCGTTTTAATACTGACATTACGCGTTTTTTGTTTCTTATATTCAAAGCAGTTTATCAAAACAATGATCTGAAAATTGTCACATCCATCTGCCGCACTATTTGCCATCATTTCTACCGTAGCAGGAAGAGAAAAGTTTAGAGCATGCTTCACAGCAATCATGGGTTAACTGAAGATACGTTTCTAAATTGCAAAAGTTAAAGAATGCTTCTGAAAGTACCGGAAAGAATGTGGAATCAGTTGTTGTCTCCAGTATTTCTACATTTATAGAAGGACTGGGGACAACTGGATTTCGAACACGGAACTTATAATTACGAAATAGGAATTCTATCTATGATACAGCGATGGTCCGTGTCCCAAGAGAATGCGTACTGTTTTTAAATCTGTGTACGTAACCAACTAAGAAATATCCGATTCTCTGCCAATAGATTCCAAACGTTCAAAACTCCTATATTAAGACACGCTGCTGGATACGATCCTAGCCATTTCTCTCCACCTCCAATTCTCACAAACTCTACACACCACAGATTCATCTTAAATTTCCGACGTTTTCATTGTTTCTGACTTGCCTTCTCTCATTAGACTTCCCCACCAAAATTCCATACAAATTCCTTTACTCTGTTTGCTTATTAAGTGTAACAAACAAGCTACTGGAAATGGTAATTACAAAGGGCAAGGTGGGGAAATGTTCATCTCGGGATCACAGTATGAAATGGACGCACTGAGCCGCAGATAATGCTGGGCAAGATCAGAACTTCATACATAGAGAACACTATTACAGTGGTCAGAGACATCCCAGATTTTGCACGGCTTGACGATACGATGGCAGGTTTTAGTGAAGCTCGACGAATGGTATTCAATCCCCATTTACAGAGACGCGCCACCTATAAAGGGGCTACTGGCCTTTCGCCAAAGAAGACCCACAGAAAGTGTCAAATGAAATTAATTACAGGCTTTTAGATCATTAATTAAAACCGTTGAATAAAAATAACTGAAGGAAAAAAAAAATTAAAGAAATTACAAAGAAAAAGAGGAAGTGTGAAAAAAAAGGCAACGAAATAATAGGATACAAATGGAAAAAGCATAGAAAAATGGAGGGAAAAAAAATAAAAATAATGAATGGGAAGAAACATTCGAGTACGGAAGGACAGAAGAACAGGAAAAAAGAATGAAAGAAAGGTAGAACGAAAGAACTAAGGCAGGAAAAAGAATAAAACGAAGAAAATTCTAAGAGAAAAAATACGTAAACAGACTTACTTACTTACTCCATTGTGCTGAGTCCTTGTCGAGAAGCTAACTGGTTTGCAGCTAGTCAAGAAATTCCCCGCATTTCACGGAACCCGAAGGTTCATTACCGCACTCACAAGCGTCCGCCACCTGTTTCTATCCTGGGCCAGCCCACTCCAGTCCATACACCCACATCCCACCTCCTGGAGATCCATCCTAATATTATCCACCCATCTACGCCTAGGTCTCCCCAGTGGTCTCTTTCCCTCCGGTTACCCCACCAAGACCCTATA
>Ga0123355_10013736_pt1 | contig 12617 bp, 9 predicted proteins | sample TergutEmb28metaG_3_FD_89872 | JGI IMG/M metagenome (GOLD analysis project Ga0123355, IMG submission 89872) | Embiratermes neotenicus P1 segment gut microbial communities from Petit-Saut dam, French Guiana - Emb289 P1 | ecosystem: Host-associated > Arthropoda: Insects > Digestive system > Gut ...
ACGAGGGGAGTGCATAATTATTCATAAAACTGCTTAACGAGACAGCCCCGGTATTAGATGACTTTGACATCTTTATGCGATAATGGTAGTTTTATCCCTAGCGTTTTAACAATTTCTTGGTATTTGCAAGGTCAAGTGCTATTGCGATTACAAAAAAGAAAATTACACTTCCAATACCTTGAATCAAAAGTCCAGGGAGAGCTGCAACTCCACTGCCCCAATTATCAAACAAAAACATATTAGCACCAAAATACAAAACAGTGTTGATCGTAGCAGCTGCAAAAGGCGCTATCCAATTACGCACCGAGCTTAAGATCTTGTCGCCTTTATTTGTAAAGCACAGTGCCATCAAGGGTTTTATTACAATAGTAAATGGGAACCAGATAGGTATCTCCATAAGATTAAATAACCCAGGACCAATAGCAGCTACAAAAAGACTATATGGCAATGGCAGAAGAGTTGCCGCCACAAAAATCAAAGAATCACCAAAATGAATAACACCACCAAATCCATTGTTTATCCGAAACTGCCAAATCACAAAAAAAATCATACCGATATATACACCAGACATTACTAGAAAACGAACCCGATTGTGCATAATTCAATACATGCCTCCTTCGTCGGCGGAACAAATAGGTTGGTATGAAAATCTGCTTCGCAGATGTTTCACACTTATTTCCTTTTTATACATATATCTTCCAGGAGGTCTCCATGATCATAAATGATTCAAATTTGTTTGACCCTAGCTTATATATAAACCGAGAACAAAGTTGGTTGGCTTTTAACGAGCGAGTGCTTGAAGAGGCTCAAGACAATACCAACCCACTAATGGAGCGACTAAAATTCTTGGCAATAACTGCATCAAACCTGGATGAATTTTTTATGGTGCGGGTAGCTTCGATATTGCAAAACGAAAGCCAAATCCCGGATGCAGCTGGCTTTACTCCTGAATCTCAAGTTGCGGCAATATCCAAACGGGCCCATGATATGATGGCAAAACAATATAGCTGCTTTACTCGTAGTATTGTCCCAGCTATGGAAAAAGTGGGTATCCGCATTCGTGCATACAAAGACTTAACTTCTGAACAAAAAAATCATGTTGACAGATATTTCAACGATGTACTATACCAGGTGCTAACCCCTATGGCTATAGACCAAAGCCGCCCATTCCCAACACTCAACAACCGGACAGTCAACCTTTTTATAGAAATGGCTGCTCACGAAACTGTACCCGTGCGCACTGTAGAATGGTTGGATGCAAAAGGGCGTTGGCGCATCGTCGAGGATAGTGGCGAAGGGCCACTTTATGCAGTTGTGCAGATACCAACAGTTCTTCCCAGAATTGTAAAATTGCCATCAGCAGAAGGTCAGCTTGATTATATCTTACTAGAAAATATTATTTTGACCCATATAGACCGCTTGTTTCTTGGACATACTGTCACCCGTACAGGACTTTTGAGGCTCACACGCAGCTCCGATTTGAATATAGACGAAGAAGATACCGATGATTTATTGGACGAAATGTCACGTCAAGTAAAGGGCAGGAGATGGGGTTATCCAGTACGGATAGAAGTATCCAAAGGCATAGGGAAAGCTGCAATGCGTCTACTTACAAAAACATTAAATCTCACAAACGACAAAATTTATGAAATCAACGGCCCATTAGACCTGACAGCATGGATGAGTTTCTCTACAAGCAAGGATTTTGCCCATCTTAGGAATATCCCACAAATACCACTTCCTTCTCCAGATTTTCATAATAAACCCAGCATGTTTGATGTAATAAAAAAACGGGATGTATTGGTACATCATCCATATATGGCATTTGACCCAGTGGTGCGATTTGTTCACGAAGCTGCTATTGATCCTGGAGTGCTTGCAATAAAGCAGACATTGTACCGAGTATCTGGTCAATCGCCAATTATTAATGCACTTATTAAGGCCGCAGAAAATGGTAAGCAGGTTAGTGTTTTGGTAGAGCTAAAAGCGCGATTTGACGAAGAAAACAACATAAATTGGGCAAAACTACTAGAAAAATCTGGCGTACACGTCATCTACGGCTTAGTAGGGCTAAAGACCCATTGCAAAGTATGTCTTGTGGTACGCCAAGAAGAAGATGCAATTAGACGGTATATGCATCTATCTACCGGTAACTACAACGAAACGACAGCCAAGATATATACAGATACAGGCTATTTTACATGCAAGGAGACGTTTGGACAGGATGCTTCCAATTTATTTAATGTTTTAACTGGATATTCAAAAACGACAAAATGGCAAAAATTCTCTGTTGCGCCTGTTATACTAAGATCAAATTTTTTGAAATTAATAAATGATGAGGCAGCACTCGCAAAAGCTGGTAAGGATGGCTGGATAACTGCAAAAATGAACTCACTGTCTGACGGAGAGATGATACGCGCTTTGTATGCGGCATCTCAAGCTGGAGTAAAAATATGTCTATTGGTACGCGGTATCTGTTGTTTACGAGCAGGGATACCAGGAGTGAGCGAAAATATTAGTGTATCTAGCATTGTAGATCGGTATCTGGAACATAATAGGATTTTTATTTTTGGTGGTGGAGGAAATCCAAAGGTGTTTCTGTCCAGTGCAGATTGGATGAGCCGCAACCTAGACAGAAGGGTAGAAGTGCTTTTTCCAATCGAAGATTCGGAACTTAAGCAAGAAATAATCGACGAGTTAGAATTATCCCTTACAGATAATGTAAAGCGTCGTATACAAAACCCCGATGGAAGCTATACAAGAGCCAGAAAAAAAGGTAAAACAATAATACAATCACAAATTCAGAGATACAACAAATTAGCAGATCGTTATACAGACATGACGTCTGGCGATAGGTTTGTGTTTTGATGATATAGTCATTCCCCTTCAAAACCACCCAATGCAGCGGTCTTTTGCCGCAATACTGCGTCAGCTCTCCTAGCGGGCCTTCTTGGCCCGCGTCGTCGGCACTTCCTTGTCTTGCGACAAAAATCCGCACCGCTTTGGAGCGGTTTTGAAGGAGAATGACTATACAAAATAGCGAGGAGGCAGACATGCCAAAGATTCTTCTTTTTGATGGGTTTAGTATTTTAAACAGAGGGTTTTATGCATTGCCTCTTTTCTCAAACTCAGCTGGAGAGTATACCAATGCTGTATATGGTTTTCTTAGTATTTTCTTACGATTTATGGATGAAGAAAAGCCAGACTATGTAACCGTTGCTTTTGACCTGCCTGAACCTACATTTCGTCATGTGAGATATGCTGAGTACAAAGCCACACGAAAATCCATGCCGGAGGAGCTGCGTACTCAAATACCAATCCTTAAAAATTTATTAGAAAAAATGGGTATTCCTATAGCCGCATGTCCTGGATATGAAGCTGATGACGTTATCGGGACGTTGGCAGTAAAAGCTATAAAAAAAGATATTTCCCCGGTAATTATTTCTGGAGATCGTGATCTTTTGCAACTTGCTACGGATGTAGTGCTAGTCCGTATCCCAAAAACCAAAGCCGGCAAAACAGAAGTGGAAAATTATCATGCAGCCGATGTAATGGCTAAATATGGGGTATCCCCAACTGAGTTTATAGATGTAAAAGCACTAATGGGGGATTCTTCTGACAATGTACCAGGTGTACCAAGTATTGGCGAAGTAACGGCAACAAAGATAATCCAAGCATACGGTAGTCTAGAAAATGCCATAGACAATGCTTTAGATATTAAGCCCAAAAGAGCGTCTGAAAATCTGATACAGTTTAAAGAGCAAGCGCGGATGTGCCGTGAATTGGTTACGATAAAAACAGACATACCATGTGATTTGGTATTAGCAAATGGAGATAGTATTTGGAACGCATGCGTATACGACGAAGTAAAACGCTTGGAAATGAAGTCTCTTTACAAGCATTTCCCCAAGGATATAATCGCAGCTTCACAAGCCAAAGTATTACCAGTTGGCGACGAACCCATGCAGTTGACATTGGATATGACAGGAGCAGAATCCAAGTCAACCGATACAAAAACAGCAGCAGACAACTTGCATGTAAGTAAAGATATACTCAAGTCATATCCCATAATCCACAATGCAGATGAAGCGGCAGTTTTTTTTAGCAGTATTTTATCAGAAGCAGCATTTTTTACTTTGTGGGATGAAAAAGAATGTCTAGTAGGGATGGGAGTGGTTGTAAGCCCAGGCTCTAATGGGACTTACTTATGCGTTGGCTCTGATTTGTCAGCAGAAGAGCTTATAATCGCAGCCCGCCCATGGTTAGAATCTAAAACTCATAAATGGGCATTGGATATAAAAACAGAAGTATCACGACTAAGAGCATATGGGGTGCATCCTGTAAATATGGTATTTGATGCCTTGTTGGCAGGATATGTAATCAATGCGCTTCAAGCAACGAAGCAACCAGCAGATATAGCACTTACATTTTTGGACGAAATTTTTCCAACCTTGGAGGATATACTGGGCAACAAAGGTAAGCGCGGTAGCGCACGTATGGCTATATCTGACATGCCACTAGAAAAAGCGGCTGGGTATATAGCAGGTGTTGCAGATATTATATTTAGGTGCTACAAGCCTATGACGGATGCAATGACAAAGGCTGACCTAACAGATCTATATAAAAAAATAGAACTACCACTAGTCGCAGTCTTGTCAGATATGGAAACAATAGGCATAAAAGTTGATCCTCTTGTGCTAACAAAACAAGGCAAGACCTTGGATACAAGATTAGCAGAACTAACGCAAGAAATTTACAATATTGCAGATGAAGAGTTTAATATCCAATCACCGGCACAGCTAGGCGTTATACTTTTTGATAAATTGGGGCTCAAAGGTGGTAAAAAAACTACCCAAGGCTATTCTACTGCTGCCGAAGAACTCGAAAAACTTGCAGATAAACATCCTATAATCCCATTGGTACAAGAGTATCGAGTCCACGCCAAACTAAAATCCACATATATAGACGGCTTGTTGCCTCTTATCAATGAACATACGTCACGAATCCATTCAACATTCAATCAAGCACTCACAGCAACAGGTCGCATTTCTTCTGCCGAACCAAACTTGCAAAATATCCCCATACGGATGCCCCTAGGCCGTCAGCTACGCAAGGCATTTATCCCAAGAGAAGAATCTTGCTTTGTTGGTGCTGATTATAGCCAGATAGAGCTAAGGGTATTGGCCCATATCTCTGGAGATGGAATTCTTATTAATGCCTTTAAGGAAGAGCAGGATATTCATCGTTTGACTGCTTCCCAGGTACTTGGTATTCCTCCACAAGAAGTTACGCAGCAACAGCGCAGCAATGCCAAGGCCATAAATTTTGGCATTGTTTATGGCATAAGTGCTTATGGATTAAGCAAGGATATCGGCGTTTCCCAAAAAGAAGCAGAAGCCTATATTCAAGGCTATTTCGAAAAATATCCCAAGGTAAAAACATATCTTGATGAAACAATTAAGAAAGCTAAAACGGATGGTTATGTTTCAACATTATTTGGCAGACGTCGCACAATGCCAGAACTCAAATCGCCCAATCACAATCAGCGAGCATTTGGAGAGCGGGTTGCTATGAATATGCCCATTCAGGGTACTGCAGCAGATATTATCAAAATCGCAATGATAAATGTATACAGCCGTTTATTAAAAGAAAATCTCGAAACAAAACTGATTTTACAAGTTCATGATGAATTATTACTCGAAACACCTTATAAAGAACTTGAGCAGGTAAAGGTCATCTTAAAAGAAGAGATGGAAAACGCTGTTTCCTTGGATGTCCCTCTTACAGTGGAAGTCAATGTTGGAGAAAGCTGGTACGATACAAAGTGAAAATAATCGGAATAACAGGCATATCAGGCAGCGGAAAAACCAAAGTGGCAGCAATACTAGCTAAAATCGGCGGATATGTAGTGGATGCTGACCTATTGGCTCATTCTCTTATGAAAAAAGAAGGTGCTGCATATGATGAAATAGTGGCAACTTTTGGAAAAGATATATTAGATTTAAATAAAGAAATCAATCGCGCAGCTTTAGGTAAAGTGGTATTTGGAAATAGGGATAAATTGCATAAGTTGGAGGGTATACTCCATCCAAAGGTAATCCAAGAAACAAAAGAATTAATAAGTGATGCCAAACAATCAGGCAAATATAAATTTGCCATAATAGACGCACCACTGTTGATAGAAGCTAAGATGCACAAGATGTGTGACAGCACATGGTTAATAACAGCCAATCACGAAATTCGCCTTAAAAGGATAATGATTCGTGATAATATTTCTATCCAAAATGCCGAAAAAAGATTATCAAACCGCAAGGGGGATGAAGAGTTAATGCTTCATGCCGATATAGTAATAGAAAATAACGTCAACTTCGATGAGTTGAATGAAAAAGTGGTCATGCATTTATATAACGTGATCAAACAATACGGCAATGACACAATAGCATAGCCACAAATAATTGGAGTATCGTAATGAAAAGAATAAAAAAGTGGTTTATATCAATTTTTGTTTTGTTTGTACTCTCGATTGTGGCAGTTATGCTAATCGTAAACATGCGCTTCCCTGTACAGTACATGGATATAATAGAAGCACACGCTGGTGAAATAGATCCCACATGGATCCTTGCAGTAGTACAAGCAGAAAGCAGCTTTAGGCCCAATGCAGAATCGCATCGCGGTGCTCAAGGGCTAATGCAGCTTATGCCAACAACTGCCGAATGGGTAGCAGAACTCATGGGTAAGCAAGACTTTGATCCAGAAACCGTGTGGCTTCCTGAAGTAAATATTGCAATGGGTAGCTTTTACCTAAATTGGCTAAAACGATATTATAATGGCGATTTGACCCTGGCAATCACGGCTTACAACGCTGGTCTTGGCAATGTAAATCGGTGGTTGGCTGATCCAGAGTTTTCGTCTGATGGTAGCACATTGGACTCGATTCCTTTTAACGAGACAGCCAACTATCTAGAACGAGTGACTCGTAATCAGCGGATTTATGAAATATGGCTTAGGTTTAGGGGGAGATTTGGATTATGAGGTGCAATATAAAGGGTTGTCGAGCAACAGTTGTAAGTTTTTTTTTGATGACAGTATTTTTATTATTTTTTGCGGGGTGTTCAAACTTATTGCCATCAGTACCTACTCCAACTCCGGATACATCTTCTCAAGCAGAGGATTATATAGAAGTCGATCCACAACCTCACGAGCGTACCCATGCTCCACATGGCATATTTCCAGACGATGGTGTACTCCGCCTTGCTATGAGACACCCGCTTACCATGAATCCATTGCTCAATGAAGATTACACTGTCGCAAAAATCCTTGGGCTTATTTTCGAACCCCTAATAATATTTGACGATGAACTACGCCCAACCGGACACCTTGCATCAATAGAAATGGCTTCAGATTTTTCGTCAGCTACGTTGACCATACGTCCAGATGCAATTTGGAGTGATGGTATGCCTGTTACATCAGATGATCTTATTTTTTCTGTGGATGTATTAAGGTTGGCACCAGATATGGCAATATATAAGCGCAATATCGAAAATATCGCTTCTATTACCCGTGTAAATTCGCGTACAGTTATTATCAATTTTTATCAATCTTCAGCTACAGCGGGATATTCATTCAACTTTCCGATAATCCCAGAGCATTATTACCGTGGGCATAATAATTCTTTATCTGTACGCAATATGGAGCCTTTGGGAAATGGTTCTTTTATTTTTTCTTCCATTTCACCAATGCTATCTATGACTTTGATTGCAAGCCCATACAGTTTTCGTCGCCGGGCTATAATCGATGAAATAGAAGTTTTGTTTATTCCGGATGCAACAAGCCATCTTTACGCTTTTGATCAGGGTATCGTTGATGCTATACGTTTACCATTTTCTGAGTGGGTAAAGCATCACAGTGTTAAATCCGTGAGTCATGCAGATTTTCCTGCTATGTATTTTGAATTTATCGGTTTTAACTTTAACAGGGATCTTTTTTTGGATATTGATATCCGCCGAGGGATTGCACATGCTTTTAATGTAGATGAAGTTATGAGAGATGTATATTCACACCAAGCAGTGCGAGCGGTTTCGCCTATTCATCCATATAGTTGGATGCATGATGATACAATTGAGGGGATCCCATTTGACTTGGCAAGAGCATCACTACTGCGGAATATAGATATGACAGGGCCTATTATTATTTTGGTAAATGAGGAACATATAGAGCGGATACACATAGCAGAGAGACTTGCGCATAGCTTGACAATAAACCAAGCATTGTCAAGCAGCAGGACTAATCATGTGGGCTTTGAAGTAGTTATACTGCCATTTGATGAATATTATGAGCGGTTACACGCTGGGGACTTTGATTTGTTTTTGGGAGGTATGATACTAAATCCCGAACCTGATTTTTTGTTTATGTTTCAAGGTGGAGAGTTGTTTGGATATCACCAAGAGCTAGAAGGTCTATTTAATAATCTAAACTCGGCGCTTACAGAAACAGCTTTTTTGCAAGCGGTATCTCAGTTGCAACAGGGATTTGTAGATCATGTGCCAATAATCAGTTTAGGATTTAGACATTCTGCAATACTTACAGGGACAAGAGTAGTAATAGGACAGGCTCCGCCAAATGACAACGTTTTTTTGTTTGTCAATGAATGGGTGGTTGAATAGAGTAAAAAATACGTGGAGACAGAGAGTCGGTTTATTGCGCGGCTTCAATTAGTGCAAGTACCGTTTCTAATGCACAACCTCCAATTGGGCTAAAATAGTGAGGATGCACTCCAAATTCTTCAAACGATCTGCCATATGAATCTGTCATATATCCCAAATCATAGCGTACCAATATCCCAGAGTTGGGCAATAGTTTGTATGCAGAAATAGCTCCCATGATCCCAGCTGTAGGTTGACCGACCAAAGTCGCAAAACCTGTTTCTTTTACAAAAATAGCTACTGCCTCAACTCCAGACTCAGACATGGGGCCAATAAGCACCCATATCTTACCATTAAAGGCTCTTGTGTAATTAATAGGGTCTATTTTTATATGCCATTCGATTACATTATGGAGCATAGCTAGATCATCTTCGTTAAAGTAAGGCATGTTATTTTCTCGTGCAAAATCAGCGGCATTATAGTGGACAGTCACACTAAATGGGTCACTTACAAGCATGTCCCCAATGAGAGCATCTGCGTAAACAAGATTATTTCGCGAAGCAGGAAAAAATTCTAACATTCGGCCTTTTAGTGGTGATACTAGGTTTGGCATTACAAAAAGTTCATAAAAGTAATTTGTAAAACCACCTGGATTTTGTTGTAAATCAATAATAAGGTGGTCAAAATCTCTTATTTCGTCATAGAAAGCCATCATAATATCTCTATCATGATCTATATTGTAGTGGTTAAATAAGCGCACGTTTACATATGCAATTTTGTCTTCTTCTATAATTTTGGTGCTAAGATTATTGGGGTTTATTCTATTATGCTCGTATTGGCCTATATCTACACTAATATTGCCATAAAATCGAGTTGCAGCAGGTGCACGCATTACTTCATAGATCCGCTGACTGTACATGTGGATAAAGTCACCATTTTCGTCTATTGAATCACGATAAATATTGGCGAGTACAAGATGCAGTCGTGCTTCCCAATGTTGATATAAATGACCAAAGCCACCAAAATGATTGAAAAAATTTTGAGCCAATATCATAGAAAACGAATGAGGGTCAGTAGGATTACTGGTGATTATGGCTTGACGAGTTAGTGCTTCGATACTTTCGATATTAAGCCCATGTCGCCTATATGCAGGACCAAACAGTGGGAAATTATGCCGAAGTGTATGCATAAGATAGTCAAAATCACAAAGGAAATGCTCAACAAGTAAAGCCTCGCCCTCTATCCAACGTGGAATAATGGGTATGTATTCAGGTTCGTATGAGATTGTGCGCTCAATTGGTAATGGATCTAGAAATGGTGTAGGTGTAGGCGTAGGAATTAGAGCAGATTGTGAAGGCGTGTGGGTTGGTATTGGTGTTGAAGATACAACAAGTGGCAAGTCACAAGCATATGTGGGAGAAGCGTTTCTCCCACATGCTGATAATAAAAACAAAAATGCAACTATACATATAAGTTTCATAATACCTGCTTCCTGGGTTTTGTGGTTTTATCGTCTATATATTCATTGTTTGTAACTGGGGTAAGATTTACCACACCTTTATAAACTTCTACACAATTACCTGTCATATATACAGTTTGGCCTGTGTACCTTATTGTCAGTTCTCCGCCTGGCATTTCTACTAAGATGTCACTATCTTTGTCCCCATACCCATTGAGTATCGCTGCTATGGCAGCAGCACATGCTCCTGTACCACTACCCCATGTTTCACCGCTACCTCTTTCCCATATACGGACTCTTAGATGATTGCGACTAAGCACATGAGTAAAGGCCAAATTGACCCGTTCGGGAAAGAGTGGGTCATTTTCGAAAAGGGGGCCGACTGTTTCTAGGTCTACTGTCGCTAGTTCGACTTCTCCAAGCTCCTTCATCCCTACCGTAAAAACAACTGCATGAGGGTTTCCCATGGAGACACATGTGACTTTATGGGTTGCGCTACCTATTGTAATTGGTTGCGAAATAATCGCTTCACCAGTAAGATTTACAGGTATTTCTTCGGGTTTTAATGACGCAGGCCCCATATCTACACGTACAGCTACGGTTTTGCCGTCTTTTATTATAAGGGACAGTTCTTTGACGCCGCTTTTTGTCTCGATTTTAATTTGCTCTTTGGACACTATCCCATGATCATAAAGGTATTTTGCTACACAGGGTAGGGCATTGCCACACATAGCACTCTCGGTGCCATCTTGGCTGTTAAACATGCGCATCCGGGCATCTGCAATATCTGATGGTAAGATAAGAACGATGCCATCACCACCAATGCCAGTACGGCGATGGCATAACTGCCAAACTGGTAGCATCTGGTTGTGCATAGTATCGTTTAGGCAATCAAAATAGATATAATCGTTTCCGCAGCCATGCATTTTTATAAAGGGTAGTTCCCGCATGTTTAGTCCTCCAATGCACATTTTTTTTGAGGATAGCATCGGCCAAGGATGACTGTCAATTATTATTCGGCGATGATATAATAAAAATGCGACATATTCTTTTATAAAGGAGCATTTTAATGAAAAAAGTTATAATAATAGGAGCAGCTGGCAGGGATTTTCACAACTTCAACACATATTTCCGCAATAATCCTGCATACCAGGTAGTGGCATTTACGGCAGCACAGATACCAGATATCGCAAACCGCAAGTATCCAGCATCTTTGGCAGGGGATTTGTATCCACAAGGTATACCAATTTATGATCAAGGCGAGTTAGAATCTTTGATAATCAAACAAAATGTAGACGAATGTGTGTTTTCATACAGCGATATTTCGTACCAAGATGTAATGGCTTTGAGCGCAAAAGTCAATGCCGCTGGGGCCAACTTTACCCTGCTCGGATATAAAAATACTATGATTAAAAGTACAAAACCGGTGATTGCTGTTGGTGCTGTACGCACAGGATGCGGCAAAAGCCAAACCTCTCGTCGTATTGTAGAGCTACTTATGGAACAGGGGCTTAAAGTAATTGCCATCCGTCACCCTATGCCATATGGCGATTTGGAAGAACAAAAAGTCCAGCGCTTTGCGACAATAGACGATTTGGCAAAGCATCAATGCACTATAGAAGAAATGGAAGAGTACGAGCCACATATTGCTAGAGGAAATGTGATATATGCTGGTGTAGATTACGAAGCCATTTTGCGCGCAGCAGAAAATGACCCTGCCGGTTGTGATGTGATCCTTTGGGACGGTGGTAACAATGACTTCCCATTTTATAAACCTGACTTGATGGTAACGGTTGTTGATCCACATCGTCCTGGTCATGAGTTAAATTATTATCCAGGGGAAGTGACTCTTCGTATATCTGATGTAGTAGTTATAAACAAAATTGATTCGGCCAACTTTGAAGATATCCAAACTGTACGCGCCAATATAAACAAGGTAAACCCTAATGCAGTAGTAATAGAAGCGGCATCTACTATTACAGTAGAAGATCCTTCCTTGATAAAAGGCAAAAATGTATTGGTTGTAGAAGATGGTCCAACCCTAACCCATGGAGAAATGAAAATAGGTGCAGGTATAGTAGCAGCACGACGTTTTGGTGCAGCTACGCTAGTGGATCCAAGAAGCACTGCCGTCGGCAAGCTAGCCGAAACATTCGAGATCTATCCCAATATAGGAAAGCTCCTTCCAGCTATGGGATATGGAGAAGAACAAATGGCAGATCTAGCCGCGACAATAGAAAATACAGAATGCGATGCAGTAGTGGTAGCAACCCCTATAGATCTAAACCGTATTATTAAAATAAACAAACCCAACACAAAGGTAGATTATGCATTACAAGAAATTGGACAACCCAATTTAGATGAGGTTATAACAGAGTTTTTGACAAAAACAAAGAAGTAAGCGATTAGAGTTGTAACGAAATGCCGAATGAGCGACCATAAAAGCTCGTTAAAGCCCGAGACTTTTATGGTCGCAAATGTAATTTCGTTACAACTCTATTGTCTACTACTAAAAT
>Ga0123355_10013739_pt1 | contig 12615 bp, 9 predicted proteins | sample TergutEmb28metaG_3_FD_89872 | JGI IMG/M metagenome (GOLD analysis project Ga0123355, IMG submission 89872) | Embiratermes neotenicus P1 segment gut microbial communities from Petit-Saut dam, French Guiana - Emb289 P1 | ecosystem: Host-associated > Arthropoda: Insects > Digestive system > Gut ...
CGTCATTTTCTCCCCCGGGATGTTTAAACTTTACATTTTTCAGTTGGAGTTCGTATGCTTTCGCCTCTGGCTCTAGTGGCGTTCCATCCTTAAATTTAAATGGCTCATCGTATTCTATAAACTCTCTGAAGCTTGAGAGATCCAAACACTGCATGTGTAGGCGAGAGAACCCTGAGAGTATTCCGCTAACCCATTCTGTAAGGCCACCTACAGCCATAAAGTACAGTATAAACACAGATGCCGGCAAATCTCCACCGATTACCATATGTATAAGGTAGATATAGGCAATGCCGTTTCTTAAAAACGATAAGCTTATGTCGATGATGTCTCCCCAAATGTATACACGCTCTCGCCTAGCCATAAAATTTTGATACAGGCTAAGCGTACTTTTATACATATCATTTAGCCAGGTGCCCATACCAAATATTCTTAAATCTTTGGCAAGATGATGATCTAAGGCTTTATTGGTAACATAATTCATGTGTCTGCTGTACTCGCCCTCTTCTTTACGGTTACGATATCCCCAGCCGTTGATATGCCTAGTAAAAAGAAAGCTGACCACGGTGGTTGCAAGCACTACAGCAATAATCCAAGGCTCTAGGCTGCGCAGTAATATTAAGTAAATTGTAAAGCCAGCAAAAGTGGTTAGTAGTTCAGAAAAAGTTGTCCAAATAGCCTGGGCGGCATCCCCATCACCATTCAAAGATTGAGACGCCTTATCTAATAGCTTGCGTACCTCCTGATCCTCTGTATTAGGATAACTTGTGGAGAAAATTTTGTTAGTAGCGGCACTATAAAGCCTTAGGCGTATAAGGGTGCGTGGGATTAGTACCCATGTATCTAAGTAAGCGCGTCCTCCGCCTACAAGCATTAATGCAGCTACAAAAAATAGAATTGTGAGCGTCAGCTGCCCAATGGGTATTTGCTCCTCCACCGCGGCTACGATAGATGGTGTGATAAACAGCCCAAGCAGATTGTTAGCTAGGGCTAAAGCGGCGATAAGCATCGTCGTCCAAAGGATGCTTTTGTTGTGCCTCCAAGCCATGCCTATCATAAATGCGCTGTTTTGCCATAGGTTGTATTTTGGTTTTTCCATTTGTGTTGCCTCCTCGCTTAGTTGAATTTGAGTATATCATAGCAAAAAAATATCCCCCGGGATTATTTGGGGGATGAAATGTTTGATTTTGGGGGTGAGATGCATTTTTTCATTAAGTTTTGTCATCTTCTGAATCATAATTGCCTAAGTAATCCAACAGCTTATGTGTAGTAGTTGCGTGTAAGGTTAAAGTCTCCACGTTAGTTATAAATTTAACAAACAAGTAAAGTAAGGAGATTATCTGCGTTATAACTGCGCTAAACAAACCTATTACTAGTGTTGTAGGAAACTCTATTTCTCTAAATAAATAAAACCAAATTAACACCCCAATAGATGAAACGGTGATGCAAAGTAAGCTTATCAAAATCAACATAATAGCAAAACGCCATCTTGTTTTTGATTTTTCTGCCTTTTCTACTTCTATTGATGTCTTTCGTGATTGAACTAAAACGAAATCAAGCATTTCGATTCGTCTATGTCTTGCGTCACGCTCGTACGCGTCAACTCGGTTATGCTTTGAGTCGAGGTTATCGTCAATATATTCTGAACATTGTTCAACCAATATACGAATGTTATCGCTCATAGGTCAATGTAATTTTCATCTAACAGGTGAAGCCTATATCGCATGGCAGATTTTGATACGTCAAACCTATGTGCAAGTATGGATATATAAGGGAGGTGAACTTCCTGTAAAATTCTTGTTACGTGTTTTTTTGGCATCAATAATTCTGCTGCAAACTCGTCTGCTTCAAATTCTATCTTGTTTCTAGCACCCCTATAGCTAATTATAACATGATCTTGAGGGTTTGTTTTTTTACAATGATGTAAAAAAAAGTGACCTAACTCATGAGCAATGGTAAACCGCCGCCGCCCATGTATGTCTTTTTCGTTGACAATAATCTCTTTTTTGCTATCTTTTAAGATTAGTGCACCTGAAATATTTCTGTTATGTGCGTCTTCTACTTCTCTTAAATCCATAACAGATATTTCAATGCCTTCATTTCTACAAATAGCTTCAACATCAACTGGTACATCAGTTATGTTATATTTTTTGAGCAAGTCTTCAGCATTTTTTATTATCACTTTTTTCACCCTCCCATAAACATATTTATTCGCATTATAACATGATATGCGAATATTTTGTAAGCTTATTTTACAAAAATTTCTAAATTTATCAAAAATATTATACACCACCTTATTGATGTTGTATTATAGTATTATCTAAATCCTTTTTGCGATACTATAATGTTGAGTATACCCGTTTAAACCCTTGATATACTTGGGTCTTAACGCTTTTCACCAAATCATCAACGACAAGCTTTTGACAGAATCACCTTCCACATTAATTTCAAAATTCCACCAATCTATGATATACTCCTTATGCAACTAAGGAGGCTCCATCAAATGATAAACCTTCGCAAAAAACTACTAGAACTTTCAACTTTAACGCTACCACTACTGGTAGAGCACGCTTTTATAACCCTAATGGGTATGGTAAATACCGCTATGGTGGCATCTTTGGGTGAAGAAGCCCTTGCCGCCGCCGGGCATATTAACAACGCTGTACAAGTACCCATCGCTCTTTTTGCCACTATGACTACCGGTGGCACTATTCTTGTTGCCCAGGCTGTTGGGGCTAGAAACGAGCGTAAAGCCGCATCTTCTGCAGGGCAGGCAGTGGCTTTGGCTGTTGTTTTTTCTATTTTCATGTCAGCAATGCTTATGTTTACTCAAAGGCCGGCTATGGGTTGGCTTTTTGGTGATTCTTCCCCATCTATGATAGCCCTTGGTGATATTTATTATCATTATATTAACTGGTCGCTTCCATTTTTGGCTATTTCTCAAACTTTATTTGGCGTAATGCGCGGCGCAGGGGACGTAAAAAGCCCCATGAAAATTACATTGGCTATGAATGGTATTAATATCGTACTTAGTTATATTATGATTATCGGTGTGTCTTCACCGTTTTTTGCTATTCCTTCTATGGGAATCCACGGAGCGGGGTTGGCCTTACTTTTAGCACGTGTTGCTGGGCTGGTTCTCGCAGTGATTGTTATTATGTCTGCTAAAAGCCCTATACGGCTTAATCGTTTGGTATGGTTTAAACCCACTAAGGTTATTCAAAAAGATATACTTACCCTTGGTGTGCCCACTGGTGTAGAGCAGCTGCTTTTCCAAATTGGCCGTATGATCACAATGATGATGATTGTAGGCATGGGTACTGCTGCTATGGCAGCTAACGTCGTTGGTATGAATATGATGGGCTTTATCATGATACCCGGCGGCGCTTTATCTATTAGCATTATGGTAATGGTAGGGCAGCGAGTTGGGGCTAAAGATTTTGATGGCATTACAAAAGTAACCATGTTTGCCAGTAAGGTTGCTGTTGTTTTTATGATGGTTTTAAGCCTTATCTTGTTACCTTTAAGTGGATTGATAGCCTTGGCTTTTGGCCTAGAGGGAGAGTCTGTATACTACTTCAACCAGTTGTTTAGAAGCCTCATTTTAGTTGGTCCGTTTTTATGGCCTTTAGCCTTTGTTATACCGGCCTCTTTACGGGCTGTTAAAGATGTTGCTTTTACGACCGTTACATCGGTAATTACAATGTGGTTGTTCCGTATTGTTGTGGGATATATTTTGTCTTTGCATGTGGGCATTATAGGCGTGTGGATTGGCATTTATGGGGATTGGGCTGCCCGATCTGTAATCTTTTGGATTCGCTTGCGCCGCAAAAAATGGATGAGTAAATTGGAGGTATTGAATGAGTAAACTGCTTAAATTTTTGAAACCATACCGCTGGTTGGTGGCACTTGTTTTTTTACTAATGATGGTAGAATCTATGGCGGCATTATATCTGCCTACAATTATGGCAGATATAGTAAACAACGGCATTATACGAGCCGTTACTGAAGGTACACCCCAGCAAGCATACATAATACAACGAGGCCTCTTGATGCTGTTAGTAACCCTGGGCAGCGGATTGGCCGCTATAGGTGCAGGTTATTTTGCTCCCCGTGTTGCAGCAGGTTTTGCCCGGGATTTACGACGGGATATATTTGTGAAAGTGGAATCCTTTTCGCAAAAGGAGTTTGACACTTTTTCTGCTTCTTCCCTTATTACGCGTTGTACAAACGATGTGGCGCAGGTGCAAAACTTGATAGGTATGTCATCCAGAATGCTGTTTTTTGCCCCTATTATGGCCATAGGCGGCGTTGTAATGGCCTTAAATCAAAGTGTATCTATGAGCTGGATCATTGCCCTTGCAGTGATAGTGCTATTTGGTTTTGTGGGCATTATCATACCCGTAGTTATGCCGCGGTTTAGGCTTATGCAAGGCTTGATGGATAAACTAAATAAGGTAGCCCGCGAGATGCTTCATGGTTTAATGGTAATACGGGCATTTAATGCTCAAAAGCATGAAATTAAACGATTTGACGAAGTAAATACAGAAATTTTTGATATCAGCTTATTTGTAGCAAGAGTAATGGGCGTTGCCATGCCTATGATGATGCTTATTATGTCTGGCACACAAATTTTGGTCGTTTGGGTGGGGGCTCATCAAATTGCGGCCGCTAATTTACAAATTGGCGATATGATGGCTTTTATGCAGTATGCTATGGCAGTAATATTTTCATTTATGATGATTACCATGCTGTTTGTAATGATTCCCAGGGCATTGGTATCTGCAGGGCGTATTGCAGAGGTGCTTGATACTGAGCCATCTATTACAGACCCCTCACGGGATGTTGGTTTTACAGAAAAAGGCGTGGTGGTGTTTGATGATGTCAGTTTTAGTTATCCAAATGCGGAGACAAATGCGTTAAGCAGTATTAGTTTTACGGCAAAACCTGGCCAAACAACGGCGGTTATAGGGCCGACAGGCTCTGGTAAATCTACAATAGCGCAGCTTTTACTGCGGCTGTATGATGTAAGCAGTGGAAGTGTTAAAGTGAATGGTGCGGATATCCGAGAAGTTACCCAAAAGAGCCTACGAGAAAAAATTGGTTATGTGCCGCAGAAAGGGCAGCTAATATCTGGGACAATCGCATCTAATATAAAATATGGACAGCCCGATGTCAGCGATGATGAACTAAAAAAAGTTGCAGAAGTAGCGCAGGCTTTGTCGTTTATTGAAGAGAAAGAAATGGGGTTTGAAGCTGAAATAGGCCAGAAGGGCGGAAACGTAAGCGGAGGGCAACGCCAACGTTTGTCCATTGCGCGTGCTCTTGCAAAAAAACCAGATATTTTGGTATTTGACGACAGTTTTTCTGCCCTGGATTTTCAAACAGATTTAAAGCTTAGGCAGGCTTTAAAATCCCATGTGTCGGATGCTACATTGATAATAATAGCCCAACGCGTAGGCACGATTATGAATGCGGAGCAAATCTTAGTATTAGAAGAAGGCCGCATCGTTGGACGCGGCACTCATGAAGAATTATTGAAAAACTGTTTGGCATACAAAGAAATTGCATCTTCCCAGGGGGTGGAATAAAATGGGTGGCTTTAGGCGCGGACATATAGGAAAGGCAGAAAAACCAAAAGATTTTGGTACTGCTATGAAGAAGCTTGCGGTTTATATAAGCGCACATAAATGGGTAATATTTTTAGTTTTGCTAATGGCTATGGCTTCTACAGTTTTAAGCGTACTTATCCCACGGCTGCTGGGCGCTGTTACTGATGAGATATTTGCAGGATTTGGTACAAACGCAGGTATAAACTTTCAGGCGATAGGTGCAATAATGATTCAACTTATACTTATTGCAGGGCTTAGTGTTGGCTTAAGTTTTTTACAGAATTTTATTATGGCTGGCGTAGGTATGCGCATTATGCATCGTTTGCGTAACGAGTTAAGCGAAAAAGTACACCGCCTGCCTCTGCATTACTTTGACAAAAACCCTCCAGGGGATGTACTTAGCCGCATATCCAACGATACAGATACATTAAGTAACACGCTAAATCAGGGGATGACTCAGTTTGTAACAAGCATTACAGCGGTGATTGGTATTGTTGTGATGATGTTGATTATAAGCCCATTGCTAACGTTGATAACCCTGCTTACTTTGCCGCTGACTCTGCTTGCTATCACTTTTATCATCAAAAGGTCGCAAAAATATTTTGCCGAGCAAGCAGCAGTTTTGGGTAAGTTAAACGGTCATATTGAAGAAATGCTAAGTAACCATACAGTAGTAAAATCTTTTAATGGCGAAAAGTCTTCTATCAAGGCTTTTGACGATCACAATAGCGATTTGTATACAGCAAACTGGAAGGCCAGCTTTTTGTCCGGCTTAATGATACCCATCACCATTTTTATCACTAATTTAGGATATGTTGCGATTGTAATTATTGGTGGGGCAATGGCCTTGGCCGGTAACATGACCGTAGGCGGCATACAGGCGTTTATTCAATATAATCGCCAGTTTGGCCAGCCGCTTAACCAACTTGCCAGCGTAGCAAGCACTTTGCAGCAAACTGCAGCAGCAGCAGAGCGCGTTTTTGCTTTTTTGGAAGAGGAAGAAGAAGTACCCGAACACAGGAGCCCGTCCTCTACCGAAAATATAAGTGGTCGCGTAGTTTTTGATGAAGTTACCTTCGGCTATAATTCAGAAATCCCGGTAATACACAATTTTAACGCTGCCATAGAGCCGGGTCAAAAAATTGCCATAGTAGGGCAGACAGGTGCGGGTAAAACTACTATCGTTAAGCTGCTGATGCGTTTTTATGATGTAGATAAAGGCGGTATTTCTGTAGATGGCTCTGACATTCGCCTATATAGCAGAAATGGCTTACGAAGTTTGATTGGTATGGTTCTACAAGATACCTGGCTATTTAACGGTACAATCACCGATAACATAAGGTATGGAAACTTAACTGCAAGTGATGAGGAACTGCGTAAAGCTGCCAAAGCCGCCCAGGCAGATTACTTTATCCGTGCCTTGCCAGAAGGCTACGACATGATAATAAACGAAGAAGCTGATAATATATCTGCAGGACAAAAGCAGCTGTTGACGATTGCTCGATCTATATTATCCGATCCGCAAATACTTATTTTGGATGAGGCCACCAGTAATGTAGACACTCGTACAGAGGTGTTAATTCAAAAGGCTATGGATAATTTGATGGAGGGACGCACTTGCTTTATTATCGCCCATAGGTTATCTACAATTAGGAATGCGGATTTGATTTTAGTTATGGAAAATGGAGATATTGTGGAACAAGGGAGCCATGATGAGTTGTTGGCTAAGGGCGGGGTTTATACGAGGCTTTATAATAGTCAGTTTGATGTGGCTTGAAGCCTTGATTTGTCTGGCCTTGAATGCTTTTGGCAAAATCATCAACGGTCATAAAAAGGAGAAAAATTAATGAAACTAGGAACCCTCTGCTATGTAAAAAAAGACGACAGCTACCTATTACTACACCGTATAAAAAAAGAAAACGACATGCACCAAGGCCTATGGGTTGGCCTCGGCGGCAAGTTTGAAGCCAGAGAATCCCCGGAAGATTGCGTGATTAGAGAAGTTTTTGAAGAAAGCGGCTTGCAAATAGAAAATCCAAGGCTAAAAGGGATTTTAACATTCGACGAGCAGTTTGTTGAGGATTGGCATGTGTTCCTATTTGTGGCCGAAAGTTTCTCCGGTGAATTGCTCAAAGATAGCCCCGAAGGGCATCTTAGATGGGTAAAAGAAAATGAGTTAGCTGATTTACCAATGTACGAGGGGGATAGACATTTTTTCAAATGGATAAATGAGTGTAAAGGTGTATTTTCAGCTAAGCTCAAATATGACGGGCGCAAATTGCTAGACTATCAAATTATTGAATACTAAACCAAAAATCCCAAAACCTTAAATACAAATATAAACAATGTCAAAGTAAAGGCAGAAAGTGTCATCGTCATCATCAAGGCGGATGCGCCTATGTACGATTCTCCGCATAATTCTGACTGCATTACATAAGCACCCACGGCCATAGGCAGGGCATTTAAAATCATAATAATGGTCAAATCGCTGCCTCTAAAGCCGAATAGGTAAGCCACTAAAATAGCGGATATAGGCATAACAAAAAGTTTTACTATAACAGAAATTACTACGTACTTAAATTTAACATCAAAGCCGCGGAATGTTAGCTTGCCTCCAACGCAAATCATAGCCAAAGGCATTACCAGGCCGGCTAAAGCAGATACTGTATTTCCTGCAAATGCGGGTAGTGTCCAACTGAACATATTAAATACAAGCCCGACTATTACAGCGATAACAATTGGGTTTTTAATTATTGATGTGAATACGCCAAGTACGCCGCCCTTTCTTGCCTTTGGATCGTGCACTGCAAATAAGACAGAGGCCGTTGCGTAGGAAAGGATAAGCAACACGGATACAGCCAAAATTCCTTTTGGTAAAATGTTTGGATCATAAGCATCCACAAACATTAGTACCAACAAAGGAGGGCCAACTACAGATAGGCTGCTTCTATAAGCACTGTTAACCAGGGAAGCTATAGATTTTTTTTCCTTCATAAGAATATACGCCAACAACCAAGTAACTAAGAAGAAAACTATTAACCACAAAGCATTGAACATCAAAAATTGCAAATCGAACACAACAGACAAATCTGCCCTATGAATGTGGTTAAATATGGTTGCAGGTATAGCAAAGTAAAATATTACTTTGTTGCCCATTGCGATAAAGTTATCGTTGATTATTTTTCGGCGTTTCAAAAAGATACCAAGTAAAGCCAGCAGAATAAATGGTAAGGTAATATTTATACTTAAAAGCATGTAGGCTAACATGTGGAAAAGCCCCTTTCGGTTTTAATTGTGTATAACTCTATATATTATAAAGATTTGAGAGCAAATTGCAAGAAGGGCGCTTAAAGTATAATTTAAAATAAAAAAGTGGTGTTCAAATAAATGAAGTTTCTTATTAATATCGCATTCTTAAAAAAACAAATAAAACGTTATTGGCTTATAAGCGCAATTTCAATGCTAATATATTTGCTAGGTGTGGTATTGCCTTTGCATATTGTAAGTCATTTTTGGGGTAATATTACACAAGCTCAAATGATGGTAGATATACTGTCTATGATGCACCCTGTATTGCTAATTCTAACGGTTTTGATACCGTTTTTTACAGCTATGCTTCTGCATTCTTACAATTTTAAGGGCGTTGATATTTTTGTATTTGAAAATTTCAGATTTACTAAAAATCAATTATTTTGGACTAATTTTATGGCAGGTTCAATATTGATAATTTTACCAATATTGATTTTATGCTTAATACTTCTTATACCAATTAACATTAGTGTTGGATACTACGAACCAATGTTTTATAGTAGGGGTTTGCCACGTTTGCAAATAAGTGTTGTCCAGCTTCCGTATACACTGTTTCCGGAATGGCTGGCAGAAGGTGAGGTAATTAATACTTTTAGGCACGTTGTCGGATTTTTTGCCCGTACAGTACTAGGGTTTATGTTTTATTTTGCCATGTTTCTTATTGCGGTATCTGCAACAGACAGCAAAGTTATTGCAGTGTTTTTAAGTATAACAATCTCATTATTCACGTCAGATATGCTTCGTTTGTTTAGGCTTATAGGTAGCTTGTACGTATTTGGAATGAGCGATTTACTGATGCACCCTAGGCCATATGATATTTCGATATATACAAACCCGTTATTTTGGTCAGATCTTATCCGAAGCGCGGGCAGAACTACACCCCCCGGTGTAACTATGGTGCGTGATGAAGTAAATTTGTTGTCATATTTTATGATATACCTTGCAATTGCTGTAGCCTTACTTGCTATAGCATATTTGTGTAGCGTGGCACGCAAGCAAAAGCAGGTGGGAGACTTCATAGTGCTTACTCCAAATAAAAATGTATTGGTTATCTTGCTATCAACGGTAAGTGTGATGACTGGCACGGTAGAAATAGCAAGGATCATGTTGCTTATAACTGGTAATCGTTTTGGCTGGTATTTAGGTTTGTTGCTTGGTTTTATAATAGCGTATTTTATATCACAAATGATAGCGGGAAAAACTTTCAATATTTATGAACTCAAAACCAAATCTCTGGGGTCTGTTGGTGCCATAATGATAGGATTATACGCACTGATGTTTTTTATAGTATCGTTTAGCGTGGAGTCTTATGTAAACAAAGTGCCTCAACAAGCAGATGTGTATAGTGTATCACTATCTTATGGTTGGAGATGGCATATGGGTTACGTTACTGATGATGAAATTATTTCCAGTACCATAGATTTGCACAAGGAGATACTTAATAACAGAGAGTATTTTCAGCAACTTTCTTGGATAAGAATGTCTCGTTTTTGGGGTGACAGTCATTTGTTCCCTTTGGTTTATGTTTTACACGATGGAACACGTATATACCGCCGGTATGATTTGCCGCGAGATTTTATACGAGTGCATCAAATTTGGCATTTTCTTAGCCACCCTAAAATATTATTAGCTGAAAAACCTTTTTTACAAGCCCCTGAAAATGTTTATGCTTTAACTATGGCTTTTGGATATCACGAACAAGACATTGACATTGATACTATGATCATTCGTAATCAAACACAAATTGAATCTTTGATAGAAGCAATAAGAACAGATTATTTGAGAGAAATAGTAGCACGGGAAGAATTAGGCTGGGCAGGAGAACAGCTTACAAGAATTAAAATTGATGTATGGTTATACTCTGAATTTTCGCCTAATCGGTTTTCAAATGATTGGCTACGTCTTAGTTTATTTGCAGATGGAGAAATTATAAAATGGCTTACGGAACATGGGTATATGAAATAAATTGGAAGAATCAAAGTGAAGGAGGTTTTTAAGATGAAAAAAGTAAAATTTGCATTTATCGGCGCAGGAAGCGTTTGCTTTTGCCCGGCAACTGTGGTGGACATTTTGCAAAATAAGGCTTTTACAGAGGTTGATGTGGAAATTTATCTGATGGATATTTTGCAAGAGCCACTAGATTTATCATATGGATTTTGTGAAAAATTAGCACAACGATTAGGACGTAAAGTTACCATTAAAGCGTCTCTAAACCTACAAGAGGCTGTATCGGGTGCGGATTTTGTTATTACGGCTATAGAGGTAGATAGGTATCATTACTGGTCACAAGATTTTCATGTGCCGCGCCGTTATGGCTTTAGACAGATTTATGGGGAAAACGGCGGCCCTGGCAGCATGTTCCATACTCTGCGTAACCTAGGCCCGTTGCTACACATCGCTCATACTATGGAAAAAGAATGCCCAGATGCCTGGATGCTAAATTACACCAATCCAGAAGCCAAGCTAGTAGAAGGCTTAAGCCGTCTAAGCAAAATTAAATCAGTTGGCCTGTGTCATGGAGAGGGTATGGGAGCAGATCAACTCAGCGCGTTTTTGCAAATGCCAAAAGAGCAAATAGGGTATCGCTCAGTTGGGCTTAACCATTTTGGATGGTTTACAAAAATTTGGGATAAGCAGACTGGCGAGGATTTATATCCAAGACTGGCAGAAGCCGAAAAAACAGCCCATCCCATGGCATTATGGGATGAACTTGCATTATCCAGGCTAATGTTTAGGACTTACGGCCTATGGCCTTATCCCGGGGCTAATCATATTGGCGAGTATTTCGCCTGGAGCGACGGCTTTTTAGCAGGGGCAGTAGCCCAATTTCATTACGACCCAATAAACGACAAGCCTTGGGAAACCAGGCAAGCACCGCCGTTTATATATTCACTGGCTCATGTCAAAAATCACGAGCTGTTTAGCAGAGCTAAGTCTGAAAGAGAAGCGTATATTGAGTCATTCAGTGCCAATGGAGAGATTCATGGTTCTGGCGAGTACGGCATTCCTATAGCAGAGGCAATTTTCTTTAATAAGCCGACAGAAATAGGCAGCGTTAACTTTCCGAACAAAGGCTATGCCAAAGATTTGCCAGAGGGCATGGTTATTGAACTTCCGGCCATGGTAGATGGAACGGGCATACATCCTCACGAAACTGACCCATTACCTATCGCTATTGCACAAATGATTAGTACTCAAGGAGCGATACATCGTTTAGTGGTTGATGCTTACATAGAGGGATCTCGCAACAAGTTGTTGCAGGCTGTACTGCTTGACCCTACGGTATCTAGTTATCATAATGCTGTGGCTATGATTGATGAGATGTTTGTGTTGCAGAGTGATTTGCTGCCGGGTTTGAAGTGGTGAGGTTTGCTGGCTTTGAAAGCTTTTATCCTCAATCAGAGCTTGTAAATATAATAGCCTGTTGCTCCTTCTCTTTTTGATTCGTAAGCATTGTACTTTTTAAAATAACTGTGTTTTCATCTAACTAGTATATTGCGATTTTATCACCGGTAGCCCAAGCGAGTTCTTTTCTTAATTCGCTAGGCAGCGCAATCCTACCTAATTCATCAACTTTGCGAGAACTGTATCTTTCCACTTCCTTCACCCCCTTTACATATTTAATAAAGGACAACTAAAAAGCACGTAGAGAAGTCGATTTCCTATACGGATATCGCCACCATCTACGTGCATAGTC
>Ga0123355_10013740_pt1 | contig 12615 bp, 9 predicted proteins | sample TergutEmb28metaG_3_FD_89872 | JGI IMG/M metagenome (GOLD analysis project Ga0123355, IMG submission 89872) | Embiratermes neotenicus P1 segment gut microbial communities from Petit-Saut dam, French Guiana - Emb289 P1 | ecosystem: Host-associated > Arthropoda: Insects > Digestive system > Gut ...
ACGATGGATGCGGGAATAAATAACGTTATTTATATGGAACTTTATTCGGGACCAAAAATGGCGAATGGTAGATGCGGGAAAACGATCGATACGGGAACGATAGATCGAGGTTCCACTGTATTAGTGCAGTAGTCGGATTTTTACATAAAATAATGCTTACAGGTATTTATTCTTCCCTAGTTTCTGTAACTCTTCCTCTTGCCTTCTCCATTTATATATATTGCATTGTACTGTGTTCTTTCACATATTTCATTTGAAACCTACAGGTTACAAAATCTTTTCTGCTGACTGCACAGAATGATAATGGATTTATTTTCAATAAACCCATTATCACTGCATGCTGTTGAACAACTAGTGCAACAAAAAACAGAGCTTTGTTCCTCTCCCTCTGCGGATGAGTCATGCGATAACTGCTGTTATCCATCCAGTACATGTGGAAATCTCATACTTTTAAAAGTCATAATGATGCAACTTCAAACTGCAAGATGAAGAAAAATTTTCTACAGGATTTTCCAGGGGAAAAAAGTGCATCTTATGGTCCAGAATATAAGCTATTTTAATTTGCATGCCATATTTATAAAACAAATTTTATGTACTATAAAACATATGCTTTATACATATGTCACACCATAAATATTAAGACTATGGTCTTATGGGATATGACATCGTTGCCCAGTATATGGCTACCACCATTCTGCAGTAACATACTACCATCACATTCCCTACCTGGTTCACTTGAACCCTGAGGATGAGGACCATATAATCTTCCACAATGTTGGTATCATTCCACCAGACTGCAAACTGTCACATTCCAGAAGATATGCAGTCTTAATATTCGCCACCATCAAAACCCCAAATCTCAAACAAGTGACAGCTGTCTTTCACCTCGACATGTGTAGGTTTGTTACCACTACACAAGAACTGGAATATTGTGTACCATCAAATGCACTGAGAGGATGATCATGTACTGGCAAAGGTACACATTACAGGAACGATAGATTGTGGCCTTTTTGCTGCATATTCCAGCACTTGTTGGGAAGGAGAAGAAAAATCTTCAAAAGACTTTATGTATCATAATAATAATTCAGCCAACACAAGTATCTTCTTATTATAATAAATATAACTATGCTGACTTACTATTCTTTGATATATTAAGCTGTAAAAACATAAAAGGACATTGTCTGTTCAAAATGTGAAAGACATTATTCAGGATGGCAAGACCCGTGATATGGGACGTGCCACTGCATTGGTGGGTGACTTGTGCCCCACATTTGTAGACACTGCAATGATTTCATCTTCAAGGGTCCAATGCACACAATGAGCCCTGACAACTAAGCCACCACACTGTCTTGAAATGACAGACACCTAACACCCAGTGTTGCAGCAGGACAGTCCAGATGAATGGAGATCTCACCTTAACTGTACCACTGTAAGAGCCTAAACACTTACAAGACACAAGAATTTTAAATCAGGTACAGCCTCCGGGTTCTAACATGTGACACAAATGCGCACAGCAATGCATGGCGCAAGATCACAATTTTATTGCTGGTATGATATGCAGTAACAGCACTTCAGGTGCTACTGCCTACACGAATTCTGGACTGATATTCAAGGAACAACCAACATCTTCAATTTGCCTCTTACCAGTAAATCTCTGAATCTGAACACAAACCACAATGAACTGGTCCACAGACATGTGTTTATGGCTCTGTAAATCACACCTTGAGATCAGGAATTTGATGAACTCTGGAGAAAATCTGAACCCCATCTGCTGTAGAGCTGCAAACACAGAACACATAATGTATGACACAAGTGTACGAAGCTGACCTGCAAGAAAAGAAGGAAGATTTTGGTGTATAGTTCAGGACATAACAGCTCCATATAAGCTATTCACAGACCTGTAAATAAATGAAGTAGGACAGGGTCACTGCTGGACTAAAATATGAAACTTAAACATAAAGTGCTCAATTGAAGACAGTCTGGATGAAACTGGGACTTGGCTGGAATATCCCTCTGAGACATCACTCAAGGTATGTTGCATGGGAAATTAAGGTATCAAAGCACAGCATAATTACCATACAACTCATAAGAAACCATTTAAGATAACAGGCATTAATTTACTTTCAGTATGTGGACCCATGAAGATGACACTAATACACGGGTTGTAATAAGAAGCATGCAGCCACATTTGCAAATTATGTATATACTAAAAAACTTATGCAATAATTTAAGCTATAAGGTATACCACTTACTGTGATTTTTCCACTTGTGGGTCATGAGCCAGTCCACAATAAAGGTTGTGGCCATTTGCCTGAAAAATTTTGGATGCCCATGTACTAATACATGAGGTTCCACACACTTCAAGGCTCTAGTATTATTGTGTGGTGTGATGTGAACACAGATTGAATAACTGGACAGATTTTCTTCAATGCCACAACTAATTCTGTACAACGTATGGAGCAGATCCTCCATAAATGTCTCACATAACCAGCAGATTTAAAACAGCAGCATGCATTCCTCCAACACAACACACCTACAGCCCATTCATCAAAACATCTATGGGAAGTGTTCCAGAACAGAACTGTCAGTAATGGTTTGTAGTCAACACACTCCCTCAACTTAAACAAATGGGACTCTCATAAATCAAGAAGTCTGCATATCAAAACCCTGCACTACTGATGAACTGAAGGACAATATCTGACAGGAAATGTACTGTTTCCCATTAAATACAAAAATTAACACTTTTTACAGAGGTGCTGACTGGAGAACACAAAGAAGTAGCAACTGCTATAATCTGTTGTCAAATTTCACTTTATGGGAGGAGTGTCTAACTGCAGGAAGAAAAGAATTCCCATTGTGCATCACTAGTTAAGTTCATTTACTCTTTACTCTTGAGTGCAACACTTCAGGTGCATGGAAGGAAATGCTGTGTGCGAAGTATGGAGTAGTTTACCACAGGAACCAGGACAGTGTATTCGGTACAAAAATTAGGCTATGGGCCAGAAAACCAAGGAATCATGGTTGATTATTGGCATGGGCAAGGTATTTTTCTCTCTACCAAAACATGCAGTCTGGCTTAAAAGCCCAAAGAACCTCCTATTGAAAGGATACAGGAGGGTCTCTCTTGAGGCATTCAGAAGCATGGCCAGGCATGAAGGTGACCACTGATGTCCAGCTTGTGTCAAAGTTAAAAATGGGTGGAGCTATACCCCAATCCCTTCATATGTCTTTGCAGTATGCAAAGGGAAGACTTTACTTACCTTTTACCTTAACAGTTTCATTGTATAGCAGTGCACACTGTGTATCACAAACAGAACAGTTGTACACTGTGTTCAGCATCTTGAAGCCAATGAATATACTGGGGTAGGTTACATTTGCGATAATGGAAAACTCATACAGTTTAATTTTATATGTCAATACGTTGTATTCAAATATGTGGTAATGAAATATTGTACAGAACGTTTGAAACGTGATGGCACACATGCAGAAACGAGATTTGGTCTCTCAGCGAAACAGGCGAGTCCATTTAAATTGGTGGAGGGGGGTGTCAGTTCAGTCGACTACTAGCAGCCGAGGTGTGCACATCAGTGGTAGTAATGATAGTAATGCTGGATACACCATGTTCTGAGGTAGAGTGCAAGACTACTGGCTACCCACTGCACTCGCATGTTTCCCCTTCACTTCCCCTACTGTGCGTCACCGTGTGCCATCAGGTTTCAACTGAGCTCTACAGATATCTCAACTCTCACACTGCAGTGATTACTGTCTAATGCAAGGCCTACTGACATGCATTCATTAAAAACTAAAGTGTTAGATGTTGTGAGTGGGGAGGGATAACACCAACCCAATATCAAAACTTTCATATTAACTTTATGATGCAGAAGAAACATGTGGACTAGATATAACACAAGGCGTTTCAGCTAGCCAGATCAAGTGTGAATTTTTCATACATCACTTCACTCAATCCTGAAAGACATAGAACTGTAGAAACATAAAGAGCACAAGGCTCCTAATACAGTCCACAATCCACCCTAAGAAGTAAGTCCCTTCTCCAATCCACCATTCTCATTATCATAAGGAATACCGTGATTTTCACCACAGATATCTCCACTTCAGCTACTGACTCATTTGCAGTTGTTGAAGTGAGGGGAGACCAGGAAAGTTACAATCAAAACTACAGACAACAGCCATGAAGACCATATTTTTGTAGCTTATGTGAAGGATGGAGTGCGGGTGGTCATAAATATCACCACAGCAAGATGGAACATTTTGGGCCAAAACCAATTTTGCCTGAAATGTTATAATGGCATCTTTTATGGAGAAGGAGGTTACTTCCAATGGTCCACAAACTGATAAAAGCTTGTAAACTGTGTGCTGTGTGTTGAAACCAAAATGAACTGTAATAAATCACTGCATAAATTCATACAGTACAACAAAAACTGATCTCCTAAGGTAGAAACACAAGGACTAAAATTAGAAACAGTGGTCCATTCATTATGAAAACAAAATCTCACCAACCAGTATAAAAATAAAGTGACAGCCTTCACATTGACAAATAAAAATATTAATTCAGTCTTCAGAGCTGGTAGACAGTTATCAATGTATTGGAAGAACCTGTTGCATCCATTTTCAGACTGCAGATGATAGCAGCAAGTTCCTCTTAAACATGGGGCCACGATCCACCAGAAGCCACTTCCCGGAAGACTGCAGTTTTAATAACATTTGACTTATCCTTATTCTTATTATTATTTTTATTATCCAAATGTTCAGTGGTCTGTTTATTCAGCATCTAGCATTACTGTCATGTTCCTTGTAACCTTGTTTTCCTACACTTTGTCTGTTTGTTTACAGTTTCTTCTTTAATTTGTTGTTTTTCTTTCTCCTTGTAACTGGCTTTATTGCTGCTATGAGGTAGAGACATCAAAACAAATGAATATTATTCTCCAAATTTGCTTCTGTCCTTATTCTTCTATATTTTTCAACTCAAAATGTATTGCATTCAATGTGAGATTAAGCAATTAGCTTGTTCAGACAAACAAATTACTAGTAAGGGTTTATGGCAAATTCCTTAAAAACGTCAAAGAACAATGTGAAAATTTCAGACCATACGGTAGGCATATGATGGCGCGGTTTCAGCAGGAACACAAGACAAAAGTTTCAATATGACTTTAGGTTCAAATGTGTATTAAATGAAATGCACTGGTTGAAGTTATTTTATTTTTGTATCACTGTTACTGGTCATTGCAGGAAATGGTGTTGTAAGTGATACCGCATCACATACCTTGGGCAAGTTCATGTTCCTCAATGTGCCCTGATCCATCTCTGTCATACGTTCTGAATGTAGCCAGCCACTGGTTGATGTAGTTGTACAGCAGCTGGAACTCACTCACGTCTATTGTGCCACTTCGATCTCTGTCAAACATACCTAAACATAACAAATAATGCAACATAGTAGTGAATCCTGAACCACAATTTTAACTGCTTTTATAATGTCTTATTTTTTTCCTTCAAAATCTCCCCCATCTTACTGTGTCACATCAGATTTTTCATAGGTAACAATTAGTCTACCTGAAACATCATACAACATGCTTCTGCTAGATGTTCTGAGTGTAGCATCTTGAATAAACATAATTTGAACTGTGTTCAGACAAAATAAACTATTTAAAAAAAATGAAAACTCAAAGCCTGTGTGGCTGCATTATTTTGACTACCTAAATATCTGAACAAGTCTAACTTTCCCCACACAAGGAAAATACTAACCAATCATAAGCTGGCAAGCTGTATCACTAAAATGCTTTCCTTGGCCACTTATAAGTGCACTCTTAAGTTCCAAGGCCGTAATACGTCCTGATCGATCTGCATCTACCGCATTAAACCACTGTTGCACTTCAGGACTGACACCTGGAGCAACAGCACCACCTGGATATCCTCCCATATGCTGATGCTGGCCTCCAGGATATCCACCCATTTGCTGAGGCTGTGGTCCTGGATAACCGCCCATCTGCTGTTGCTGACCAGGATAACCTGATCCTGGTCGGCTTCCAGGATAGCCAGAACCTGGCTGTTGCGAACCTGGATATCCTGATCCTGGGTAACCACCTTGTTGAACTCCAGGGTAACCTCCTGTAGGTGGTTGAGCGCCAGGATAACCACCCCCAGAATAACTGAGATTCTGCAACAAAAAATGCAGTTCTCCCAAGCAACTTACTTTTCTTGGACTACCCTGAAGATGTAATTAGCAAGCTTCTCTGAAATTACCAATCAACACTACGTCAGCCCAAAAATTTTCATCAACAATTCGTCATAGAAGAATGCATCTTTTACTTATTAAAATCTCAACATTGCGGACAATCATAAGTGTTTTTGTTACAATGTGCTCCCCCACCACATTGCACGCAAATGTTACCAAAACCCTCTTCATGACGTACGTTAACCTATTAAGTGACCAAAGAGGAATCTCTACCGTTTTTACCCGCAGGGTGAAATTGCAGTTCATCCCTAGCACACTTTGATATGCGACATCAGCCGTCAACGCAGTAAAGTAATCTCAGTCTTACATTAGTATCACTGAAATAAAGTTGGAGATGTAAGGTTAGAATGCTGCGTGCTCGGCAAAGTAACTGTGATTAAAACCAAATTCACGGACAGATATCGGGGGTTTGAAATCGACAGTGATGGTATGAGTTCTACAGAAAAGAAAATGGGTGCCGGTTCAATAATTTAAGGTTCATTAAAATAATGCACACTGTTCTTCAGTTTAGCGATTGTTAACGGTTTGTTTCGAACGTATTACAAAAACTACAAATTGTAAACGATATGTTCAAACATAATGTGAACTTTATCCCAAGAAACCTACCGAATACGACATTTCAATGAACACCTCAGTAAAAATATTCAACACACTCCTGTTTACACAACACTTCCTTTTTACACAACACTTATAAATCAACACACGTCAGTCAACTCACACTCCTATTTCCTAACGTAATCATCACGGAATATTGCGCTAAGTGTATGTCGATGCCTGAAACATTATAAACGTGGATGTCCCAGCTGGTGGTGTAGGCCGTGCTGCGCGTCAAGGGTTAGGGTAATTCGGAGAACTACTGTGGGCAAGTTAAAGTTGGTAATTCGCGAAGGCGAAAATCGAGAATCGTTTGAGGTAATACAACGTTAGTAAACAGTGAATGTGTGAAGTGCAGTATTGAGAAATAAACGTGTAAGTCGCATTTTACAGTGTGAAAACTATGGCGGACGACTTACAAGGAAATCTTCAAAATTATAAGCTACAGTTGCAACAGGTAAATAGGATTCAAACTGTTTGGTTTCTATGGGCAGTGTCAGTACTGACTGCTGCAGCTGCCACTTAAAAGGTGTTGTATGTAGAATGCTTGGCATGCGACCTTTTAAAATGCTCAAAATAAGCAGAGCTTCTATGTAAGTAATTGTAAAATGCGGTTTATAGGTCGAAGCAGCCCTTACTACAGATCCTACTAATGAAGAGCTTCTAAAATTGAAAGTTGATCTTGAAGAAGTGATAGAACTGACGCGTGATCTAATCAAGACGCAGCTTCTTGATTTAAAATCAGCAGAAGGTGGAGCTGGAAGTTCGAGTGTAGATGAAGACGTAACAGCCAAGCTTTTGGCCGCAGAACAGCCGAAACTAGAAGAGCTTTGTACTAAAAGAGATTGGAAAGTTGGGGATAAATGCCTTGCGATTTGGAGTGACGATGGACAGTAAGTTACTTGCAAATAATTTAGACTCTTGTGCTGTTCAATAATGTAAGAGATCATCCTGTCTTTACAATTAGATTTTAAGGTTATGCGTAGAAGTAATATTGTCAGACTCCTGATAAGTGTGAGTGTAACTGGTATCCTCCACTCTAAATCTGCTTTGAATCTGGCTGCCAGAAAATGTGTTAAACAATCCAGCATTACTCAGCTTCAGTTCTTCACTCTCTGTCTCTTTCCGTGGTCACAACACAGTACTGCAAGTTTCCACCTAACATAAAATATTGACTTAGCTCTCTCCCCTTTATTCAATACTATTAGATAAATTATTGTAAGTTCTTGTTCTTTTTCTGAACACTGAAACAGCAGTGCATACACACAGTGTCCATACAGCCACCATTCCTCTTCCTCTAACCTCTTGAGTGAGGTCTTCACTTATCTGGTGGCTGCTGTAATTGCACCCAATGCCATCGTGTGAACCTGTCTGCACATGATAACAAACAAAGAAACTGTAATAAGAGGAACTCTTTTGAAGTCATTTGTATGCAACAACACAGCAGATCAAACCAGTGCAAACTAAGCTGTGTTGACAGACATGAAACTAATTTGGAGTGTCCAGACAAGCTTTTCTTGGTCTTCCTATTTCGGCCCAAACAACATATAGTGCAGTAATTGACATTGACTTCACCCATCTCTTACCCATTGTTTCTAATCCATGGTCACCAAATTAAATAATCTTGTCATATCATTTGATGCCAAGTGCTGCAGTTGATACATCCTTGTTAAATAATCTGTGACCCACTATTTCAGTAAAGGTAACTGACGATGTACATTACTTGAAGCATAATATGAAGGTTATATTTATTGCCATGTAGGCAGTAAGTCTTTTGAAGGAATAATAAATAAATTTTATACCTAGTTTAAGGTTCTTACAACAAGGAATATTGAGATTATGGTCATATGGGATGTGACATTGTGTAGTCTGGTAGGTGTACACCGTTGTTTCAAGGGAACCTGCTACCATTATCTTCAGGATAAAAGAGTCACTATTTTAAGAAGTTCTGCTCTTCTTCCCTGGACATGGAGGCAAAACTTCCTCTGAAATGTTGGTGCCTACCTACCAGATTACGCAGTATCACGTCCCAAGTGACCATAATCTGTTCAATGTGAATTGCATAACTTTTATCTGTTTGTGCCCTTGATATAAATTATTTGAACTTTTCAGTAGGCTCTGTACACAGCTTGGTCATGGAGCAATTTTACCGCTCGTTAAGGGTTAATTTTCTTTCAGATACTACGAGGCAACGATTGAGGACATAACTGAAGATGGTGAGGAAGTGTCTGTGGTGTTTGACAGCTACAAGAATTCAGATGTCACAACTCTGGCACTGCTAAGGGAACTTAAAGGTGGTGTGAAGAGGTCAGCAGATGATGGTGCTGACAGCAAGTCCAAGTGAGTGCAAGTTCCAGTCTATTCAGGCATGACATAGACCTATTCCTTGGTTTGACTGTACCTGATAAATGCATCTGTATTTCTAACTCTATAAACTTACTTGCCTAAGGAGCGCTGGTACTTAACAGTTAGGTTGCATTCATAAGTACAACCTTATTTTTGGTGGAACTGCAGTAAGGAAATAATATGTGGTTCTAAAGTTCTTACTAAAACTTGCATGTTTTAAAAGTCACTTTGTCCTTATCTACCTCATCCTCATTCAGTATTTCCTCTTTTATGAGGTATGTTTGTTGACTATCAACCAAACCTCCAGAGGTTCTTAATTCGTCCCGTGGGCTTTCTTGTGTGTGATATATTTCCTAATGAGGACCAAGCTAGTCTCTGGCCTCTCACACATGATAAATACAAAATATACACATCATGGGAACCCCAGAAATATATATTAGCACTTCTGTTATGGTTCACTGCTAAATATTTAAGGTTATCTTATTTCAGTGGCATGTATATTTTCATGTAAGATGCCTTTAACTAAGAAACTGCAGAAAAAGAGTCAGTCTGGCACTGGCACACATCCAACACACTGCCTTCATCTTCCTCTGTCACACTTCTGATTACAGTTTAACGCAATATTAAATTCATGTACTTTCTGAGAATTTGCATGGAGTGTGGCACAACACTGGAGACAATACTGGACATCATTGTGGAATGAACAGAGATAAGTTCTACATCCCAACAAACACATTAGATGATACATCGTTATGTTTCTAGTATTTAATGTCTTAATTGTACTTAATTCTGGACATTTTATCATGTATGTATTTTTAAAAGTTAAAGCAGTGCAATAAGTGACTTTGCATCCTCACCTGATGATCATATGTGCATACCAGAATGCATGGCAGCATGAGTATGTAAGGGTGCTGTTGTATTTGACATATCTAGTGATATACCTTAAATTACTGTGTAAATTTTGTTACATTTGTTGTTGTGTGAATTTAAGCTCGAATCTTAATTTTGTATGTCTTTCATGAATATTACAGAAAACAAGTAATATCAAAACAGCGTGAATATCAGAAGAAAAAGAAACAGAAGAAGCTTCAGAGGTACAAGCAAATGGAAGAAGAACGGGAAGGAGAGAAAAACAAATGGCTTGCGTTTAATTCCAAGGTATCTACATTATTTGGCACAGTAATTGTAACTAACTCTTCTAGAGGAGAGTTCATCTTGAGAAGCTAATAATAACTCAACTAGTCAGGAATTCACCTCTCTCTCTCCATGTGATATGTATTCGTGTGCAGAATAAGTCTCATCATACAGAACGAAGTACAGTTTAAATCAGTTGTAACGTCATCAAAGAAACTGAATAAACTGTGTCACTTTTAACAAATGACGATGTAAGTGAGATGTACGGTAAAAGTGAAGGAAAAATATTTCAAGGCAAAATACAGGCCTGCAGTTATATTACTTAATGTTAGCACTATGATCTATTTCAAATATAAATCACAATCAAAATGTTAATATAATAAACTTAATCTTCTGTACTTGTAAATTTCCATAAAGGTTTACACTAAAAAATACATTCTAAAACTAAAATTTAGGAAAAACAAAAATCATCATGAGAAGATGTCTCCTCACTGGTACACTGTCACTTCTCTCATGCTTAAACCACTTAAGCAGTGCCTGATTGATGTCACTTTGTTCAGGCTTTTGAAATCGCTTTTTTCTCAGTCCATTCTGCCCCAACACACTAATAATCCCCACCCCCAAATTGTTTGGATGACAGAATTTACAAGACCAAATTCCTGACACACACAAGGATTCTTTTTTCCACTTTCTATTTGTCATACCATTTCATCTTTTCCTTTTACACTCAAAACCTTCCTTTAATTGTGACTGTAGCCATGTTACCATGTTACCAGTCTCCTGTTAACTGCAGTAGAAATGTAGAGGGAAAATTTGCGCACAAAGTGAATTATATTACTGTTGTTATTTTCCAAGCCCGGAATTTATATACCTACCTGAAGCATAGAGGGCTTTCTGTCTCAAAGTCGAGGAGATGGTAGAACTGCTAATATAGTCTACTTCTTGGAAGATTGTATTGGAAACGATGATTGACAATGTTGTTGTATCCAAGGTACTTGCTCTTATGTCTGTCATACTAAGCAAGGCAGAAAAACACATGCCATATGGGGAATCAGTTGGCACCATAGAATGTATAATGTTATGGCTGTGGTATCGCACAAACTGAGGTCATTTTAACCAAGTTCAACTGTAGTAAACATATTTCCTGCATTTGCTAGATGACCACCCACTTTTCTCATTTGAACTCTGTAACTGATGCCTTCCTTGCTTCTTGTATATTTCATGACGACTGTTAGGCACAGGATATTAGTTTCTCCCTGCCCCCTTTGTACTGTTCTGTTAACTGTGATCATTTTCAGGATCTGTTTTGGCAGGCAGTATTAGTGGATCACATGTTAACATATTCTCAATTTTAGGCATTGAGCATTCTTGAACATGAGAGATATGAATTCTTCACAGTGATGTTTCTTAAGTCTTCTGGGATAACTAGTCTCTGTAGATGAAGGCATTACAATACTTTGAAATAAGAGGTATGATATTTGCTCAAATGCAAGATGACTATAATCTAAGGCACCCCCCAAGATACCAGTTCTGCCAAGGGAAAATGTATGTATCCAAATCTAATAATCAAATCAAATGTCCGCTAAGAAAAATACTTGACTATTAATGTCATACACTTAATACACAAAGCAATTCAGAATTTATCTGCTTTTACCATTCAGTGTCACTTTCTCCATTTTCATAGTCAGTGCCTTCATCTTCCTCACACACACTCCTAACTCTCCTTTCCTCTTCACTGTCATTCTGCAACACATCAAGATCAGTTCCATCCACTGCATTGGATATACAGCACTTCTTAAAACCATTCACAGACACTTCTAGTGAGATGTGCTGCCATGCAGTCATGATCCACATTGACTAAATACTACATTTATGTTTCTTGGTTTATAAATAGACTTAAACCCATGAAGATTTGCAATTTTCTGCACAGATGGTGTTATAATGGTAAGAATGTAAGTACATGTGTTTTGGATTTCTGTGTCATGTCTGTGCTCTGATTTCTGTCTCATTTTTTGGTTTTTAATTTGTGAATTGGTCCAGGTTTTATTTTTGATCCTTGTAGTTAATTTTAAATTTTTTAATAGCCATTTTCCCCTTACTACCACTGGACTAGATCTGTTCTCAGATATGTATCTTAACAAGTTAGTGAAGTAAGGGTTTCTGTGGTACCCAGTGATTGAGAATAACTCAATGTAAGCCGTTCACCAGGGTAGGTGCTTCTGTGCATGAAATCAGAAACAGAGCCCGCTTCCGAAACATTGTGCTTGTTTAAAAATTTAAATGATGGACAG